>Ga0209830_10000222_pt1 | contig 66114 bp, 68 predicted proteins | sample ArcticOcean_MG_C_12_FD_187439 | JGI IMG/M metagenome (GOLD analysis project Ga0209830, IMG submission 187439) | Marine microbial communities from western Arctic Ocean - ArcticOcean_MG_CB8_130 (SPAdes) (version 2) | ecosystem: Environmental > Aquatic > Marine > Oceanic | place: Arctic Ocean...
AGGTAATCCTTGACCTGGATCGAATAGAAAAGGAATATTTTTTTCAACACATTCATTAGCATGTTGAATCATCCCATCTTTTCCATCAGGAGCAATTACTACAAGGCTTATATTTTCTGTAATTGATGAGATACTATTTTGATGAGACTCACTCATAGCACCAGGATGGAAGGCTGTAATTTGGTTATCATCTAGGTCAGTCGTGATGTAGGCTTGTGCTGTAAAAGTATTGGGAATTTTTTTTATATAATCTTGAATAATCTCATACTTACTTAACCGCTCAATGTATGGTTGAAAGTCCTCACCTACAGTTGCCATAACCAAAGGAGAAGTATTAAGTAGTGATAAATTATATGCAATATTACCAGCAGTCCCACCAAAATTCTTTTTTAACTCAGGCACATAAAATGAAACACTTAATTTATGAATTTGGTCGGGTAAGATGTGATTCTTGAAGTAGTCATTAAAGACCATGATTGAGTCATATGCTATTGACCCACAAATTAGTACATTACTCATAAAGGTTTCACCACCACTAAAATAACTATTGCGAAAAGAAGAATGACGGGCACTTCATTAAACCATCGATAGAAGATATGAGAATGTTTATTTTTTTTGAGTTTAAAATCAATCAAATATTTAAAGCAAGCTATGTGATAAAAGATCAAGAGAATAACACAAAATAATTTTAAGTGAACCCATAATCCACTATACCCATAACCTAACCAGAGCCAAATACCTAAAATCAAAGTAATTACTGCACCTGGCGTCATAATTCCATAAAATAATTTTCTTTCCATAACAATAAATCGTTCGTGACTAATTTTATCTTTTGACATTGCGTGATAAACAAAAAGTCTTGGCAGATAAAATAAACCAGCGAACCAAGTAACCATGAAAATAATATGAAAGGCTTTTATCCAAAGCATGAAACTTTACCTATAAAAAATGTTCTTATTAATTGTGATAAATTTTCTCATAAAATGTACAATAACCCTAACAGAAATAGCACAGAAAAATTAATGAACGCACCTATATCTCCTGGTTTCATGAAAGCTCAATCTCAGTTTTCAGCACGTTTGCGTGAAATTCCTTATAACTACACATCATTTTCAGACAAAGAGATTGTACTCCGTTTTCTCGGAGATGAGATTTGGACAATTTTAGAGGAATTAAGAGGTGAGAGAAAGACAGGACATTCAGCCAAAATGCTATTTGAAGTTCTGGGTGACCTTTGGGTAGTAAATAGAAACCCTTATCTTCAAGATGATCTTTTAGAAAATCCTAAAAGGCTCAAGATGCTCATTCAGGCAATGCATCATCGAGTTCAGTCAATAGAAGATAGAAGTTTTGGTAATATGAAGGTAGCTCAATTAACAACTGCGGCATTATCTGCAATTAGTACGTTTGAATCTGAATTTAAGAAAATAAAGAAACTAAGAAAGCGAGTACTTTCTCGTTTAAGACGCCACACAAAAAAACATAACATACAATTTGATGGTTTAGCTAGAGTATCTCATGTTACCGATGCAACCGATTGGAGGGTTGAATATCCATTTGTTGTTATCAATCCAGATACTGAAGAAGAAATTGCTGACATAGTAAAAGAATGTATAGCCTTGGAGTTAACAATTATTCCTAGAGGAGGGGGAACAGGATATACGGGAGGAGCAATTCCATTAACCCCTTTGTCTGCAGTAATTAATACTGAAAAATTAGACCACATAAGCCCAATAGAATATAAAAACTTGCCCGGCCTAGATAAAAAAATACCAACTATCCATTGTGGTGCTGGCGTTGTGACAAGAAGGGCCATGGATTTGGCATCTAATGCTGGATTAGAATTTGCAACTGATCCAACATCTGCAGATGCATGCTGTATCGGTGGAAACGTTGCGATGAATGCTGGCGGGAAAAAAGCAGTACTGTGGGGCACAGCCATAGACAATTTAGCTTCATGGCGAATGGTTGATCCAGACGGTAATTGGGTTGAGGTTGAAAGATTAGAGCATAATTTAGGAAAGATTCACGATGTTGGCACAGCTCGCTTTAAGGTTAGTAGATTTTTTAGTAATAGAAAATTATCAGAGAGTAAAGATGAGATATTGGAAATTCCTGGTGCAAGCTTTAGAAAAATTGGGCTTGGTAAAGATGTTACAGATAAATTTTTAAGTGGATTACCCGGCATACAAAAAGAGGGATGCGATGGGCTCATTACTTCTGCTACTTTTATTCTCCATAAAATGCCTCAACATATAAGAACTATTTGCCTTGAATTTTTTGGTAAGGTTTCTGAAGCAGTTCCAACAATTGTTGAGATTAAAAATTATATAGATAATCTAGATGATGTATTGCTTGCTGGCTTAGAGCATCTAGACGAAAGATATATTAAGGCGGTGGGTTATAGCACAAAATCAACACGTACTATGAGACCTAAAATGGTTTTAATTGCAGATATTGCCAGTGATGCTGAAGATGCTGTTGGTCAGGCTGCATCTCAGGTTGTTCAAATATCAAATATTAAAGACGGTGAAGGGTTTATTGCTGTGTCTCTTGAGGCAAGAAAAAGATTTTGGCTTGATAGAGCAAGAACTGCTGCAATTGCTAAACATACTAATGCATTTAAAATTAATGAAGATGTTGTTATTCCTCTTCATAACTTAGGCGATTACTCAAATGGCATAGAAAAAATTAATATTGAGTTATCGATTAATAATAAATTAAAGCTTATTTATGAGCTTGAGCAATATCTACAAACAGTCTCAGTAAGCTTGGAAGATAACAGTAAAGACAACCAATTATTTGAAAATAAAAAATCTTTAGCACTATCGCTCCTTAATAAGATAAAAGAAAAGTGGGTTTATTTCCTTTCTAATCTAGATACCCCTCTAAATGCGCTTGAGAATTTTACAGAAGTAAAAGATAGCGATTCAAAATTACTGGAAGCCATTCAATCCCACGAGATTAGGGTGTCTTGGAAATCGGAATTAAAAGAACCTTTGAATGAAATTTTTGCTGGCCGTGATTTTACAGTAATTTTTAAAAGGATAAACGATATTCATCAAGAAGTTCTAAAGTCCCGCGTCTTCATTGCTTTGCATATGCATGCTGGTGATGGCAATGTACATAGCAATATTCCAGTTAATTCAGATGACTACGAAATGATGCAGGATGCTAATAGAGCTGTTGCAAGGGTGATGAACCTTGCTAAAAGTTTAGATGGAGTTATTTCTGGTGAACATGGAATTGGAATTACAAAAATGGAGTTTATAGATGAGTCTACAATTAATACATTTGCAAGCTATAAGGCAAAAGTAGATCCAAATGGACATTTTAATAAAGGTAAGTTAATGCCTGGCTCTGGTTTAGGTAATGCTTACACCCCAAGTTTTGGATTACTTGAACAAGAATCAATTATTATGGAGCAATCTGCTATAGGAGAAATTGCAGATTCAATCAGTGATTGCTTAAGATGTGGAAAGTGTAAGCCTGTTTGCACAACCCATGTTCCAAGAGCAAATTTGCTTTATAGTCCAAGAAATAAAATTTTAGCAACCTCGCTACTAATAGAAGCTTTTCTTTATGAGGAACAAACAAGAAGAGGAATCTCATTTAAACATTTTGATGAGTTTAATGATGTAGCGGACCATTGTACTGTATGTCATAAATGCCTCTCTCCTTGTCCGGTAGATATTGATTATGGTGATGTTTCTATAGCTATGCGAAATTTTCTAAGAGAGCAGAACAAGAAAAACTTTAACGCTGGCACTTTGATGGCGATGACTTATTTAAACCTTAAAGATCCATTAACAATTAAGATAATGAGAAAGTTCATGGTTGATGTTGGCTATAAAGTTCAGAGATGGGGACATTCTGTATTTAAGAAAATTGGCTTAGTTAATTATTCAAAGCAATCACCAAAATCAACTGTTGGAAAAGCATCAATAACTACTCAGGTTATTCATTTCATGAATAGACCTATGCCAAAAGATATGCCTACAAAGACATCTAGAGGGCTCTTAGGGATTGAGGATGACAAAGTAATTCCAGTAATAAGAAATTTAGACCGAATTGAGGATGACGCAGAAGCTGTATTTTATTTTCCTGGGTGTGGTTCAGAACGTCTGTTTTCACAAGTTGGATTAGCCACGCAAGCCATGCTTTACGAAGTTGGTGCAATCACCGTTTTACCACCAGGCTACCTATGTTGTGGTTACCCCCAAACTTCCTCTGGAGATCATGATAAAGGACAAGAGATAACATCAGACAATAGAGTGCAATTCCATAGAGTGGCAAATACATTAAATTATTTAGATATTAAAACCGTTATTGTTTCTTGTGGAACATGTATGGACCAATTGCAAAAATATGAATTTGAAAAAATTTTCCCGGGCTGTCGTTTACTTGATATTCATGAATATTTAATGGAAAAAGGCGTTAAGATGAAAGGCATTAATGGGCAGCAATATATGTACCATGACCCTTGCCACAGCCCTATGAAAACTTATTCGCCCACTGAAGTTACAAATACATTAATGGATCAAACTGTTCCACTAAATGATAGGTGTTGTGGAGAATCAGGTACGTTTGCAGTAGCAAGGCCAGATATTGCATCACAAGTTAAAATGAGGAAGCAGGAAGAAATTGAGAAGGGCTTAAGAGAGCTGCCAAAAACAACTGATCTTCAGCAGCCAGTAAAGATTCTTACATCCTGCCCTTCATGTCTTCAGGGTTTAGCAAGATATGGCGACGATACAAATACCGAAGCAGATTACATTGTTGTAGAGCTTGCAAAGCACAATTTAGGAGATAGGTGGCTTCAAGAATATGTTGATAAAGTTACAAAAGGTGGAATCGAAAAAATTCTATTATAATTAAAAAGGTAAGAAAATTCCAGTTGTAAAGCTTTGAATAGCTCGCGTTACAGCCCTTTCAGTTTTTTCGGATAAGGTAAAGGCAAAATAGTCTGTGCGGCCTATTATTTTCCCAAATTCTCTTTCAAAAGATAAATTAGCTTCTGAAGCACTAATTTCATTAGACAATAGATACGGTTGACCTTTGCTATTTTTTTTTGAGGACAACTTCCAAACAATTATTTCAAAATTTCTAGAAGCATTGTAAATTTTTTGAGGGTCTAAAGAGTCAAACATATAAAATTCTTTTTTATTTCCATGTGCTTTTATAAGCATTGTATACAAACCAGTTACTAATGATAAAACTCTGTCACCTTTAAAGTTTTCATCAAAAACTTGATTTAGTGCATCAATACCTTGAGAATTATTGATTTTCTTAAATTTCCAATTATGATCACCATTAAATACCCAGTTAGCCATTTTTTCAGCATTATCAGAGGTACTTTTCTTTAATTGATTAGGATTCTTTTTATAAAATTTGATCATTAATATCTTTAAACTTTCTATATTCTCACGAATCTCGTAGTCAGCCATTCGATCAAAATCTGTTTTACCAAATTGATTTATAGAGCCCTTATCGTACTGAGTTGAGTGTTTTTTTGGAAGACTTGAGGTTGAGCATGAATATAAGAAGAGAGTCAGAAGAAGTATTAAAATTTTCATTATTAGTTACACAATAGATTCTTTAATAAAAACTAGTTTAAATGAGCTACCTTTTCCTATATTACTAGCAATGTTTAACTCGCCATTATGCTGTTTTATAATATTTTTAACTATTGATAGCCCTAGACCAGTGCCCCCAGTATCTCTACTTCTATCTGCATCAACCCTATAAAACCTTTCTGTAATTTTATCAATATGTTTTTTTTCTATTCCATTTCCTGTATCCCTAACCTCAAAAATTGGTAAACCATTTATTAAGCCCCAGCTGATAAATATAGATCCATTTTCCTCTGTATATCTTATTGCATTTGTGACTAAATTTTGAAAAGCACTCTCAATCTCTTTTTTAGCACCATAAATATTAAGTTTGGTATCAATCTGATATTTAATTTTATGCCCCTTAGTATTTAAAATGGAAGCATTCTTTTTTATCTTACTTATTATTGTATTTATTCCTAGCTTCTCAGTACGGTTCTGAAAAAGACTTGATTCAACATTTGATAACATTAATAAGTCATCAATAAGTTTAGACATTCTATAAGCTTGATCACCCATCATTGCTAGTATATTTTTATGCTCATTTTTATTTGGTATAAACATATCTTCTAATGTTTCAATAAACCCTGAAATCACAGTTAACGGGGTCTTTAATTCATGAGAAACGTTAGATATAAATTCATTCCTGTCAGATTCAATTTTGACTGTCTGACTTATATCTTTTGCAATTAGAACTTTTTGTTTTTCTCCAAATAGAATAATTTTTATTTCAATTATTTTATTTGTATCTAAATTTATTTTAATTGATTCTTCGAAGTTTTCTTGTTCAAGATACTTGATTAAGTTTGTATTTCTAAATATGTAGTTAATAGGAGACCCTGTATCTTTTTTAGCATTTATATTTAGCATTATTTGGAATTTCTTATTGCTCCAAATAATTTCATTATGCTCATTTAAAGCAATAACTCCATCCATTAAAGCTTCTGCAGCTTGGGTAAATTGATCTAAAGTATAGACCAGATCTTTTTTTGATTTCTTATTATCTTTAAGTATTTGGTAGTGCTTAGAAAAAATATCCTGCCAAATACCAGTTCCGTGAGGTAGATTTGATAATGAGGGATTATTAAGCCATTTCGTAAGCATATATATCCAATATACATGTACAAGAAAAAATAAGCTTAGTAATAATAGGCATAATATTAAAGCATACTTAACTGAATAAATATTAGAAATAATTATATAAAATAATATTTCAAATACAAAAAACCAGAATGTACTCCAACGAATATCTTGCAAAATATTTTTCTCTTTATTGAGTAATTAATTTATTATAACGAGAACTTATTGCTTTGTTTATTATTCTATTCCTTGGAAAATCTGTAGCCAGCGCCACGAACTGTTTGAACTAATTTATCATAACCAGATTCTTTAAGCGACCCTCTTAATCTTTTTATATGAACGTCAACTGTTCTATCATCTATTTCAGACTTATTCCCCCAAATTCTATCTAGAATTTGATTTCTACTAAATACACGATCAGGGTGCTTCATGAAAAAATGGAGCAATTTAAATTCAGTTGGAGCTATATCTATACTTTTTTTATCTGCATGAACTTTATGTGAGCTTGGATCAAGAACTAAGCCCTCACTTATGACTGGATTATTTATTAATTCTGGACTTCTCCTTCTAATTAATGCTTTTATTCGTGCTACTAATTCTCTGGGGCTAAAGGGCTTTGTAAGGTAATCATCAGCTCCAACATTTAAACCCTCTATTTTATTATTTTCATCACTTTTTGCAGTTAACATTATTATAGGAATTGATTTAGTTGTTGAATTTGCCCTAAGTCTTTTAGCAAATTCAATGCCATCCATTCCAGGAAGCATCCAGTCAAGCACTATTAAGTCAGGTATAGTTTCCTTCAATATATTATCAGCATATTCAGCACTAATAGCCCGAATTGGATTAAACCCGGCCTGATGGAGATTTAATGAAATTAATTCCAATATTGAGCTTTCGTCTTCTACTATAAGTATATTTGCTGCCATTTTAAATACCTTTTATTTTTTTATATATTATTACATTTATATGACATTTATATGACATTTATATGAAATAGTTTAATTTAATAAATCCTAAGAAAATTTTTAAGAAATAGCTTATGATAGATAAATATTCAAATTAAATAGGTGTTTCTTATGTTTCAATCTTTAGCAAAGAGTAATATTGTTGCAGATAAATCATTTAATCGATGGATGGTTCCTCCTGCAGCTTTATTTATTCATTTATCGATTGGGATGATTTATGGCTTTAGCATATTTTGGCCCGGCCTTACAAAATTAAGAGGAACTGAGTGTGCTGAGTCAATAGGTATGTGGGGGCGAATGTTTACATCCTCATGTGACTGGCTAAGAAGTGACGTTGTCTGGACTTTTGCTATAGCAATAGTTTTTCTAGGAATGTCAGCAGCAGTTTTTGGTCATTGGCTTGAAAAAGCTGGGCCAAGAAAGGCTGGAGTTGCAGCAGCAATATTTTGGGGTGGTGGCTTAATGATTACATCATTAGGTGTTCATTGGCATCAGTTGTGGTTGATTTGGTTAGGAGCAGGTGTCATTGGCGGCATTGGACTCGGGCTTGGTTATATCTCTCCAGTATCAACATTAATCAAATGGTTTCCAGATAGAAGAGGTCTAGCTACAGGGATGGCAATTATGGGATTTGGCGGAGGAGCTATGATTGGGATGCCTCTGGGAGATAATCTTATTAGTAGCTATGGCCTTGCTCAAACTTTCTTTATTATGGGCTGTATTTATTTAGTTTCTATGACAATTGGTGCTTTTGGGTATCGAGTTCCTGCTGAAGGCTGGAAACCAGAAGGCTGGAAACCTGAAGTTAAAAAAACTAGTGCAATGATTTCAGCTAATCATGTTCATGTTGGAATTGCACATAAAACTCCACAATTTTGGCTTTTATGGGGGGTGCTTTGCTTGAATGTTTCAGCAGGTATAGGTGTTTTATCTGTTGCAAAGCCAATGTTTCAAGAGATTGCTGCTAGCAGTTTTGACCCGTTAATAATTGGTGCAATTGCAACAGGGTTTGGCGCATTGTTATCTCTATCAAATATTATTGGTAGGATCTTTTGGGCATCCTCATCTGACTTTCTTGGGAGAAAATTAACTTATGCAATATTTTTTAGCTTAGGAACAGTGCTCTATTTAGCAGCACCTTGGGCCGGTCTAAATCAATACATTGCAACATTTGTTTTAATTACCTTAGTTATACTGACAATGTATGGTGGGGGATTCGCAACTATCCCTGCATATTTAGCAGATATTTTTGGAACTCAGCATGTAGGCGCTATTCACGGTCGACTTTTAACAGCATGGTCATTTGCAGGAATTATAGGCCCAATGCTAATTTCATATTTAAGAGAGTATCAACTGGCGCAAGGCATTCCCCCCGATCAAGCATATAACTCTAGTTTTAAAATATTAGCCTTACTCTTAGTGGTTGGTTTTATTCTAAATCTATTAATTAAGCCTGTTAATAAGAAATTCTTTATGACAGCAAAGCAATTAAAAGTCGAGCAAACTACTATTGAGAGCACAAAAGAGAAGCTAGTCACTGCAACAACACATACCAATAAAAAGCTTCAAAATGTGTTATTACCAATAGCTTGGCTAGTTGTTAGCGTGCCGATTGGGTGGGGAATATTAAATGCATTACAAAAAGGGTTGATAATTTTTCAATAAGATAATATGAGTGAAGAAGAGATAAAAAATTTATCTATTGGGATAGTTTCATCTAGATTTAATAATGATATTGTAGAAAAAATTTCTAAAGCCTGCATATCGAAATTGTATACATTAGGGGTTGATGAAAAAAATATTATTCATAAAACAGTACCCGGTGCATTAGAAATACCAATAGCATTAAAAAAACTGAAAGAATCTAGAATCTTTGATGTAATGATTGCAATCGGGTTAGTTGTAAGAGGTGATACGTACCATTTTGAGATAGTCTCTAATGAATCAGCAAGTGGAATTATGCGAGTCCAGTTAGACCATTCAATTCCAATTATAAATGCTGTACTTACAACAAATAGCTCAAAAGAGGCACTTGCTAGAGTTGTGATTAAGGGCGAAGAGGCAGCAGAATGCGCTATTGAGATGGCATTAAAAATTTATCATAATGATTAATTCTAAACCAACAATAAGTAAATCAAGAAAAAAAATTAATAATCGAAGAAAGTCTCGAGAATTGGCTATGAAAAGTATTTATCGCGGCCTAGTTAATTCGTTCGATTTAACACAAATTCAAAAAGATATTCGTGAGGATCCAGATTTTATCAGGGCAGATGAAAAATTTTATGTTGAGATTTTGAAGGGTGTTTTTAAAAACTTAGAAACATTAAAATTAGAAATTATAAGTTATATAGATCGCTCTTATGAGGAGCTGAGCCCAATTGAGTTATCTATTATATATAGCTCGTTATACGAATTAAAATATTCTCCCTCAGTTCCATACAAAGTTGTAATTAATGAGGCAATAGAAGTAGCAAAGTCATTTGGCGGTGTCGACGGATTTAAATATATCAATGGAATTCTTAATCAAGCTGCTGAAAAAAACAGAAAAAAAGAATTCGATAAACATAACTAAATTATAATGTTTCGGATTTTAACTGATCATTTTTCCAAATTAAGTAGCTCTCAGAATCATACCAGTCATTTAAAACCCATCTTTCGCAAGCATGATTGTCTAACAAGTATTCATGTTTTTTTGGTCTGTGAGTATGGCCATGAATCATTATTGGAGGGAAACTTAAATCTTTAAATAATTTTTTTACTTCATCTTCATTTACGTCCATCAATAATTCACTTTTATTCACCTGAGACTCATTACTTTTTTCTCTTAAATCTTTGCAAATCTTTAACCTAGAATGAATGTTTTGATTTAAAAAATTTTTTTTCCAGGTTTCCGACCTAACCTTTACTCTAAATTCTTGATATTCTTTATCATCAATACACAGAGTATCACCATGAAGAATGACAGTTTTTTTATTTCCAAGTTGAATTAAAGTGGGATCCTTAAGGAGGGTGATGTTAGTTTTGTCTAAGAAATCAGACCCAATCAGGAAATCTCTGTTACCAGGAATAAAATAGATTTTAGTTTTTAATTTCTGAAGGGTTGTTGCTACTGAATTAAATTGATTGGCATCATCACCAATCCAATATTCAAAAAGATCACCAAGAATAAATAAAAACTCATGCTTGTTAGCATGAGTTTTTAAAAATGTATTAAATTTATTAATTACAGATGGTGAATCCTCACTTAGGTGAGTATCAGAAACAAATAGTGCGCTTGTGTCAACCTTAATCAGTTGATATTTCCTCAATGATTACAGTCTCAACAGGAACATCCTGATGGCCCTTATTTGATCCAGTCTGGACAGAGTTAATTTTATCGACAATGTCAAAACCTTCAGTAACTTTAGCAAAAACACAATAACCAGCCCCATCTTGCCCAGGATAATCTAGGAAGCTATTATCAGATGTGTTAATAAAAAATTGAGAAGTGGCAGAATCAGGATCACTTGTTCTTGCCATTGCAACGGTATACTTTTCGTTTTTTAATCCATTACTAGCTTCATTTTTAATGGGAGAATGAGTTTCTTTCTGAGTCATATCTAATTCGAAACCACCACCTTGGATCATAAATCCATCTATTACTCGATGGAAAATAGTCTTATTATAAAAATTTTTTTCAACGTAATCTTTAAAGTTTTTTGATGATATTGGCGATTTTCCTTCATTAAGTTCTATTGAAAAACTCCCAAGATTTGTTTTAATTTTCATTTGTTTCTACCTTTGTGTAATTGATTTAATAACGACTTTTTTGATGGGTACGTCACTTTGCCCATTTTTTAATTGTGTTTTATATTTACCTATTTTATCTACAATATCTTTTCCTTGAATTACACTTCCAAAAACACAATAACCTATTTTACTTGAACTTTTTCCAGTGTAGTTTAAAAAACTGTTATCAATTAAGTTAATAAAAAACTGAGAGGTAGCTGAATTGGGATCATTTGTTCTTGCCATTGCCAACGTATAAGGTTTATTTTTAAGCCCATTATTAGATTCGTTAATTATTGGATCATTGGTTTTTTTTTGCATCATATTTTCATCGAAACCACCACCCTGTATCATAAAATTATTGATTACTCGGTGAAAAATAAGTCCATTATAAAATCCATTAGCTACATAATTTTTAAAATTAGCTACTGTTTTAGGTGCCTTTTCAGGATAAACCTTGATTATTATGTTGCCTCGATTTGTTTCAATGAGAAACGTATTAGAGTCTTTAGCAAAAGAACTCATACTTATTAGTAGGAATAAATTTAAGGTTATTATTTTAAGTATTTTTATCATAGAAAATCGCTCTCATTTTATTTATTAATTTAAGATTGTAAAACTAAAAATGTTGCATGGTATAATTTTTGAACATTTAATCTATCATAAATGAATTTTTAATACCACTATATGACTCAACCTCTTAATTATAAATGCTTTCACTATACAACAGCTTAACAAATCAAAAAGAAATTTTTAAACCAATTACACCAAAAGTGGTTCGTTTATATGTGTGTGGTATGACTGTTTATGATTTCTGTCATTTAGGCCACGCAAGAGTTATGGTAATTTTTGACGTCATCAATCGATGGTTAAAGTTAAGTGGTTATAACGTTCAATATGTTAGAAATATTACTGACATCGATGACAAGATTATAGCAAAAGCAGCTAATGAAAATATTACCATTAAAGAGCTAACCGAAAAGTTCATTATTGAGATGAACAGGGATGCGGATGCGCTTGGTGTTTTGAGGCCAGACTCTGAGCCAAAGGCAACTAATCATATTAGCGATATCATTAACATGATTCAAATTTTATTAGACAAGGGGTTTGCTTACGTCGGTGATAACAATGATGTTTACTACTCTGTATCTGATTTTAAAGGCTATGGAAAACTGTCCGGTAAAACGTTAAAAGATTTAAGAGCTGGAAATCGAGTAGATATTGATCAAAATAAAAAAAATAATTTTGATTTTGTAATGTGGAAGTCAGCCAAGAAGGACGAGCCTTCATGGGAATCTCCATGGGGAGCAGGTAGACCAGGTTGGCATATTGAATGCTCTGCAATGAGTAATAAAATTCTAGGAAATCATTTTGATATACATGGAGGAGGCCAAGACTTACAATTTCCTCATCATGAGAATGAAATTGCACAATCTGAGGCTGCAAATGATTGTAAGATGGCAAATTACTGGCTACATAATGGTTTTGTAAAAATTGACGACGAAAAAATGTCTAAATCCTTGGGTAATTTTTTTACTATTCGATCAATTTTAAAAAAGTATTTACCAGAAGTCGTTAGATTTTTTATTTTAAAAGCACATTATCGAAGCCCCTTAAATTATTCAGATGTTAATTTAGATGATGCCAAACAAGGCTTAACAAGGCTATATTTATCTATTAGAAATAAAATTAAATCTCAGAACTCTGAAATTGATTGGTCAGATAATTATGCAATAAGGTTTAAAGCGGCACTTGATGACGACTTTAATACACCTGCAGCTATCGCTGTTTTATATGAAGTAGCTAATGAAATAAACAAGAACAAGGATAATCAAAAAATAGAGCTTCTAGTTAATCTAGCAAATAGCTTAGGTATTTTAACTATGAACCCAGAAGATTTTTTACAGGGAGTGATGATGTCGTCCATTGGGGATGATGGATTAATTATTGACGACTTAATTGAAGAAAGAAATTTAGCCAAAAAGAATAAAGATTACGGAGAGGCTGACAGAATAAGAAAACTTCTTTTGGAAAATGATATCCTGTTAGAAGACACGACTGAAGGCACTATTTGGAGAAAAAAATAAAGTTATGGCTATTAATTTAAAAATGCCTATTAACAAAGAGCTACTAAGCATCCCTGGAGTCAAGCTCGCTACTTTATCAGCTGGATTGAAAGATAAAGATCGTAAAGATTTAATGGTAATGGTTTTTGCTGATGAATCTATAGCGTCGGGTACATTTACTCAAAATAAATTTTGTGCAGCCCCAGTTGTAGTTTCAAAAAACCACCTTAAAACATCTAGTGCTATAAAAGCATTAATTGTAAATACAGGGTCAGCTAATGCTGGAACTGGAGACAGGGGTATGGAAGATGCCGAATCAATCTGTGAAACCCTTGCGTTAGCATTGGAAGTGATGCCTAACCAAGTTTTACCTTTTTCGACTGGAGTTATTATGACCCCACTTCCAACTAGTAAAATAAATAAAGCTATTCCTGATTTAATTAAAGGCTTGGAAGAGGATAATTGGCTTGCAGCAGCAGAGGCAATTATGACAACTGATACTATCCCAAAAGCTGTATCAAAAAGTATATTAATACAGGATCAAAAAGTGGCAATTACTGGAATTAGCAAAGGATCGGGAATGATACATCCTAATATGGCCACAATGCTTGCTTTTATTTCAACTGACGCAAATATCTCTCTAGAAATATTACAAAAATTAAATAAAGAAATTACGGACACAACATTTAATTGTATTTCTGTAGATGGAGACACATCAACAAATGATTCGTTTATGATTGTAGCAACAAATCAATCTAATCATTCTAAGATAATTAAAGAAGATAATGATTATAAGATTCTAAAATCAGCAATTTTTGATATTGCTCTCGAGCTTTCACAAGCAATTATAAGGGATGGTGAGGGGGTTACAAAATTTATAACAATTGAAGTAAGAGGTGGAAATAATGTAGATCGATGTAGGGAGGTAGGTATGAGTATCGCTAGATCCCCGCTAGTAAAAACAGCTTTTTTTGCTAGCGATCCAAACCTAGGAAGAATATTAGCAGCGATTGGTAATAGTGACTTAAAGGATTTAGATATTTCTATAATTGATTTATATGTCAATGAAATACTATTTGCTAGTAAGGGCTCAATTGCAAAAAACTTTGATGAATTAAAAATTCAAAAAGAAATGAAAAATTCTGAAATTTATGTAAAGATTAATTTAAATGAAGGAACTCATAAAGCTACAGTTTGGACAACTGATTTATCATATGAGTATGTGAAAATTAATGCTGAATATAGAACCTGAAGCAGTGTATGTTAAAGTTTCCGTTGCGATTTTAATTAACGATAATCACCAAGTGCTTCTTGGACAGCGACCACCTCAAAAGTCATGGGAAGGGTGGTGGGAATTTCCAGGAGGAAAAATAGAAAAAGGTGAAACATCATCTGATGCTTTATATCGTGAAGTTTATGAAGAGATTGGTGTCAAGATAACCCAATTTAAAAAGTGGGTTACAAGAAAATATTCCTATGATGGAAATGACATTACCCTTCATTTTTTTAAAGTGCAGAAATGGGAAGGCGAAGTCACCTCGAAAGAGAATCAAAAGTTAGTGTGGGCATACCTAAAAAACCCAAACGTTTCTCCTATTCTTCCTGCAAACCTATTTGTCCAAAAAGCATTCGATCTCCCAAAGTATTATGCAATAACAAATTTATCAGAAACATCAAAAAAAGTATTTTTTAATCAATTACAAAATAAAATAAGTAATGGATTAAAGATGATTCAGGTTCGTGAAAAAAATATTTCTTTTGATAAGTTTAAAATATTTTCGAATGAGGTTATTAAAATTTGTAAGCCAAAGGGGGTAAAAGTAATCATTAATTCTGATGTGAATTTGGCGTACGAAATAAACGCTGATGGAGTCCACTTAACTTCAAAAGATCTTATTAGTATTAAAAAAATACCTAAGAATCTTATAGTTTCAGCTTCTTGTCATACTCAGGAAGAAATCGATATTGCTGAAAAATTAAATATCAATTTTCTAGTTTTGTCAGCTATCAAAAAAACTTTATCTCACCCAGATATAAAGCCAATAGGCTGGGATGAATTTGAAAATATAGCAAATAGAGTTAATACCCCGATATATGCACTTGGCGGGCTAGGCGTTAATGATTATTCAATTGCTTTGGAGAATGGGGCAATAGGGATAGCATCACAACGGTCAATCTGGCAATGATTATTTAATCTTAAATTCAATAGATCTTGTAAAAATGAAAGGCGGTTTTTTATTTTCAGTTAACTGGAAAGTAAATAACAAGCTTATATCGCCGCCAGCTTTAAGCTCTCTGTCAATTCCAAATAACATGAGATGATTGCCACCTGGCTTAAATTTATATGTTTTATTTTTGACTAACTCAGGTGTAATCTTTCTCATTTTCATTATTTCACCATCCATTGTCATCGAATGAGCCTCAATACGCTCAATTTTTTTTGCTTCAATCTTTATTATTTTTACATCAGCACTTGTTGTTATATCCATATAGCCAACGCTAATTTTTTGACCAGGTCTTAATTCAGAAACTATACTATTTTCATTGGAAATAGAAAATTCTTCACCATAAGAAAAAAGGGGAAATAAAGAAAATAGGACAAAAAATATTAAATTATTATAAGTTCTCATCATATTCGGATCCAGGGTTGTTGCCAGGTATTTGAAATTTTTCCGTTGCCCATGCACCAAAATCTATAAGCTTACATTTTTCTGAGCAAAATGGTCTAAATTTATTACCTTTAGAAAAGTCGGCATCATTATTACAATTAGGGCATTTAGTAGGCATATTAAAAAGAAGCTATTCCTAACTTAAATTTAATTAATTTAAATGGAGAGTCAGGTATAGGACTAGCAAAATGAATGTTAACAGCATACTTGTTTGAAGAAATATTAGGGAAGCACTTTGAAGATTCAGGTAAAGATATGATTACGAGATCATTTTTAAGTAATGGATCGAGTTTGCATTGAACAGCTTCGTTTTTAGATTGCAGTGTATTAAACTCAACATTATTTCTCAAAATTTCCATTAATAATGTGATTGCAGCTTTGATTTGGTTGTATTCTACTATCTTATTAGTAAAGTATTTTTTCCTTTCCTTTTGATTAGTTGTTTCTAACCAATATTGTAATTCTGGAAAGTCAGTAATGATGATTCCAGAAGGGCTAATGGCTCTTGTTCTTAGTTCATGTAAAAATTTATCTCCACCAAAATCAAATCCAGTTCTAATTTTACTTTTCTCAAGCCCCAATTTTACTTTTCTTAATTGATTTTGAGCAAGTATATTTCTTTTAGTTTTAATTTTTTTTGATACTATAAATCGTTGTTTTTCAACTTCCTGTATCAGTTCAACTTTGAGGTCTGTGCGTGATGCCATCGCCATGATATTAAAATATAAGTTGAAGCAGGCATAATCATCAAATCTATTTCTAATGGATAGTTGATTGTCAAAGTTCTTAAAAATTTCCTCAATTCGAAGAAATTTTCTTACTCTTTCATTAAGTGGAAATTCGTATTTAATCATATTATTTTCTATTAATCCTAAGTTTTAAATCATGATGGTATCGGTAAATCTCATCTCTAAGGTTGGCTTTGCTGAGATTGTTATTAATTATCATATCAGCTTTTTTAATTTTATGAGCTCTAGGTAATTGAGATTTTATAATAGATTTAATTAATTTTTTATCTATTTTATCTCTTGAGATCACCCTGTTAAATTGAATTTCTTCATCGCAATCAATAAGAACACTTTCATCTATTAATTTTAGATAATTTTCTGTCTCAAATAGCAATGCTATCATTATCACTATATATTCTTCTGTGTCATACATCGATATTTGCTTCTTACACTCTTTAAAAATTATAGGATGCAACATTGATTCAATTTTATTTTTTAACTCAGGCGATTTGAAAATATCAACTTTAAGGTTGGTCCGATTTATTTTTTTATTTTCATCAAGGTATCTATTCCCAAAATTTTTTGTAATTTCAATGTATCCAGGACAATCTATTTGAGTTATTTGGTGTGCAATCTTATCAAGATCTATTACAGGAACAGAGAGCTCCGCAAAAGCTTTTGTTGCCTCACTTTTTCCCGAGCCGATACCACCAGTTATTGCTACTATATACAATTTACGTTCCTTGAAAAATTTTACTCAATAACATATTATTTTATAAGTTTATATGATAAGTTAAAGAATAATTATGAAAGAAAAAAAAATAGAAAGCCACCACCTTGATTTACCCGAAGATTATCTCTCTTTACTACATTCTGTTATCTGTAAGGTTGAAGTAGACTTAGCTGGCTGGATTTGTAGCTTATCAGGCCGAAATGATTGGGAGGTGTGGTCAGAGTCTGAAAATGATAATCATGTGATTTATTTCTTAAAACAAGAGAGCCAAGATGCTGAAATTACTCTTTACAATACGGGTTATGCGAGAGTTGATATTGATGGAAAATCAGTTTTTCAAGGTGACATTATGGAAAAAAATGCTAGCTCAGCTTGCTTAAGTTACTACAGCGTTGAAAGTGGTGAGAAAATTCTTTTAAATTAATTTTGTCTGTATACAGAGTATTCTGCAAGATTTAATATTATTTCCTTAAAATCATTATTTGGTATTTTATCTAGTATCAATTTTATATTTTTAAAATGATCTTCAGATTTGATTTGTACCTGAGATATTGATTTTGTTTCCTCGATAATTTCAATAATATCTGGAAGTCTGCTTATATCCCCTATTTTAATAGCATCTTTAATGATTTTGCATTGCTGTTCATTAGAGCCATTCATTGCATAAATTAGCGGTAAAGTAACTTTTCCCTCATTTAAGTCATTGCCCAAGTTTTTCCCAATTTGACTTGAATCACCTGAATAGTCCAAAATATCATCTACTAATTGAAAAATAATTCCAAAATGAAGTCCAAGTCTTGAATAAGAATCAATTATTTCAGGGCTGTTCTTATGCGACATTGCTGCAAGACTTCCACAAGCTTCAAAAAGTTTTGCTGTTTTAAATTTAATAACCTTAAAATATTGATCTTCACTAATATCAGGATTGTGATTATTCAGGAGTTGTAACACTTCCCCTTCTGAAATTGCATTAGTAGTATCTGATAATATCTTCATGATTTTCATATTATCGATACCTACCATCATCTGAAATGAGCGAGAATAAATAAAGTCCCCAACTAGAACACTGGCAGCATTCCCAAAAAGTGCATTGGCAGTTTTTATATTTCTTCTTTTTTCAGATTGATCAACTACGTCATCATGTAATAGGGTTGCGGTATGAATGAACTCAATAATTGCAGCAATTTTGTGATTGACTTCATTAATTTCTCCACTCATTCCTGAGATTAACAGATGTAAGATTGGTCTCATTCTTTTGCCACCACTACTAATGATATGACTGGAAATTTGATTTATAATTGGAATATCAGAACTCAGAGATTTTCTGATTACATTATTAACGGATTCTAAATCTGTTTGAATTGGAGATATTATATTTTCTAAAGGCAAGGGATTTATGCTTAATGTAATAAATTAAATAAAATTTTATCACATTAAGCATAAATTTCATTCTCAATGATGTCAGTTATATAATAATTGCTTGTTTTAAAAGATTTAATTAAATTGATAGTTTTTAATTTTATGAGTATAATCGCTGGTCTAATTTGTATATTATTTCAATAAGGTATTCTAAATGTATGCGGTAATAAAAACAGGCGGTAAACAGTTTAAAGTAGCTGAAGGCGATACACTAAAAGTAGAGAAGCTTGCAGCTGAGGTTGGAAAAGTTTTTAATTTAAATTCAGTATTAACAATTGTTGATGGTGATAAGGTAACAATTGGAACTCCAATAGTTAATGGCGCTAGTGTCGATGCAACTGTTATATCTCACGGCAAGGGTGACAAAATAAAAATCTTTAAAATGAATCGTCGAAAAGGTTATAGAAAGTCGCAAGGACATAGACAGACTTTCACTGAGATTAAGATTGATAAAATTGCAGTTAAATAGATTTTAAGGGTAATTAAATATGGCACATAAAAAAGCAGGTGGTAGCTCGAGGAATGGGCGAGATTCTAATGCAAAAAGATTAGGCGTAAAAGCTTTTGGGGACGAGTTTGTTCGAGCTGGAAGTATTATTTTAAGGCAAAGAGGAACAAGAATGCACCCTGGTGAGAATGTAGGTATGGGGAAAGATCATACTTTATTTGCTAAAACAGATGGTAAAGTAAACTTCACGACGAAGGGTGCTTTGAAAAGAAAATTAGTTAATATACTACCTGTTTAAGAAAATTTAAATGCATCTAAAGCCCTATCAGTTGATGGGGCTTTTTTGTTTGGAAAATAAAAATGAAGTTTATAGATGAAGCAACAGTCAATATTTATGCTGGAGATGGTGGAAATGGTATTGCTTCTTTTCGTAGGGAAAAATATGAGCCAATGGGCGGTCCTAATGGAGGAGATGGTGGAAAAGGAGGCTCTATTTTATTTGAATCAGATGAAAATATAAATACACTTATAGATTTTAGGTTTGTTAAAAATTATCGAGCCAAAAGGGGTGAAAATGGAAGAAGTTCTGAATGCTATGGGGCAAAAGGCGAAGATTTAATACTTAAAGTCCCAGTCGGAACTGTAATATCTGAGAGGCAGACAGGAGAAACAGTTGCAGATTTTAAAGAGCACGGAAAACAGGTCTTAGTAGCAAAAGGTGGAAAAGGTGGATTGGGTAATGTGCACTTTAAATCTAGTATTAACCGAACTCCTAGACAGTGTACGCAAGGCGATCCAGGTGAAGAATTTGAAATTTATCTAGAGTTAAAGGTATTAGCAGATGTTGGGTTATTAGGAATGCCGAATGCTGGCAAATCTTCATTGATAAGGATCATATCCGCAGCTAAACCTAAGGTGGCAGATTATCCATTTACAACTCTTCAGCCAAATTTAGGAGTAGTAAAAATTGATATGCAAAGAAGTTTTGTAGTAGCTGATATCCCAGGGTTAATAGAGGGAGCTGCAGATGGGCACGGTTTGGGTCATCAATTTCTTCGACACCTTTCAAGAACAAAATTATTACTTCATATTCTTGATATTGCCCCTTATGATGAGTCCATAGACCCAGTTTTAGAAGCAAAAGCTATTATTAAAGAATTAGAAAAATATAGTGAAGACATTGCCAACAAAGAAAGGTGGTTGGTTCTGAATAAGATAGATCTAATAAATGACATAGATAAGATTAAAAATATTATTATAAAAAAATTAAATTGGTCAGGTAAGGTTTTTTGTATATCTGCAATAAATGGTAAAGGATGTAAAGAGCTAACATATGAGATTATGAAGCATGTTGAATTTGAAAAAAAAAATAATTATGAAAAAATTTAATTTTTCTGAAGCTGAAAAAATTGTTATTAAACTTGGTTCTAGCATAGTTACTAATGATGGAAATGGTTTGGATGAAAGATGTTTATCAAGCTTGATTAAACAGATTTCAATCTTAAGCTCTCAAAATAAAAAAGTTATTTTAGTTTCGAGTGGTGCTATCGCAGCTGGATTAAAAAAATTAGGAATTGAAAAAAAGCCTAAAATTTTAAGTGAGTTACAGTCAGCTGCTGCTGTAGGCCAGATGGATTTAGTTCGAATGTATGAAAAATTATTCTCAGATAACGATTTAGTGTCAGCACAGGTCTTGCTTACACATAATGATTTGAGTGATAGAAAAAGATATTTAAATGCTAGATCAACAATTTTTAATTTAATGAAAAATAATGTCATACCAGTAATTAATGAAAATGATACTGTGGCTTCAGAAGAAATTAGATTTGGAGATAATGATACGCTTGCTGCAATGGTAGCTAATTTAATCGAGGCAGATATTTTAGTTTTGTTGACTGATCAAGATGGTTTATTTTCCTCAGACCCAAGGCAAGACAGTAATGCAAGGCTTATTAGTCATAGCTATGTCGATGATAAGAGTTTGGATGATTCGGCTACCGGAACAATGTCTGAAATAGGAACTGGAGGTATGGCTACAAAAATTCTGGCGGCACGAAGAGCTGCTTTAAGTGGAGCACATACTATTATTGCTTCTGGAAAAAAGAGTAATGTTCTTGTGGATTTAAGTAAGGATGAAGATATTGGCACACTCCTTCAGAGTAGAGAGGTTAAATTGGTAGCAAGAAAAAAATGGCTTGCAGACAATCTAAAATCAAATGGAAAAATATTTATAGACGATGGCGCAGAAAAAGCTTTAATTCAAAAAGGTAAAAGTTTATTGGTAGCTGGAGTAACAAGAGTTACCGGAACTTTCGATCGTGGTGAAGTTATTCAATGCGTTAATGAGTCTGGAGATGAAATTTTAAAAGGGATTGTTAACTATAATTCAGAAGAAGTTAAAAAAATAATTGGGCTTTCAAGTGATAAAATTGAAGCAGTTTTAGGTTATGTTAACGAATCAAGTTTAATACATAGAAATAATATGATGATTATACAAACTGTAAGGAAAGATAATGACTAAGAAGAAATCTTTGGTAGCAATTATTATGGGCTCAGACAGTGATTGGCCCATAATGAAACATGCGGCAGAACTTCTTGATGATTTTAATATTTCATATGAAGCTCAAGTTGTTTCAGCTCATAGAACTCCAGATTTAATGTTTAAATTTGCAGAAGACGCAGAAAAAAAAGGTTTCCAAGTTGTTATTGCAGGCGCAGGAGGGGCGGCACATCTTCCAGGCATGGTCGCTTCTAAAACTACTCTACCAGTTCTAGGTGTTCCAGTACCATCCAAACATCTCAAAGGACATGACTCACTTTTATCAATTGTACAAATGCCAAAAGGAATCCCTGTTGCAACATTTGCTATCGGAGAAGCTGGCTCATATAATGCTGGATTATTTGCTGTCTCTTTAATTGCGGTAAATGATAAAGAAATTAACCAAAAGCTAAAAGATTTTAGAAAAAAACAAGTTACTAAAGTGTTAAATATGAAGCTAGATACAAAGTAAAGTTGGAGAAAATTATGCCTGCTAAATCTCTGGGAATTTTGGGCGGCGGCCAATTAGGCCGTTTTTTTACTATTGCAGCTCAAAATATGGGATATTCGGTTGTTGTATTTGACCCAGACGACAAAAGTCCAGCAGGTAAAATAGCTGATAAACATATATGTAAGCCATATCATGACTTAAGCGCGCTAGATGAATTAAGAGCTTATTGTAGTGCAGTTACTACTGAATTTGAAAATGTCCCCGCTGAAACACTCCAGTTTCTTGAGAAAGATATTATTGTTCGTCCCAGTTCTAACGCAATATCTATTGCTCAAAATCGCATCAAAGAAAAAGATTTTCTTAAGAAAGTCGGAATCCCAGTTGGGAACTATGTTGTTATTGAAAGTATTGAGTCAATAAATAATTTAGATCCCAAGATTTTAATATATCCAGGAATTCTTAAGACAGCTCAATTTGGGTATGATGGAAAAGGTCAAATTCATGTCAATAATAAAATTGAGCTAGACGCTGCATTTAAATCTTTTAATAGTACACCTTGTACTTTTGAATTAAAACTAAATTTAGATTGTGAGTTTTCTGTAGTGTTGGCTAGGACACTTAATGGCGAGTTCATGATGTATCCATTAATTAAAAATCAACATGAATCAGGTATCTTAGATTGCTCTTCTATCTACCCTAACTCAATAGCAAAGCCTCTTGAGAATCAGGCAATAAAGTTAGCTAAGAGAATAGCTGATGAATTAAGTTACGTTGGAGTTTTGGCAGTAGAATTTTTTCTAAGCAGTGATGCTCTTTTTGTTAATGAAATTGCACCAAGACCTCATAATTCAGGACATTTCTCTATTGATGCTTGTGTTTATAATCAGTTTGACCAACAAGTTCTAACTTTAGTTGGAAATGAACTAAAAAATGCGACAACAAAATTTCCCATATCGTTAATGCTGAATCTTTTAGGAGATTTATGGTTTAGAAATGGAAAACAAAGTGAACCAAAATTTGAATTGATTGCGGGATCTGGGGTAAGTGTTCATTTATACGGGAAATCGGAACCACGTATAGGAAGGAAAATGGGACATATAACAATATTGGGATTAGAAAATCAAACGCATGAAGACGTTGCGAATAAGGCGGACACTTTAAGAAAAATTTTATGGAAAAACTAAAGAGCCTCTAAGACAAGAAGCCCAAAGTAATTACATTGATTTTAATGCAGAATTTAATCTTGACTTATGACGCGCTGCTTTATTTTTATGAATAATTTTTTTATCAGCAATTCTGTCGATAATAGGCGTATTTTCATCAAAAGTTTTTTTTGCAACTTTTTTATCACCTGAAAGTATGGCTTTAGTAATTTTTTTTAAAGCAGTTCTTAAAATTGATCGCAAACTTGCATTGTGAATCCGTTGCGTATCATTCTGTCTTGCACGCTTTCTTGTTTGAGCCGTGTTGGCCATATAACATCCTTATGTACTATATTTTAATAAGAACGTATTTTATCCATTTTCGCTTATAGATACAAGCATTTGAATGCATTTACTTTACTAAATTTAGTTTTGGTCAGCATGTTAAATCAAGTTATTATTGTAAACATTATATGAAATTATTTAAAACACTTGCTAGCGTTGGAGGAATGACCACTATATCCAGAATATTAGGGTTCATACGGGATAGTATTATTGCTAGAGTATTTGGAGTTGGCATTGAAACTGACGCTTTTTTTGTAGCTTTTAAAATACCAAATTTATTAAGAAGAATCTCTGCTGAAGGTGCATTTACTCAAGCATTTGTTCCAGTTTTATCTGAGTATAAGAGTACAAAGTCAAAATTAGAAGTAAGCTATTTAGTTAATAAGGTAGCTACATTATTGGGATTATTTTTAGTTTTAATTGCTCTTTTAGGTGTGTTTGGAGCACCATGGCTAATATATATAAGTGCGCCAGGATTTGTCTCAGAGCCTGGAAAATTTGATTTAACTGTTAATCTACTTCAAATAACATTTCCTTATATTTTTTTCATTTCGTTAGCTTCCATGGCTGGCGCTGTATTAAATACATATGGAAAATTTATTGTGCCGGCTTTTACCCCTGTTTGGCTTAATATTTCACTTATTGTTGGGGCATTGTATTTTTCAAACTTATTTGATGAACCTATTACAGTTTTAGCGTGGGCTGTATTCATTGGAGGCGCTTTACAATTATTTTTTCAAATCCCTTTTTTAAAGCAAATCGGACTCCTTCCTAAAATTAACCTAGATATTAAAGATAAGGGAGTTTGGAGGATACTGAAGCTTATGGGGCCAGGAATTTTAGGTGTTTCAGTGGTACAAATTTCTTTATTAATTAATACTATCTTTGCATCTTTTCTCACCTCTGGAAGTGTATCTTGGCTATATTATGCCGACCGGCTTATGGAGTTTCCTGCAGGGGTTATTGGAGTTTCTCTGAGTACAGTTTTGCTTCCAAGCTTAGCAAAAAGTTTTTCAAAGAAGAAGTCAGCAGACTATTCAGAACTGGTTAACTGGGGTTTAAGGTTGGGTATTTTGTTAGCAGTCCCTGCTGCAACAGCTTTAGCAATTTTAGCTATTCCTCTAATATCGACTTTATTTCATTATGGTGCCTTTACCGAAAGAGATATTTTGATGACTCAATACGCACTAACTGCATACAGTATTGGTTTAGTCGGTTTGATTTTAATTAAAATTTTAGCGCCGGCTTTTTATGCTCAGCAAAATGTAAAAACCCCCGTCAAAATTGCTATATTTACTTTGTTTTGCACTCAATTTATGAATTTAATTTTTATTGGCTATCTTCAACATGCTGGGCTAGCATTAGCAATTGGTATAGGGGCATGTATTAATGCAGGTCTACTTTTTTATCATTTAAAAAAAGGAAATTTATTTAAATTAAATGTTGGTTGGTTAATATTTTTACTTAAAATAATTTTTGCAACGTTTGTGATGGCGTTGGGGTTAATTTATTTCAAAGGGGAAATTAATTTATGGATAAATTACTCAGCTTTTTCTCGAATTTTACATCTATTATCTTTGGTATTTTTTGGAGCAATTTTATACTTTGTAACTTTAAAGCTATGCAGGTTAGATGTTACTGATTTTTTTAAGAAAACTATTTAATAAATGAAAATATATAGACATATTCCTAACTCTGGATCCCATCCTCCTTGTGTTTTAACAATTGGAAATTATGATGGCATACATTTGGGGCACCAGAAATTAATTAATGAATTATTAAATGCATCAAAGAATAGCCAAATAGAATCTGCAATTATGATTTTTGAGCCACATCCTAGGGAATTTTTTACTCCAAAAGAGGCGCCAACTAGAATAACAAGTCTCCGTGAAAAAATTGAATATTTTCAATTAAAAAAAATTGATCGTGTTTACATTGTTAAATTCAATATAAGATTTGCCCATATGTCTGGTGAAGAATTTATATTAAAACTTAAAGAACAAATCACAGCGCATACTATTTTAGTGGGGGAAGATTTTAGATTTGGTAAGAATCGAGAATTTGGAATAACTGATTTATTTGAAAGTGATATTAAAACTTTTATTGTAAAAGAGATAAAAAATAACAATATAAGAGTTTCAAGTACCCATGTAAGAGATGCATTGTCTTCCGGGGATTTAGATTTAGGGAAAGACTTACTTGGTAGGTATTATTCCATATCTGGGAAAGTAGTACATGGCGATCATCGAGGAAGGAGGTTGGGTTATCCGACTGCAAATATACATATGTTTCATAATCGACCACCAATAAAAGGTGTCTTTGCTGTAAAATTAAATGAAAAATTTGGGGTAGCAAATTTAGGCACAAGGCCAACAATAAAAGGAATCTCTAAACTACATCTTGAAGTGCATGTTTTAAATTTTTCGGGAGATTTATATGGCCATCATGTGCATATAACTTTCTTGAAGAAGATAAGAGATGAGATAAAATTTGAATCTACAGAAGATTTAAAAGTACAAATAAAGAAAGATATTATTAATGCTGAAATTTACCTAAAAAATTATGACTGAAAATAAATATAAATTAAATCTTCCTGATACTGAGTTTCCAATGAGAGGTAACTTGGCAAAAAGAGAGCCAGAGTGGGCAAAAGAATGGGTAGAAAAAGATTTTTATAAAAAAATAAGGGCAGCAAGAAAAGGTAAGCCAAAATATATCCTGCACGACGGACCGCCATATGCAAATGGCGATATTCATATTGGCCATGCCGTTAATAAAATTCTAAAAGATTTTATTATTAAGTCTAAAACAATTTCTGGTTTTGATGCACCGTATGTTCCTGGATGGGATTGCCATGGGCTTCCAATAGAGCTAGTCGTTGAGAGGGAACACGGTAAAAATATTGATCCTAATAAATTTAGAAAGCTATGTCGAGAATATGCATTGATTCAGGTAGAAAAGCAGAAAAAAGATTTTAAGAGGCTGGGTGTTCTTGGGGATTGGGACGACCCTTACCTTACAATAAATTTTGAAACAGAAGCAAACATAATCAGAGCTCTTGCAAAAATCCATGAAAAAGGATTGTTATATCAGGGAAATAAACCAGTTCATTGGTGTACTGATTGTGCATCAGCTTTAGCTGAAGCGGAGGTTGAATATGAAGATAAGCCTTCTCCTGCAATTGATGTCCAATTTGATTGTGTGAATACTAAAGACATTGAAAATGTATTTAAAATTAAAGAAGTAGATAAGGCTTCTGCAATTATCTGGACAACTACACCTTGGACATTGCCGGCAAATGAGGCAATTTCAGTCAACCCTAAATTCTATTATGGTTTATATAAGTCTAAAAATAATTTTTTTATTCTTGCCGAAGAGTTAGCTGATATTAGATTTAAGTCTTACGGATTATCAGGAATAAAAGTTGCAACGTGTAAAGGTTCTGAACTTGAGGGAATATTATTTTCCCACCCATTTCTAGAAAAAAGCGTCCCAATTATATGTGGCGATCATGTTACAACTGAAACTGGCTCTGGTCTAGTCCATACTGCCCCAGCGCATGGATTAGATGATTACATTGTTGGAATGAAATACAGCTTGCCAGTAGAAAACCCGGTGGACGCGAAAGGGGTATTTAAAAATGATATTCAATATTTTTCAGGCTTAACTGTGTGGGATGCTAACCCTAAAGTTATTGAAATTTTAAAAAATAAGAACTTATTGGTTCACGAAGAAAAATTTATTCACAGCTATCCACATTGCTGGCGCCACAGAACTCCAATTATTTTTAGAGCAACATCTCAATGGTTCATTGGGATGGAGCATAAGAATGCTAATAAAATTTCTCTTAGGGATTTAGCAAAAAAAGCAGTTACCAAAACTAAATTTTATCCAGAATGGGGAAAAAAACGCCTTGAATCTATGATTGAAAATAGACCTGACTGGTGCATCTCTAGGCAAAGAAGCTGGGGGGTTCCAATACCAATATTTATTCATAAAGACACGAACGCTCCTCACCCAAATACGCTTAAAATTTTTGAAATTGTAGCTCAAAAAATTGAGGAAAATGGCATCGATGCTTGGTTTAATATTGAGCCCAAATCAATTTTGGGCGATGAGGCTAATAATTATCTTAAAATTAATGACACGCTTGATGTTTGGTTTGATTCCGGAACAACTCATCAATCTGTTTTAGAGCAAAGAGAAGGCTTATCATCCCCAGCTGATTTGTATCTTGAAGGCTCAGATCAACATAGAGGATGGTTTCAATCAAGCCTTCTTACAAGTTGTGCAATTAACGAAAATGCCCCTTATAAGTCTCTTTTAACTCATGGTTTTGTAGTTGATGGTCAGGGTTATAAGATGAGTAAATCGAAGGGTAATGTTATCGCACCACAAAAAATAATGGATCAATTCGGTGCTGATATTTTAAGATTATGGGTCGCTTCTTCAGATTACTCAGGCGAGTTAAATATTTCAAATGAAATTATAAAAAGAGTCGCTGACAGTTATCGAAGAATTAGAAATACACTGAGATTCTTATCAGCAAATTTGGAAGATTTTGATTCAACAATTATGCTAATTGATCCAAAAGAAATGTTGTCAATTGATAGGTATGGCTTATATTTAATCCACGAGCTTCAGAATAATGTAATAAAAGATTATGAAGCATTCGATTTTTATTTAGCTATGCAAAAATTCTTATCATTTTGCTCCGAAGATATGGGGGGGTTTTATCTTGATATATTAAAAGATAGATTGTATACGACAGCTGAAAATTCTCATGCGAGAAGATCTGCTCAAACTGCATTATTTCATATTACACAATCACTTATAAGGCTCATGGCGCCTGTTTTAAGCTTTACTGCTGAAGAGTTATGGAATGTGGTAAACAAGCAAAATAAAAGTACTATTTTTGTTGAGAGTTGGTATGAATTACCGAGTCATGGTCTTTCTGAGGAAGAATTATTAGGGTGGCGCCATGCACTTGATGTTAGAAATTTAGCTAATAAAAAAATAGAAACACTTAGGGAGAAAGGTGTTGTTGGATCGTCGCTTCAAGCCGAATTAAAAATTTCAGCACCTAAAGAGATTTATAAAAGCTTATCCTATTTTGATGCAGAGCTAAAATATATTCTAATAACATCAAATAGCACACTTGAAGAATCAAAAAATGAGTTAGAAATTGAGGTAAATGCCAGTCAGAACTTAAAATGCGAGAGATGTTGGCATTATGTTGAAGACATAGGACAAAATTCTAAGCATCCAACGATATGTAAGAGATGTATCAGCAATCTGTTCGAAGAGGGCGAAGATAGAAAGCATGCTTAAATATTTTTTATTATCTAGCTTTGTTTTTTTATTAGATCAGTTTACAAAAGTGCTAATAATTAAAAATATCCTTGATGACCACTTTATTGCAATCAACTCATATTTGTATATCGTACATTTTAAGAACGAAGGGGCTGCATTTAGTTTTTTGAGTGATGCAGGTGGATGGCAGAGGTATTTTTTATCATTAGTTGCTGCAGTAGCATCTATATTTATTATTTTTATGATCAAAAAACATAGAGATGAACTATATACAGCTTTAGGGTTATCACTAATATTGGGGGGCGCCTTAGGTAATCTTTATGATCGAGTATCAGTAGGCTATGTAACTGATTTTTTGTATTTTCATTTTAATGATTATTATTGGCCTGCTTTTAACGTTGCTGATACTGCTATAACTATCGGAGCACTAATTATAATTTATGAGTCAATAATAAAAAAGTAAGTTTTTTTATTAATCATGCAAATTCATGGAAGGATGAAAGATACATAGAATGAAACAAAGCTTTGATGAAATAACTATGCATACAAAAGGGCGTGGGCTTTACGATGCAACCCCACGAATTATTGATTGGGTTGATAAACAAGAAATTCAAGACGGACTTCTCACATTGCTTATTCAACATACATCAGCAAGTTTATTGTTAAATGAAAATTATGATTCAGACGTCCTCAGAGATATTGAAAGTTTTTTTTCTAGATTAGTAAAAGATGGAGATACTTTATTCACACACACAATCGAAGGTGATGATGATATGCCGGCACATATTAGAACAGCATTAACACAAATCAACATATCAGTTCCTGTAAGAAACAAAAAACTTTTATTAGGTCAGTGGCAGGGAATTTATATTTTTGAGCATCGCTACAATGAGTTTGATAGAAAAATAAATCTTCACTTAATTGGAGAGTAGTTTATTTAAATGTAGTCCATTTTAATGGGTTAAATGGCTTACTATTCTTTCGTAATTCGTAATAAAGACCATTGGTTGAATTGCCACCACTATTTCCTACAATTGCGATAACTGAGCCACCTTTTACAATATCATTACTCTCTTTAAGTAAAGATGAATTATTTCCATATAGACTCATATAGCCTTTGCCATGGTCAATTATAATAATATTTCCAAACCCTTTGATCCAATCAGCAAATACAACTTTACCTGAGGCTACAGCATATACTTCTCTACCTTCTTTTGCTTTTATAAAAAGCCCCTTCCATGCCACACCAGTATCTTTTCTTTTTGAATTAAATTTATGTATTATTTTGCCCTTAACAGGGAGCTTTAATTTTCCTTTGAATTTTCTAAAATTAATTCCATCAAATTTAATATCTGGGATTAATTTATTATCAGCCTTAATATTTTTTTTTGATTTTTTAGCAGCTTCAGTTTTAATTTTTTTTAGTAAAGCTTTAAAAATAGTAGTTAATTTTTTTTCATTTTGAATTAACTTTCGCTTCTTTTTTTTCTGAGATATTAATTTTTTATTAATTTTTTTTATTACTTTAGCTTTCTCTCTATTTTGTTGCTGAAGTTTTTTTGCATTTTTCTCCTTTCTTTTTTTTAACGAGGCAATTTTTTTTAATGTTTTATTCGTTAATTTTTTCGTGCCCTCAATATCTCTATAAGCTTTTTTAATGGCTTTGATCTCAACATCTTGTTGTTTACTATAGTAACCAATATAGTAAAATTCTCTTACGATTTGACTTGGATTAATTCCATCTAGGTACATTTGCAAATAACCCGGACTACCTTTTGTGTATTCCTGATAAAGCTGAGAAGACAGCCATTTTTTTCTTATTTTTATTTCATTTTCAAGCTTGAGAAGTTGTTTGTTTAGTGTTTTAATTTTCTTTCTATTGCTTTTGTATTTTTTCTTTATCTTATAGAGCTCTTTCTTTGTTTTACTTATTTTTTTTTCTTTTTGTTTTAGTTCAGATGATAAATCTTTCTTAGCCTCTGTATTTTTTTTTATCTTTTGATCAAGTTGATTAATTTCTTTTTGAATTTTGAGTAAATCTTTCTCTGTCTTGCTAGCATTATTTTCTGCAATACTAAATGACGAATATATTAATATGAAAAAATATAGAAAAAATCTAGAAATATTTTTTATGGGCCAATTATTATTCATTGAAGTTTATTAGAGAACTACCTGTCATCTCTTTTGGAGGCACTTCATTCATAATATAAAGTATTGTCGGAGCAATATCGGAAAGACTACCACTTTCTTTTATCAAGCACTTTTTACCCATATATAAAAAAGGTACTAAGTTTGTTGTGTGTTGAGTGTGAAGTTGGTTATTTTCTTCATCCATCATTAGCTCAACATTTCCATGATCTGCTGTTATCAACATGTGACCATTAATTTTTTTTATCGCATCAGAAACCTTGCCAATACAATTATCTAGCGATTCAATTGCTTTAATAGCTGCATTTATATTTCCAGTGTGACCTACCATGTCACCATTTGCATAATTACAGATTATTACATCGTATTTATGATTTATTATTGCTTCACATAGTTTATCTGTTACTTCATATGCACTCATCTCAGGTTTCAAGTCGTAAGTTTCTACTTTAGGAGATGGAATTAGAATCCTATCCTCTCCAGGATATATATTCTCCTCACCCCCATTAAAAAAGAAAGTCACATGAGGATACTTCTCCGTTTCAGCGATTCTTAGCTGTGTCTTCCCTTTACCTGAAATAAATTGTCCTAATGAATTATTTATTTGTATTGGCTCAAAAATAGATTGTGCTTTTTTTTGTTTTTTATCATATTCAGTAAGTGTGAAGTAGCTTAGGTTCTTTGGGAGAGATTTTCGATCAAAGTGATCAAAATTATCATTTAAAATTGCATCAGTTAATTGTCTTGCACGATCAGACCTAAAATTCATGAATATAATTGTGTCATTACTACTAATTCCATCAAAAACACCATTTACATTTATTAGCGTAGGAGAGATAAATTCATCTGTTTCATTTCTTTTGTATGCATCTTTTATTGCATCTTGAGAAGAATTTACTTTATATTTCGCTTCTGCATGAACCAGTAAATTAAAGGCATCTTCAGTTCTTTCCCACCTATGATCCCTGTCCATTGAAAAAAAACGCCCACATATTGATGCTAATTTACCAGTATTGTAGTTTCGAAAAGAATTTTCTATGCTGTTAATATATTTCTCAGCGCTCTTAGGTGGAGTATCTCTACCATCTAAAAATGCATGGATGTAAACTTTTTCTAAATCATTTTGTTTTGCTAATAATAAAATTGCATCGAAATGCTTTATATGACTGTGAACACCACCATCTGATAAAAGACCAAAAATATGAAGTGTTTTGTTATTTTTCTTAAGAGATTGAAAATTTTCATTTAGTAATGATTCCGAAAAAAACTTTTTATTTTTTATACTTAGATTTATTCGTTCAATATCTTGATGAATTACTCGTCCTGACCCAATATTGATATGTCCAACCTCAGAATTTCCCATTTGGCCTGCAGGAAGTCCAACATATGATTCAGAAGCATTAATTAATGTATTAGGATATTTTTTATTTAAAGAATCCCAATTTGGTGTATTAGCCTTAAAGATGGCGTTATGTTCGTGATTATCGCTATGACCGAAGCCATCTAAAATAAGTAAAACTATTGGTTTTTTTTGCATTATGTTTAAATTTAATTTTCTTATGTCTTAACGTTCAATTATAATGCCACTTTTAGATTTAGCTATCCTAAATCATTAATTGTTTTATATTTTAAAGGATTTTTTTTGGACTTCTCATTAAATGATTATTTATTAGTTTTCATTATAGTAACTTCTGGTTTATTACTTTTATTTCCACGCGCTCTTTTGGGGGGCATAAAAATAATTAATGTTACAGATGCAGTTCTACTTATGAATAGGGAAGCTTGTACAATTATTGATGTTAGAAACGAAGAAAAGTTTAATGAAGGCCATATACCTGATGCAATAAATATACCTTTTATAAAGCTTCCTGAAGAAATAAATAAATTAAAAAATAAATCTAAGAAAACAATATTACTTTATTGTGGATCAGGGAATAGCTCAGGAAAGGCAATGAAACTTTTAAGTCAAAAAGGATTTGAATCAGTAATGAGTATTGAGGGCGGGTTTGCAGAGTGGATTAAGTTACAACTCCCTATCTCACAAAAAAATATATGAAAAATATTCTAATGTATTCGAGTTCTTATTGCCCTTATTGCATAAATGCTGAAAAGCTGTTGTCTCAGAAGGGTTTTGATATAACTGAAAAAATACTTGTAGATGAGAATCCTGATGAACTTCAAAAGATGATGAAGATAACAGGCAAAAGAACTGTTCCGCAAATATTTATCAATAAGACATATATTGGCGGCTTCGAAGAGCTAAGGGCATCTGATTTATCTGGAGAATTAGATAAAATATTGGCATCAAATTAAAAATTTAGTCTTTAATGCTTCATTCTTGTCGTTTAAAGCGCTAGAATATCGTTTTAGTTTAATAAATACTTATAATAATTATAGATTGGGAATAATAATATGGCAGCAGATAAAAAAAATATGACAGTAGATAAAAAAAAATCAAAAACTAAAGTGGGCGAAGAAAGTCAGCCAGGATTTGCGTTGGAGAAATTGTACTTAAAGGATGTATCAGTTGAGGTTCCAAATTCACCTGAGATATTTACAAGCCGAGAAGCTCCTAAGATTGGCGTTGAATTAAATAATGAAGTAAAACCTCTTGCAGATAATTTTTATGAAGTATCACTTCAGCTAACAATAACCTCTAAAATTGATAATCAAACTGCTTTTGTAGTGGATATAGTTCAAGCGGGAATTTTTGCTATTAAGAATATTCCTGATGATGGTATGGAGGCCGTTCTTTCTATTACATGCCCTAATATTTTATTTCCATATGCAAGAGAAGCTATCGCTAATTTTACTGTAAAAGCTGGTTTTAATCCTGTTCAATTGCAGCCAATAAATTTTGAAGCTCTATATATGCAAGAAAAACAAAAAAAAGATTCTAAAAAATAATCAAATGACCCCTAAATTTTTTTTTAGGCTTGCTTTCTTTTTGGGTATTTTTTTTACATTCAGTAGTTCGACTCTGGCTGCTGATTTCCTATCTGTTAAAAATAAAAGTTTAATTTTATATGAAGGCCCTTCCTCTTCGACTAAAAAAAAATTTATTGTAACTGAAGGATATCCACTTAAGGTCATCGTTAGTTTAAAAGACTGGAAAAAGGTAGAAGATCATTTAGGTAAGATTAGCTGGGCACAAGTCAAAGATCTTGAATCCGAAAGAACTGTCATTACTTTAAAATCTCAAGTTACTATTTATAACAAACCAAGCAAGAACGAAGCTAAATTGGCATATATTGACAAGCTTGTCGCCCTTAATTTATTGTCACCAATGATTACAGATGGCTGGATCAAGGTGCAATCCATGTCTGAAGGGGTACAGGGCTTTATAAGAGCTAAAGAAGTTTGGGGAATATAACTTGAAAATATGTGTTCTTGGTGCCGGAGCCTGGGGAACAGCTTTAGCTATACATTTGGCTAAATTACACCCAACTAAGCTTTGGGCTAGAAACTCTGGGCACGTATCCGGAATGAAAAAAGCTCAATCAAACCCTTTATATTTAGGTGATTTTAAATTCCCTCCCCTCTTAGAGATTAGGGATGATTTTAATGCAACTGTATCTGATATAGATTTGATACTTTGTGCCGTACCTACTTCTGGCTTTAGAGAAATCCTAAGATCAATAAATGAGATTAATAAATCAGCACCAATTATTTGGGCTAATAAGGGACTAGAGCAAGGGTCTGCTAAATTGCCTCACGAAATTGCTTTTGAAGAATTAGGCGACCCAAAAATTACTAATCGGCATTGGGGTCTTGTATCTGGACCAAGTTTTGCTGCAGAATTAGTAAGATCTCTTCCAACTGCGTTAACATTAGCCTCAACAAGTAAGGAGACCACAATGCTTGCTGCTCATATATTTCATCATCAGAATTTGCGAGTTTATACAAGCGACGATGTAGTAGGCGCATCAGTTGGTGGGGCATTAAAAAATGTCATAGCAATTGCTTCTGGAATTTCGGATGGAATGGGTTTTGGAAATAATGCTCGAGCAGCATTGATTACAAGAGGTTTGGCTGAGATTTCAAGATTCGGGGCTCATTTAGGAGCTAACCAAGACACCTTTAGTGGCTTAGCTGGCTCAGGTGATCTAGTTTTAACTTGTACAGGGGAATATTCTAGAAATCGTGAAGTTGGAATCCAGCTGGCAAAAGGACACCCGTTGAATACTATTCTCAAAAATCTTGGACATGTTGCTGAGGGTGTCTTCACAGCCACTGAAGTAATAAGGAGAATTGAGAACACAGAAATTGAGATGCCAATCACATCCGAGGTTAATAATGTTATTCAACTAGGAAAATCTCCAAAAGAAGCCGTATTAGACCTCTTAGACCGATCTATAAAGCCTGAAAATTAAATTCCTGATTCAAAATTAATTTGACGCCATGCTTCGTATAAAATAATAGCAACTGTGTTAGATAAGTTTATGCTCCTATTATTCTCAACCATTGGAACCCTAATCTTCTCACTTTCTGGCATCTCATTAAGAATACCTAAAGGTAACCCCCGAGTTTCAGGGCCAAAAACAAAAACATCTCCTTTTTTATATTCAAAATCACCATAATATCTTGTTGCTTTAGTTGTAACAGCAAAAATTCTATTATCTTTTAATTTTTCTAGACAATCGTTATAAGTTTCATAAATATTAATATTTGCCATATCATGATAATCTAGACCCGCACGCCGAACTTGCTTCTCATCCAAATTAAATCCTAATGGCTTTATTAAGTGTAAATTTGAAGATGTATTCACACAAAGACGAATTATATTTCCAGTATTTGGTGGAATTTCAGGCTCATATAGAACAATATTAAACATATGATTAAAATTTAAACAGTTGTTATAAAATAGTGTAAAATTAATTAACATATATATGTTTTATAAATTAATTAATAAAATCAATTACTTAGGTGATATATGACCACCCAGAACTTAACAGAAAACTATGAAAAACTTCACTTTCTAAAGCCTAAAGAAAAGAATATTGAAAAATGGTCAAAGAAAGAAATTAAATCTCTTTTTCAACTACCATTTAACGATTTAGTATATCAGGCCCATGTTGCTCACAGATCTAATTTTAACCCGAATGAGGTTCAATTAAGCACATTGTTATCAATAAAGACTGGCGGCTGTTCTGAAGATTGTGGGTATTGTCCACAATCAGCTAGATTTGATACAGAAGTTGAGAATGAGCCGTTAATGGATATTGCAAAGGTTTTATCCTCTGCAAAGCTTGCTAAAGAGGCAGGAGCTAGTCGTTTTTGTATGGGCGCTGCTTGGAGAGGACCTAAGGAAAAAGATTTAAATTCAGTTAAAGAAATGATACTTAAAGTTAAAGAACTAGGTCTTGAAACATGTGCCACATTAGGAATGTTGAAAGAAGGTCAAGCAGAAGAGCTAAAAGAAGCTGGATTGGATTACTACAATCACAATTTAGATACTTCCCCAGAGTTTTATGGAGATATTATATCAACTAGGACCTATCAAGACAGGCTGGATACTTTAGAGCGCGTTAGAGATGCATCAATAAATGTTTGTTGCGGTGGAATTGTTGGGTTAGGCGAGTCAATAGATGATCGAGTTAGCTTGATATCACAACTAGCAAATATGAAAAGACCTCCAGAAAGTGTCCCAATTAATCTTTTAACCCAAGTAGAAGGGACGCCATTAAATAATATAGAGAAACTCGACCATTTTGATTTTATAAGAACAATTGCTGTTGCAAGAATTACTATGCCTAAAAGTTTCGTTAGGTTATCTGCTGGAAGAGAAGTTATGGATGATGGGATTCAAGCTTTGGCTTTTTTCTCAGGAGCAAATTCAATTTTTTACGGGGAGCAGTTATTGACTACTGGTAATCCAGACATTGAAAAAGACAAAAAATTATTTCACCGATTAAATCTTTCAACTTTGTAATATGCTCCATCAAGACTTATCATTAGATCTAAAAGGCTTGGCTATTAATGGTTTATATAGGTACAGAAGGTCAATTCAAGACCTAAAAAAAGGAAAGATAAAAATTAATGACCAATGGGTACATAATTTTTCTAGTAACGATTATCTTGGTTTAACACAGAATAAAATAATAAAAAAATCTATAATCGACGGCATAAAGAAGTATGGAAATGGTTCTGGAGCTTCACACCTAATATCAGGTCATTATGAGATTCATGACCAGCTAGAAAATTTAGTTGCAGAAAATTTAGGATTTGATAAAAGTATTTTATTCTCATCAGGATTTTCTGCAAATATGGGAGTAATTACTGCTCTTTGTGATAGAAATGATTTAATTTTATCTGACAGATTAAATCATGCCTCATTAAATGATGCTTCATTATTAAGTAAATCGAAATTTATTCGTTATAACCATTTAGATTTAGAACATTTAGAAAAAATACTTAAAGAAAATGATGGAAGAAGAAAGCTAATCATTACAGATGCGGTATTTAGTATGGATGGAGATTTAATTAATTTACCAGCATTAATAAGCCTATGTGAAAAGTATGATGCTTATCTTTACGTTGATGATGCACATGGATATGGCGTATTAGGTAAAAATGGGCAGGGTATATTGGAACATTACTATCCAAAGCAAGATCTAAAACCTAAACAAAAGAAAAGAATAATTTATATGTTTACTTTAGGGAAGTCGGTAGGTATTTCAGGAGCAATAGTGGTAGCAAATAAAGAGATTATTAATTACTTAATTCAAAAAGCTAAAACTTATATTTATACAACTGCCTCATCTCCAGCAATTTCATGTGGAATCATTACCTCATTAAAAATTATTAAAGAAGGAAAAACGTTAAGAGGTAATCTTTTGAAATTAATAAATTTGTTAAGAGATAAAATTGATAACAAAGAATTGCTAGGTAAATCAATGACAGCAATTCAACCAATCTTGATAAATAACATTAGCAAGGCTATGCAGATCTCAGAAAAATTATTAAAGGAGGGGTTTTATGTTCCAGTAATAAGGCCGCCAACAGTCCCTAAAAATACTTCACGGTTAAGAATTTCAATTTCAGCGTTGCATAAACCTAAAGAAATTTTAAGGCTAGCTGAACTAATAAATTTAAATACAAAGTAATAATGCATATCAAAATTATAGGAAAGGGAAGGCCGATAGTTTTAATTCATGGTTGGGGTATGTCAGGTAAGATTTGGGAAGAATTTTCAAAGCTAATGAAATATAAAAATAAATTATATATTATTGACCTTCCGGGAATGGGTAAAAGTCAAATAATTAAGCCATATAAAATTGATAATTTAATAGACAAAATACATGAGCTTATTCCAGAAAGGGTAACAATAATAGGGTGGTCATTGGGCGGACAAATTGCGATGAAATACTGCCTCAAGTATCCAAAGAATGTAAAAAATTTAGTTTGCATATCATCAACTCCATGTTTTATTAGAAAACTAGGATGGGAATATGGTATTAGTATTAATTTTTTTTCAAAATTCAAAAATAATTTACTAAACAATTGGAAAAAAACATTAAAAAGTTTTTTTCTATTACAAATAAAAGAAGATAAAGAAAGTAAAAATATTCTAAAGAAGTTGGAAAATGATTTTATGGGGCAACAACTTCCAACAAAAGAAGGTCTGGAAAAGTCTTTAGAAATATTAGCAGAAATTGATATGCGAAATGAAGTAAAGAATATCAATATTCCAGCGTTAATAATTACCGGTAAACTAGACAATATTTCAAACTACAAAGCATCTATTTGGATGCAGTCACAAATTAAAGAATCAAAAATATTTATTTTTGATTCGGCAGGGCACATACCATTTTTAAATCACCAAAGAACATGTTTTAAGTTGATCGAAGAATTTTTAGGGTAAGGATAGCGCATGATTGATAAAGAGTATAAGCGAAAAGTTTTTGATAGACATGCTAAAACATATGATGAGTATTCATCTCTTCAGAATAAAATATCAGATAATCTCTTTAAAAAATTGGATTTAATAGAAGTAAGGCCAAATATTATTTTAGATATTGGATGTGGAACAGGAAGGAATGGGGAGATATTGAAAAAAAAATACCAAAATATAAGGTTAATTAATTATGATTTCTCTATAAATATGTTGCAAGAGGCGAAAAAACAACAACATAACCCATTAGGGTCTAAGTCAGACTTTGTATGCGGTGATATTGAAGAATTATCTTTTTCTGACAACACATTCGATGTAATTTGGTCAACAAGCTCTTTGCAATGGTGTAATAATCTTTCAGATATCTTTAAGCAAGCAAAGTCAATATTAAAACCGGGAGGTTTATTTATTTTTAGTACATTTGGACCAAATACGCTTTTTGAATTAAGGAGTGTTACTAAAAAAATATCTCATTATCAAAAAACTAATAATTTTTTAGATATTCTTAGCATCAAGGACAAGCTCAATAAGAATAACTTTATTAACCCAGTTATAGATTCAGAAGAATTCTGTTTAACATATAAAAATATTAATAAACTTTTCTTAGATTTAAGAAAAATTGGAGCTACAAGTGGATTCAGAAGTAAAAAAATTGGGTTAACTGGAAAATCATTTTTAAAATTGATTTCAGATGGCTATCAGGAATACAGCTATGATGGTATTTACCCCGCAACTTATGAGGCAGTATATGGCTATGCTTGGAATGCCCCTAATGAATAATAAATCAAATATAAATTAATAAATATGAATAATTCTTTTTTTATAACTGGCACAGATACACATATAGGTAAAACAGAAATTACTTGTGCACTAATTGAATTTTTTAAGAAAAAAGGATATTTTACAATAGGTATGAAGCCTGTTGCAGCTGGAACTGAGTTAATTGATGATCAAATAATAAATAGTGATGTGTATAAATTTATATCAATAAATAGTATAAAAAAACCAGTTGAAATTATTAATCCCTATTCTTTTGATCAAGCAATTGCACCACATATTGCTTCAAACTCAACAAGTAATGAGATACTTTTTTCTAAAATTAAAGAAAATTTTTTATTATTACAAAAAGAAACCGATTATTTATTTGTTGAAGGGGCGGGTGGCTACAAAGTCCCCTTAACATATAATAAAGCTATTCCCGACTTAATTAGCTATCTAAATATCCCAATTATTTTAGTTGTAGGTATTCGATTAGGTTGCATCAATCATGCGATGCTTACCGTGGAAGCAATTAAAAATAATCATCATAATTTCTTTGGATGGGTAGCCAACTGTATTGATTCAAGTATGAATGAAGTTGATGAAAATATTCAATATCTCGTAGATAATATCGAAGCTCCATTTATGGGAAAGATACCATTCCAGAAGAAAATTAACTCAATTAAGATATCTGATTACTTATTGTGGCCCGGTAATTTATAAAGCCCATTATGATTAATATAGTCTTCAATAGTATTAGGTAAATAATTCTTAATATCTAAATTTTTCATAGATCTATCTCTAATCTCACTTGATGATTCTTGAAATACAGACATTGGAATAGGGTAGATTGCACCATGATTATTTTTTTTAAGATCATTAATATCATTAGTAATGTTATCTTTAAAAAATTCTTGTACCTCTGGTGACATTGTTTCTATGTCTGATTTCTCACTACCCCTCTCAATTAAAACTAAATGGCAGTAACTTAATATTTCCTTCCATTTATACCACGAATTAATGGTTGAAAAAGCATCAGTGCCCAGAATAAAAAGTAAAGTAGAGCCAGTATTTTTTTTAAAATACTTGAGGGTATTAATTGTGTATGATATTTTTTTTTGATCTATATATTCATTAATTTCAAAATCTGAATATTCAAAAAAACTATCTTTACAAACTATATTTAACATCTCTAGTCTATGATGATGAGCGCTCATTATTTTATCATTAGGTGAATTACCAGTAGGTATAAAAATAATTTTATTTAAACCAATTATTTTAATACAGTTTTGAGCTATCAATATATGAGCTTTATGAATGGGATCGAAAGCCCCTCCATACAAACCAATTAGTTTATTATCTGACATTTTTATTTTCTAATCTGTCCTGATCCTATTACAATATATTTTAGTGAGGTTAGCCCCTCAAGCCCAACCGGACCTCTAGCATGAAATTTATCAGTAGATATACCAATTTCAGCTCCCAAACCATACTCAAAACCATCAGCAAAACGAGTAGAAGCATTAATCATCACACTTGATGAATCAATTTCCCTGATAAATTTTTGCCCATTTCCCTGATTTTTTGTAATGATTGACTCTGTGTGTTTTGAAGAATATTTGTTGATATGTTCAATTGCTTCATCAATTGAGTTGACAATCTTAATCGAAATAATCGGGCCTTCATATTCTGTATAGTAATCTTCTTCTTTAGCATCTTTAGCATCGGTAGTAATTTTTTTTGTTTCAGGACATACACGCATCTCTATTTTTTTACTGTTAAATATTTTTTGTATTCTTGGCAAAAATTCTTTTGCTATTTTCGATGAAATAACCAGCGACTCCAATGTGTTACACGTCCCAAGCCTTTGTGTTTTAGAGTTATCAACAATATTAATTGCAATATCAATATCAGCAAATTCGTCAACATAGATATGGCAATTTCCGTCAAGATGCTTAATAACTTGGATCTTTGCATCTTCAGTTATTTTCTTTATCAAGCTCTTTCCACCACGCGGAATTATGACATCAACAAAGTCACTCATTGTAATAAGCTCACTTACTGCCTCACGATCAGTCATTTTAATAATCTGTACAGAGCTAGAATGAAACCCAGTTTCATTTAATGATTGAGTAATTAATTCACCTAAATATGTATTAGAGTTAATTGCTTCAGAACCACCTCTTAAAATTATTGCATTTCCAGATTTTATGGATAGTCCAGCGGAATCGATAGTTACGTTTGGCCTTGATTCATATATCATCCCAATAACTCCAAGGGAAACTCTCATTTGACTCACTTTTATACCTGATTGCATAGTTCTTTGGTTACTGATTTGACCAATTGGATCATCTAATTTTTCAATCTGAAATAATCCATCTGCCATAGCAAGTATATTTTTTTTATTTAAAGTTAGTCGATCAATAAATGCTTCATCCTTTTGATCTTTTGAGGCTTGAGTGAGATCTTTCTTATTGGCAGCAATAATCTGATTTTCTTCAAGAAGAATTCTATTGCCTAAATTATTTAAAAATTTATTTTTTTGTATGGTTGTTGCAGATGCCATCTTAAAGCTTGCCTTTTTTGCTTCTTGACCAATGTTAAGCATGTAATTTTTTATATTCATGAAAATATTTTACGCTGTTTTTTTATTAAATAGGCGGGCGATTCCAAATACAAATCTATTTATTTCTAACCAAGAATTACCTATATGTAGCCCTTTACAAATAAGGTCAATTTCTTTGATTTTAATTAAACTTGCCTCTATTTGTTTCGATGAAAGCTTATTAAGTGAAGCTCTAACTAGTTCTTGAGTTGTTCCAAATATACGTAATTCTATTAACTTTGAAGTAGTAACAGAGCTATCCGCAGAAAATTTTAATTTAGAAATTGCAGTAAAAATCCATGAAAACATTCCATTTAAAATTAAAGGCTCTATTCCTTCCTCTTCAAAATATGATAATGCTTGAGCTGTTTTTTGCATTTGGCCTGACATACAATAATCTAATAGTTTAAAACTATCAAATCTAGAGCCATTAGAGACATGAGATATTAATTTTTTTATATCTATATTATCTCCCAATCCTATTAAAGATAATTTAATTAACTCATTTTCGGCCGAGAGCAAATTACCTAATGATAAATTTGATAGCAATGATATGGATTCGTTATCTAGGTTTACATTATGAAAGTCTGCCCTCGCTTTTATTGCTTTTTGAATTTGATGTGAATCTGGCTCTTTGGCTACTAGTTGAAGTGATTTTTTGCTTAGCTCTTGAAACCAACTAGACTTTAATAATTCTTTTGTTGATTTTTGAAAATGTAGTATAAAAAAATTGTTAGAATTTTCTCTAATTGCATTGACGATAAATTTTTTTGTTTCTTCTAATACTCTTCCAGTAGGTATGTTGATACTGAAGAGAGTTATATTTGAGAATAACGAGCCATTATCAAATAATAGTTTAACCTCATTTATTTTATCGGGAGTATCGAAATTAATAGACTGAAATTCAATATTATTTAAATCAGTGAAAAATCTAATCTCTTTTTTTATGTGGTTTGAAACAACTGGCTCATTACCCAAAACAATCACACAATTTTTCTTTAATTCTTTAATTTTTTCTATTATTTTTTTCGGAGCAAAAATGGCATCCATTAGTTATTTTGAAACTGAAATTTGAGTAACTATAGTTCTGATAAGGTGCTCACGCATGCCTTTTATTAATCTAGACTCTTCTTCTGTTTTTGCAATTATTTTCGTATCGTCAAAAGTATAGTCTCGATTCGTTTCAATGCTTATTGGAGAGCCCCATGTACCGTCTTGTAATTTAATCCTATAAGAAACTTTATAAATAATTTCATATTCTTTAACTCGACCCTTTGAGCTTAGAGAAAGAATCTCTTTTTTGAAGCTATCACTAACTATTTCAAGACTTTTTTCAGCTTCACCAGTATTTATCTTTACCCCTGATTGTCTAAATTTTCTTTTCAAAGCTTTTACAAAACCAGCTGACCCACCATCTATTGATATTGATTGAAAATTTATTTCTTGAGCTCCACGCAGATGGTACCCACATGAAGAAATATTAGCTGCAAAAAGGAATAGCAATATAAAACTAAAAATTTTTTTCATAATTATAAGTATTTAACCAATAACAATATTAATCAGTCTTTCTTTAATATAAATAATTTTTTTAATCTCACTTTTATTATTTATAAACTTTTTAACTGTATCAATTTCAATTGCTTTTTCTTTAATCTCAATGTCTGTTTGTTCATTTGATATTATCATATTTCCGCGTAGCTTTCCGTTGACTTGAACAACTATTTTAATCTCGTCTTGAACTAAAGCAGATTTATCTAATAGTGGCCATGCCATATTATCAATATCAGAATTTTCTCTAATATAAGTCCATAACTCCGAAGTAATATGAGGCACAAACGGATTAAGCATTAATAAGATACTTTCTAAGACTTCTTGTCTTGAAGAGTGCGGTAGCTTTCTTTTTTTATCTGAATCGTTTAGAAAATTTAACAATTCCATTACTGATGATATTACCGTATTAAAGCTATTTCTTCGGTCTAGGTCATCGGTAACTTTCTGTATGGTTGTATGTAGTTTAAAATTTAATTCCTTTATACTTTTCTCTACATCTTTATTGGTGTCTTCATTTCTGCCAGAATTTTCTTTGATATGACTATTAACTATATTCCATAATCTTTTTAAAAACCGATGTGCACCATCAATGCCATTATCAGACCACTCCAAACTCTGGTCTGCTGGTGCAGCGAACATGATAAATAACCTAGCTGTATCTGCTCCATACCTTTCAATAAGATTTTGGGGGTCCACAGTATTGCCTTGAGATTTTGACATTTTTGTTCCATCTTTCAAGACCATACCTTGAGTTAATAGCTTTTTAAAAGGCTCTTTCGATTTAATTAAGCCAATATCACTTAATACTTTATTAAAAAATCTAGCATATAAGAGATGAAGAATTGCATGCTCAATTCCACCGATATAATAATCAACAGGAAGCCAATAATTTACCCTATCATCAAGCATTTTATTTTTTTGATCGAAACATGCGTACCTTGCAAAATACCATGAAGACTCAAAAAAGGTATCCATTGTGTCAGTTTCTCTTTTTGCAGCTTTTCCACATTTAGGGCAAACACATGAATAAAATTCAGGCATTTTACAAAGAGGAGAGCCGACTTCAGAAGCATTCATTTTTATGTTTTCAGGAAGGGTGACTGGAAGCTCGCTTTCTTTGACTGGTAGATCACCACAAGACTCACAATAAATCATTGGAATAGGGCACCCCCAATATCTTTGCCTAGATATTCCCCAATCACGAATGCGAAATTGGATTCTTTTTTTACCTTTTCCTAAAGACTCTAATTTTTCTGAGATAGCATCTGTTGCTTCTTCACTTGATAGATTATTAAATTCATCAGAATTTATAAGCCTTCCAGTGCCTATGTATGCTTTACTTTCATCATAATCAACTGATTGAATAACTTGTTTTTTCGGTAGTTGATATTTCTTAGAGAATTCAAAATCTCTATCGTCATGAGCAGGAACAGCCATTACTGCCCCTTCACCATAATTTATTAATACATAATTTGCTATCCATATTGGGATACTTTCATTTGTTATTGGATGTTTAGCAAATAAACCACTAAAAATACCCTTTTTCTCAGCGGTCGATATCTCAGCTTCTGAGACGCCAATTTTTTTACATTCATCAATAAAATCTTTGATTTCTTTTTGATTTTTGGACAAGTTATGACTAATCTTATGTTCGGGCGCTATAGCAAGATAGGTTGCTCCCATTAAGGTATCAGGCCTTGTTGTAAATACTTTTACAAGTTCATCAGACTTATCAAGGTCAAAAGTTATTTCGCACCCACTACTTTTCCCGATCCAATTTTTTTGCATTGTCTTAACTTGATCAGGCCATTCATCTAGATCATCAAGCCCCTCAAGAAGCTCGTCAGCATAATCAGTAATTTTCATAAAATATTGAGGAATTTCTCGTCTTTCAACTTCAGCACCTGATCGCCAACCCTTACCATCTATGACTTGCTCATTAGCAAGCACGGTTTTATCGATTGGATCCCAATTAACCATAGAAGTTTTCTTGTAGATTAAGCCTTTTTTATATAGCTGAATAAAAAGCCATTGCTCCCATTTGTAATAATCAACATTACACGTTGAAATTTCTCTATCCCAATCAATTGAAAGCCCTAGTTGCTTAAGTTGTGAGCGCATATGGTTAATATTTTCATTTGTCCATTTCGCAGGCGCTATATTATTCTTAATCGCTGCATTTTCTGCAGGTAAGCCAAAAGAATCCCAACCCATTGGTTGAAGCACATTAAACCCATTCATTCGTTTATATCGAGAGATAACATCACCAATCGTATAGTTTCTTACGTGACCCATATGTAATTTACCACTAGGGTATGGAAACATTGATAGTGCATAGAATTTAGGTTTCTTGCTATCTTCAGAAGCTACAAAAGAATTAGAGGAATTCCACTTAGCTTGTACTTTTGCCTCAATTTCTTTAAATTTGTATTCATCAGTCATGATTAGGTTAACTTCTCATTTAAATCGAGGTTTACTTGGTCTGGTGACTTAGTACCATCAATATTAATAAATATAGGTTTATTCGGTATGTTTTTTTTTGACCAGTCAAGATAAAAAGACACCAATGGCTCTGTTTGTTTATGGTACGTCACCAATCTTTCTAGTATTGTTTTCTCAATATCATCATCTCGAATAACAAGAGGTTCACCAGTAGCGTCATCTTTACCTTCAGCTTTTGGAGGATTATGTTTTATATGATAAATCCTTCCAGATTCTGGATGTATTCTTCTTCCACTCAATCTTTCGACGATGTCGCTATCAGAAACTTGGATTTCAACAACATAGTTAACATAAATATCTGCATCTTTCATTGCTTGAGCTTGAGGAATTGTCCTTGGAAAACCATCTAACAAGAAACCATTCTTGCAATCTGCATCTTTAATTCTTAATTTAACAAGGTTAATTATTAAGTCATCTGGCACCAAGAGCCCGCGGTCCATATAATCTTTTGCTGAAATTCCAAGTTCTGTTTTATTGGTTACAGCAGATCTAAGCATGTCTCCGGTTGAAATCTGGGGGATGTTAAATTTTGATTTAAGAAAATTTGCCTGGGTTCCTTTACCTGCTCCAGGAGCACCTAATAAAATTATTTGCATAGACTTTGTTCCAAGAAATTAAAAATTATAACAGCAATCAAAACGATAGTTTTCTTTGACCTAAATAGTTTTCAATATTTATAAAATTATCTACAGAAAGAGTTTCAGCTCTCATTTTTGGATCAATGCCTAGATTTGAGAAGTCAGTATCATCGAGAACACCTTTAAAGTTGTTTTTAAGTGTTTTTCTTTTGTGTTGAAAGGCTAACTTAATTATCCTTTCATAGTTATCGTCATCCAATGCAGTTAAATCCTTTAAATTTTTCCGAGTAAATTTAACGAAAGATGAAGTTATCTTTGGCTGTGGATTAAAAGATTCAGCGGGAATATCAAATAAGAGTTCCACCCTAAAAAAATATTGCAACATTGAAGATAGTCTCCCATACATCTTTGTAGATGGCTTAGCTGAAACTCTTTCAGCAACTTCTTTTTGAAGCATAAAGAAAAGATCAGCATCATTATTTTTAATTTTAGCTAATTTTAGAAGAATTGGGGTTGATATATAGTAAGGTAGGTTTCCAATAATAAGACTGTAATCCGAGAATCTCATGTCCTCAACACTTAGGATATCTTCCTGATGGATAGTTATTTTAGAAGCAGGTATTTTTTTTGCTAAATACTCAACCATATCTGTATCAATCTCAACGACGTCAATATGGTTTAATTTATTTAATAGCGGGATTGTTAATGCCCCAAGACCTGGACCTATTTCAAGCATAGATTGTGTTTTATTAATATTTATTGAATCTAATATTTTTTTGATTACTTGTTGGTCAATTAGAAAGTTTTGACCAAATCTTTTTTTTGCACGAATCATTTTTTTTTATTTTTAGCTAGCTGTATTGCTAAAGAGATAGATTCAAATAAACTAGACTCATTAATTTTTTTTGAGCCAACTAAGTCTAATGCAGTTCCATGGTCAACTGATGTTCGAATTATTGGAAGCCCTAAAGTTGTATTAACACCATTATTAAAAGAGAGAGCTTTAAAAGGTGCTAGGCCCTGATCGTGGTACATTGCTAGAAAGCTATCTGTATTATTGATATATTTTTTCGTAAATGCCGTATCAGCAGGGATTGGCCCTATTAAATTTAAGCCGTCTTTAATAAGTTTTTTTATTACCGGTGTTATTATTTTTTTTTCTTCAATACCAAATTCACCATCTTCACCAGCATGAGGATTAAGACCTGTAATACTTATTCTTGGATTTTTAAGTTGAAAAATATTTCTTAAATCATTATCTAATGTTCTTATTGTTTGCTCTACCTTTTTTTTCGTAATAGATTTTGGAACATCTTTTAGTGCAATATGTGTTGTAACCAGTGCAACCTTAAAATTGTTATGGACAAGCAACATGACTTCTTCATTCTTAGTACCACACAGCTTTGAAATATATTCTGTATGCCCCGTAAATTTTTTATTTTGAAATGAGAGTATTTTTTTATTGACTGGGAGGGTTACAAGAGCATGGTAATTTTTTTTCAAACATTGATCCACGGCAAAATCCATTGCACGAAGTTGAGCTAATGAATTAGATTGTTCTAGCCTGCCAGGTAATACTTTTTTTACAAGAGGGATGTCAATTATGTGAAGCTCCCCATTGCCTTTATGTACAACTGGTTTTGTTAATATTTTAATTTTTTTGTTATGAAGACCGGCTCTATCTAGCATTGCATTATGATTGGCTAATATAGTAATTTCAGCAGGAAATTTTTGGTAAGCCAATTTTATGCATAGGTCCAAACCAATGCCTGCTGGCTCCCCTGAAAGAATTAAGAGTTTTATGATATTTTTTTTCAATCTTGGATTATTCTTATCTCAATAAATGACTGATCCCTTAGCTGCTTTATCCAGTCCTTGTAGATGAGTTCAGTTTTTTGCTTAATTAATTGTACTTTAGCCGAGTATTTAAATGATTCATCAGTTAAATCATTATCTCTCCTATCAGTCACCTGAATTATGTGCCATCCTAAAGTGGTATTAATTGGATCACTAACTCCATTAATGTCTAAAGCCTCATAGGTGCTTTCAAAAATAGGGAGGGTTGTTCCTGGGCTAATCCAACCAAGGTCTCCACCATCTGCTGCTGAACCATCTTCAGAATATTCTTTTGCTAAATTTTCGAATGTTTTACTTCCATCAACAATCAAATTCTTAAATCGACGCAATCTTTTTAGTATTTCTTCTTCTGGAGTAATTTCATTTTGCTTGATAATAATATGTCTTAACTTTGTTTGTTTGATTAAAACTTTCTCTTTTTTAATTCCTTTTTTTTCATTTATCTTTAGTATATGAAATCCACTTGGAGATTTAAAAGGTTTGGTTATTTGTCCTACATTAATTTTAGCTAGTTGTTGATTGAATAAATCAGGGAGCTCTTGTTCTTTTTTCCAGCCAATATTCCCTCCTAATTTAGCTGTTGAATCATCTGAATATTCTTTGGCCACATCTTCAAAACTTTTTTTTGTTAGTAATATTTTGTGTACCTCAATACTTTTTTTGTGATTAGTTTCTATTTCAGAAACTGAGGCATCACTAGAATTCTTTATTAATATATGAGATAAATTGAAAATGTCAGGATTTAGTATTGCATTTTTGCGTAATTGAGAATCTATTTCAAAGTCAGAAATATTAATTTTTGTACTAATTTCTTTATTTTTTATCTGCTTTAGCAGTAATTCGTAGCGGATATTGTCTAAAAAATCGCTGAACTTAATACCTTCTTTAGCAATATTGTCTTTTAATTTATCAATGGACATGTTATTTTTTTTGGCAACTTGTTCTATAAATGCATCTATTTTTTTTTGATCTACAGTATAACCAGATTGAGCTGCATATTGCTCAATTAAGCTTTTATGAATCAGTTTATCTAAAACATTAGCCTTAACTAATTCTAAATATTGTTCTTCACGTATATCTTTTTCTTTCGAAAGTTTTAATATTTTCTCTATTGATTTTTTGAGCTCTACTTCTGTAATAACTTCTTTTTCTACTATAGCTACTACCCTATCGAGTTCTTTATATTTTTCATCTGCTAAAAAATTTGGATTTGTGTGAAATATAGTTATAAAATAAAAGAAAGCTAGATAAATTTTTTTGTTCATTAATTTAGGTTTTCTTTTCTGTATTGATCTGGTATTCCTGATGCAAAAGATGCCCCTGGTACATTTCTGTTTAACACATCAAATAAGTTAGCATCATTGCTTGAGCCTAACGAACCTAAGCCCCCAAGCTCAATCTGCATAAATAGCGTGTAGTTTGCTTTTTCAGTTGTAGCTAATGACAGTCTATTTATAACTATTCGTGAAGCCCAGCATCCGCCATCGTATTCAAAACCTCCAAGAGACTCGACAGCGCTAGATTTTTCTATATCGTAGTTGTAGCGACCAATCGAGGACCACCCCCCACCTAGTGGCCATTGCCCTGCTAAATTAACTTGTTTAATATCATCATCATTAGCTGTAAGGTCTCTAATTAACCTATAACTTACATCTATTAATTTTCCTGGACGAGGTGAATAACGAGTTCTCAAAGTAGCTCGATTAGTTGTGCTTTCATCTGGATTGTATTGAATTGCACTATCAACTCTTAAAGCTTTGTTAATATAACCAGTTGCAGTTAGAAACAAGTCCGATGAATCACTTTGTGCTGCTGAATTTGAATTTAAAAACTGTACTTCTTTTAAAACTTTTCTATCACTCAAGTAGAACCTTTGCGCTAAAGTAGCATTTAACCTCTCATAACCAGTATCATCTAAAAATCTTGTTGTGGCAGCAATTGTAAATTGGTTGGAATCCATAACTCTATCTCCACCAACAAACTGATTTTCTATAAATAAACTTTCTGAATTCAAATCTGTTAAAGCAGTATCAAACATAGGTAAGGCTTCTTGGTTTCTGTATGGGGTATAAGAATAGAAAATTTTTGGCTCCAGAGTTTGAACAAAACTTTTACCAGCTAAGGTTAATTTTTTATCGAAATGTAGGCCACTATCAAACGAGAGCGTTGGTATTGTGATCGATTTAGAATTAGTTACACCACCTTCAAGCTCGTAGCTCATTATATTCATTGTAAGCTTAGGTTTAACATAGCCATAACTTTTTTCAAATGGCACAGTTATACTTGGACGCGCAATAAATCTAGTGCCTGAGATATTTTTATCAATTGATGAGGCAACAAAGTTATGATTTCTTTCAAATTTTGTTAAAGACATATTAAGATTTGTTTCATAATTTACAAATCCATCAGGATTTTCATGATCGTCTGAATGATTTATACTTATGCTTGGGAGTCTTTCATACGGAGAGCTAGTAGTTGTTAAATTTTGATATCTTTGTGCAAGAAAATTAACATCTAATTTCTCCGACGTATAATTAAGATAAGCCTCTTGAGGTAAGTTCACTGTACTAGTAGCCGATATTAATGACGACATATCTGAAAAATAATTATCGTCTGAAACTTTTTCCATTCTAAATCCACCAGTAATATTGTTAGTTAAATTTTGTTGATGATGAAATTTTCCATAATATCGATTTTTTCTATTACTGGTATTATCTTTATTCATGAACTCCAGATTGCTCGTGCCATAATAGTTTTTATTTAAGTATCTATATTCACCCTGCATTTGAAAACCTCGCTTACCTAAATATCTCGGGGTCAGAGTAGCATCACTAGTGGGTGAGAGGTTAAAGTAATATGGGATTGATGATTCAAAACCACTTCGCGATGTTGTTCCAACAGAAGGGGCTAAAAAGCCTGATTTTCTATCATCATTAAACGAAAAATTAACTAAGGGTGAGTATAATATTGGAATCCCTTTGAATTCTAGCTTTGCATTCTTGGCGTTAACTGTTTGTGAGCTATCATTGATTCCAATTTCTGATGCTTTAATAAACCAGTCATCTTGCCCTACCTCACATGTTGTAATGGACGCATTCTGAAGTCTTTTCTTACCATCGCCTTCTAAAAATAGCATCTTAGCTGTCCCACGTAACTTATTATTAAAACTACTATTTGATTTATTCAAAGTTGATGAGAATGTTGCATTCGGCACAGCCCCAATATTTTCTTTAATAGATAACTCTATCGAGGAGCCAGTTAATGAGCCTCCTTTTCCTGTAATATCTATATTCCCGATAGCATATAGCTCATCAGAAACTTGATCATATTCTATAAGATCTGCTTTGATTGTTTTCCCTCCTTTTTTTAGAACTGCATTTCCTGAGGCCTTTAATTTTCGATCTAAAGTATTCTCAAGGTTATCTCCTTCTATCAAAAGGTCATCATCACTTAATTGTTCTTCCCCATAGGAAAGCGTACTATTTAAAAATAGTATTAAGAAAATCATAAAATAATTTTTTAAGGATGATGTCATCGTATTAAATCTAAACCTGATATAGTCATTTTTAATATATTCATTTATTATATTTTTATACAAAACTAATACAAATCAGTGGGTTATGGATTATAACTCAAGTAATTTTAAAAAACAGGTTATTTGTGATTAAACGAGGGCGTTGTGGACAGAATAGAAATTATAAAAAAATGGATTAAAACACAGTTAAATCAAGGTTTTACGATAGAGCCTGCATCTTCTGATGCTAGTTTTAGGCGTTATTTTAGAATAATTTCCAATAATAAAGCTTACATTTTAATGGATGCTCCTCCTGATTTAGAAAGAATAGATCACTTTATAAATATAACTAATAAGCTTATGAGTGCAGGGATCAACTCACCCAAAATTATTTCTTTTGATACAAAATTAGGTCTTATATTGATGACTGATTTTGGGAGCCAAACTTTTTTAGATGTTCTTGATAAGAATAACGCTTATGAGCTATACCCTAAAGCAATTCATTCCTTATTGAAAATTCAAACTAAAGTTAATACTAAAGGGCTTCATAATTATTCAGAGAAGTTGTTAATAAGTGAGATGTCACTATTTACAGAATGGTATATTAAAAAATTAAAAAATTTTAAGCTTGAAGACCAAGATGCATTGAGTAAAATATTTTTATTAATTTCGAAAAAAGCTACAACACAAGATAAGTGTTTTGTTCATAGGGATTATCATAGTCGAAACTTAATGTTCATCCCAGAAGGTACTCCCGGTATATTAGATTACCAAGATGCAGTTTTGGGTCCTTTAACCTACGATCTTGTTTCACTTTTAAAAGATGCTTATATAGAATGGGACGAAGACTTTGTATTAGACCAATCGGTTCGATATTGGGAAAAAGCTAAAAAAGTAGGATTGTTAAAAAATGAAGAGTTTTCAAGTTTTTATGAAGATTTTGAATGGATGGGCGTCCAGAGACATTTAAAGATTTTAGGAATTTTCTCACGACTATCAATTCGTGATAACAAAGATCAGTATCTTAAGGATATACCTTTAGTTGAAAAATATTTAATGTTTACATCTGAGAGATATAAAAGCCTTCATCCCTTAAGAAAGATTTTAGATAAGGTTGTTAGCTAATTGAAAGCAATGATCTTAGCTGCTGGTCGGGGAGAGAGGATGAGGAATTTGACTAGAGATAAGCCTAAGCCACTTATTAGAGTCCAAGGAAAGCCATTGATTGAGTGGCATCTTGAAAAATTATCAGCTACAGGATTTAAGGATATCGTAATTAATATTTCTTATTTACCTGAAATAATAAAAGACTATGTTGGCGATGGCTCTAAATGGCAATTAAATGTGGCTTATTCAGAAGAAAACCCAATCTTAGAAACAGCAGGAGGCATTAAGAATGCATTACCATTGCTTGGTAAAGAACCATTTGCAGTAATTAATGCTGATATTTTTTCAAGTTTTGATTATGCTAAGCTAAAGTTGGTTAATTTTAGTAATAGTGGCGATGGATATTTAGTTCTTGTAGCAAATCCGGTGCATAACCAAGCTGGTGATTTTGGACTGTTAACAAATGATTGCTTAACACTCAATTCCGAAATTTTACATACTTTTTCCGGAATTGCTGTTTATCATCCTAGGTTTTTTAATGAGATAGAATTAGGAATAAAAATGCAGCTATTACCATTACTTAAAAGCTCTATATCTAACTCTCTGATAAAAGGTGAATTATTTAAAGGAATTTGGTCAGACATTGGAACTCCTGAAAGACTCGAGGCTGTAAATAACAGAGATTAATATGGATACTTATAAAGAATTTCAAAAAAGAAGAAAAAAATTAGCACGTATTTTAGGACATGGCGTAGCCATACTTTCTAATTCAGATGAATCTTCAAGAAATAGAGATTGTAATTACCCTTTTAGATCAGATAGTTACTTCCACTATTTATCTGGATTTCCTGAGCCGGAAGCAGTCATTTTAATTATAGGAGGTGCTCAGCCGAAATCTATTATTTTTTGTAAATTCAAAGATGAAAGTAAGGAGATATGGGATGGATATATCCATGGGCCTGAAGAAGCCGCTAAGAAATTTCTATTTGATGAGTCATATTCTCTTGATGAAATTAATAAAATAGCACCTAAGATTCTAAAGGACTATAAAGCCAATAAAAATATTTACTCCATACCACAGATGATTCCATGTAATACCGGTATTAAAACTAGATATGATATAAAAAAATGGACAGGTAATAGTTCTAAGTTTGATTGCTGTGACTTAAGCGAAATGTTAGATCAAATGAGATGCCTTAAAAGCGAAGGTGAAATTGGTATTATGCAAAAGTCAGCTGATATTGCCGCACACGCTCACATACATGCAATGGGTATAACAAAGCCTGGTAAATATGAGTATCAAATAGAAGGGGAAATATTAAATCAATTCATGCAAAATAACGCAAGATATCCTGCCTATAATTCTATTGTTGCCTCAGGTAGCAACGCATGCACTCTTCATTACGTTAAAAATAATAGTATTTTAAAGGATGGCGATTTGCTATTAATTGATGCTGGATGTGAATTAGAAAGCTACGCTTCAGATATTACAAGAACATATCCTATTAATGGAAAATTCACTTCTCCACAAAAAGATATTTATCAGATTGTTCTTGATGCACAAAAAGAAGCCATTAAAAAAGTTATGCCTGGCAACTCTTTTGATGATCCACACAAAGTAGCTGTTGAGAAAATTGTCAACGGACTCATTGATTTGAGAATATTAAAAGCCTCTCGTGACGAAGTATTTGAGAAGGAGCTTTATAAAGAATTTTTCATGCATAGAACTAGTCATTGGCTGGGACTAGATGTGCATGATGCAGGGCAATACTATGATAAGAAGCTAGGATCAACGGAGCGGAAACCAATAAAATTGACTCAAGGTAATGTTTTAACTATTGAGCCTGGTTGTTACATTAAACCCAGTAAGAACGTGCCTGAAGAGTTCTGGGGAATTGGTATTCGAATTGAAGATGATGTTTTAGTGACACCTTCTGGGAATAGAGTTCTAAGTTCTAATGCTCCGAAAGAGATTAAAGATTTGGAGGATACAGTAGGTAGTTTAAATTGATTAAATCAATCGCGATAATTGGCGGTGGCCCAGTCGGAGCAATTTTTGCTTTATTGAATAAGCCTCAAACATCTAAAATATTTCTTCTAGAATCTAATTCACAGAACCAAACAAAGAATGATAAGAGGGCATTGGCATTATCAAATGGGACTAAATTTATTTTAGAAAAAATTAATATATGGAAAGATTTAGAAGGTAAATTAACTCCAATTAAAACTATCCACACCAGTCAAAAAGGTACTTTTGGAAGGTCGTTAATGGAAGCGAAAGAGATTGAACAGGAGGCATTAGGCTATATTATTTCTTATGGCAACCTTATGGCAGTTCTTCAAAAAAAAATATCAGATTCAAAACACATTGAAGCTTTATATGATTCAAAATTAATATCATCTAAGAGTAAAGAAAACAAACAAAATTTAATCTTTGAATACAAGTCTATAGAAAAGTCATTAAATTGTGATTTACTGGTACTGGCCGATGGTGGGGGTTCAGAAATTACCGGCATTGATGTTACACGAACTAATAAATCATTTGAACACAGCGCGTTAGTTACTCATGTAGAAACTGACATACCTCATTCTAACGTTGCATATGAGAGATTTACCAATTCGGGACCAATGGCATTACTCCCCAATCTTAATGGTCAATATTCTTTGGTCTGGACAGGCCCTAAAGATGAAATAACAAGACTAAGCCAGCTTAATAATTCAGAATTTTTAATAGCACTTCAAGAATATTTTGGTGATCGCGTTGGAAATTTCACACTATCCGAAAAAATAGTTACATTTCCTTTATGGCAATCATTTATCTCGAACTACCCAAAAGAAAATATTGCGATTATTGGAAATGCTGCTCAAACAATGCATCCAGTTGCTGGGCAGGGATTAAATACAGGGATAAGAGATGCATTAATACTTTCAGACTTCATCAAAAAAGATGTTAATTTGGATCTTAAATTAATGATTAATAACTTTAATCATATGAGAAAAAAAGAAACTAAAAATATTTTAAGATTTACGAATTCTTTAGTAACACTTTTTTCTAATGATTTTGTTGGAGTTAATAAGATTAGAGGAATGGCGTTGTCTTTTTTAGACATTATTCCACCAATAAAAAAAAGGTTTTTAAAAAAAATGAGTTATGGAAAGTAAGTTAATAAATAAAGTAATTGTTTATGGGGGAGGAGTTGTTGGAAACTTGGCAAGTCTTTGTCTTAAAAGAAATGGCTTTGATGTTTATCAAATTAAATCGGATGTTAAAAAGACTGAAGATAGAACCTATGCATTAAGTCCGGGATCGGTAGATTGGATGAAAGCTATGGGGCTTCGAGATAAATTTTTTAACTCGCTGTACCCTATAGAAAATATTGAAATTATTCGAGAAGATTCGAAAACTAAACTTAGTGCAGATTCAGTTTTTCAACCTGCTATAGCTTATATGGTTTCTGAGAAAAATCTGATGAAAGAGATCCTAATAACATTAACATCTGAAGGCATTAAAAGCTTCCCAGAACCAAAGAAAATAAATTTAGATAATTCCCCAGATGAGGTTCTAATTAAATTAGAAAAAGAAAGCCTTACTGCATCTTTGCTAGTGGCATGCGATGGAGCAAATTCAAAAATAAAAGAACATCTTGATATTATAAAAAAAATTAAAAATTTTAATCAAAATGCGATAGTTTTTAATTTTGAAACATCTAAAGATGTGGAGAAAAATGCAAAGCAATATTTTTTAGAAGATAGTATTTTGGCTTTATTACCGATTTCACAAAGAACTATTTCAGCTGTATGGTCATGTAATCAAGATATTTTTGAAAGACTTAATGCTGTAAATGATTCAAATTTTATTTCACAACTTAAAAGTATTATAGGGGATGATTATTCAGAAATATCTAATGTTTCTAATAAGAGGAATTTCCCATTAACAATGGTTTTAAATGATAAATTTTTTGACAAAAGAGTTGTCTTGATGGGTAATGCTGCCCATTCAATTCATCCTCTTGCTGGTCAGGGGTTAAATTTAGGCATTAGAGATATTATTGACTTTGAAAAATGTCTTAAATCTAATCAGTATAAAGATATTGGCCTTACTGGCTTTTTGCGTCGATTTGAAAGGTCACGTAGAATTGACACGTTTGAATTTAGTACGTTGACTTCTGGTCTACAGTGGGCATTTTCAAGTAAAAGTAAGCTTATTAACCAAGTTTTAATTAAAGGAATTAAGCTACTCGAAACCAAAGATAATTTAAAAAAATTTCTGATTAAAAAGGCAATTTCATGATTAAGTTTATTTCAATTTTTTTATTTTCATTCATTTCTTCTTTTACACATGCTGATGAAGATGTATTAAGAGAGATTATGAAAAAAACATATCCAGAATTACCTATAAAGGGCATAGAGAAAACTAAATTTAATGATTTATATGAGGTTTATATTGGAGGACAAATTATTTATACAAATGAGACCTTTGATTTTTTAATTGTTGAGGGACGTGTAGTAGACCCAAAGACCAAAATTGACTTAACTGATCTTAGGCTGGAAGAGTTAACTCGTATTAATTTTAAAGATTTACCCTTATCAGATGCAATTAAGGTGGTGAAGGGTAATGGCAAAAGAAAAATAGCAATTTTTTCTGACGTAGATTGCCCTTATTGCAAGCAACTTGAAAAAAAAGAGTTATCTAATATGGACAACATAACTATATATACATTTTTATATCCATTAGCTATTCATCCAGAAGCTGAAGAAAAATCAAAAAAAATATGGTGTGCTAAAGATCGAGCTAAAGCTTGGAATGAATATATTCTTAATGATAAGCTCCCAAAAAATCTTGGTGATTGTAAAACACCAATAAACAAAATTGTAAAATTAGGGAAAGAGTTAGGAATTTCTTCTACACCAACAATTATTTTACCCAATGGGAAGAGGGTTCCTGGAGCAATACCATACAAACAGTTAGAAGAATATTTACATTAAAGCTATTAAATTATTTTTTTTAAATTGTAAAAAAACTTGACATTTATCTTGAATCTATGAAAATACGAATCAGGTGTTTGGTTTCAAGTAATATTTTGTGTTTTTCTTAATTTTTTAAGCTTTTCACTTTCACTCTCTTGACCCAAACTTTAGGGGCCTCCCAAATTTGTAAAGGATGTATCGTAATGGCTGAAGGAATAGTTAAGTGGTTCAATGATTCAAAAGGTTTTGGTTTTATCACTCCGGATGACGGTGGTGATGATTTATTTGCTCACTTTTCTGCAATAGTGGAAGAGGGATACAAAAGTTTAAAAGAAGGAGACAGAGTGTCTTTCGAAGTAACTGATGGTCCTAAAGGTAAGCAAGCTTCAAACATCCAAAAAGCTTAAATTAAAAAGGTTCCTAGGAGCCTTTTTTTATATTTGCAATTAATGCAATTGTAAATTCTTTTGTTGATAATGCTTTACAGTCTTTGATTTGTGAAGCAAAGTCGGCAGTCATTTGTCTTTTTTCTAAAGTTTTACGAAAAGAGTGGTTTAATACATTTGCTGCTTCAATCCAATTCATATGTTCTAACATCATTTGTGCTGATAGAATTAAAGAGCTTGGGTTAGCAATATTTTTACCGGCAATTGTTGGAGCTGTGCCATGCGTGGCCTCAAAAATTGCAGTTGAATCCGATAAATTTGCTCCTGGTGAAATTCCAATCCCCCCAACTTGCGCAGCTAATGCGTCAGAAATATAATCTCCATTAAGATTTAACGTTGCTACCACATCATGTTCTTCGGGGTTCAATAAGATTTCTTGAAGGAATGCATCCGCAATACAATCTTTAACAACCAAACCATTACTTAAGCGGTATTCGCCAGAATTGTTCTCTTTCGCACCAAACACTTCTTTTGCTAGCTCATAACCCCATTTTTTAAATCCACCTTCGGTATATTTCATTATATTTCCTTTGTGAACCAAGGTAACAGATTTCTTATTATGAGTAATAGCATATTCTATTGCTCTTTTAATGAGTCTTTGACTACCTTCCTTTGAAACTGCTTTTATTCCTAAAGCACAAGAATCAGGAAAGCGGATTTTATCTATAACACCGAACTCATCTAGCTTAGAAAGTAACTGATTAACTTCTTTTGATTGAGCATCCCATTCAATGCCCGCATATATGTCTTCAGTATTTTCTCTGAAAATAACCATATTAGTTTTTTCTGGATTTTTTAACGGACTTGGAACCCCAATAAAATAATTTATTGGCCTTAGGCATACATAAAGATCAAGTTTTTGTCGAAGTGCTACATTCAAAGAGCGGATACCGCCACCAACTGGGGTTGCTAAGGGCCCTTTAATTGAAATAATATATTTTGTTAAGGTGTCTATACTCTCATCGGGAAGCCAAATGTCTTTCCCATATACTTCGGTTGCTTTCTGACCTGCAAAAACTTCCATCCATTCAATTTTTTTTGTTTCACCATATGCTTTTTTGATAACATGATCAATTACAGTCTGCATGGAGGGAGTAATATCAACCCCAATTCCGTCACCAGTTATAAATGGTATGATTGGATGATTTGGAACATCTAATTTTAAATTAGAATCTATTCTTATTGCCTCACCTTTTTTTGGAATTTTTATTTTGCTAGACATAATTTTTCTCTCACTTTATCTTAATTGATGATTATTTTATTTAATAAGCCTTATGGGGTAGTTAGTCAGTTTTCAGAGCATGAAACTTACGCGTCATTAAAAGATTTTATCCCATATAAAAATGTTTACCCTGCTGGCCGACTTGATTCTGACAGTGAGGGATTACTTATTTTAACTGACAATGGTGTTTTACAAAATAAAATATCTGATCCAAATAATGACATGTACAAAACTTATTGGGCTCAAGTTGAAAATATACCAAGTGACGAGGCATTAGAGGCATTAAGATCAGGCTTAAAAATAAAAGATTATTTTACTAAACAAGCTTTGGTTGAGAGAATTATTGAGCCGAGTGTTTGGGAAAGAGATCCACCGATAAGAAAAAGAAAGCATATACCAACTGAATGGCTACAAATTAAAATTTCAGAAGGAAAAAATAGGCAGGTTAGAAAGATGACAGCTGCCATTTCTCATCCAACTCTACGGTTAATTAGAGTTGAAATCGGTGACTATAAAATTGATAAAATATTGCCAGGTGATTTTTTAGTTGTGGAGTCTTAAAGGTTTTTTGCTTTGCAGTGATATAATTTAGAATAAAATATAATACTTAAGGTTTTTATGTCTGGAAATACATTCGGTAAATTATTTACTTTAACTTCATTTGGTGAGTCTCATGGACCTTCTATTGGTGGGGTTGTAGATGGTTGCCCACCAGGTATGAAATTGAATGCGTCAGATTTACAAATTGATTTAGATCGTCGAAAACCAGGAACATCAAAATTCGTAACCCAAAGAAAAGAAAGTGATGAGGTCGAAATTCTTTCGGGTATTTTTGAAGGAAAAACTACTGGTGCACCAATTGGCTTTATTATTAGAAATAATGATCAAAGAAGCCAAGATTACTCTAAGATAAAAGAAACATTCCGTCCGGGACATGCAGACCTTACCTATCTTCAAAAGTATGGAATCAGGGATTATCGAGGGGGAGGTAGGTCTAGCGCAAGAGAAACTGCTGTTCGCGTTGCCGCTGGAGCTATTGCAAAGAAATGGCTAAAAGAAAATCATAAAGTTGAAGTTAAGGCGTGCTTAGCACAATTAGGAGAAAAAAATATCCCTTTTGATAGCTGGAAACATGTCAATAAGAATCCTTTTTTTGTCGCAAATAAATCAATCGTAAAAGACTTAGAAGACTACTTAAATAATGTGAGGGCAGATAAAAATTCAGTAGGAGCGAAAATATTTGTATGTGCAACAAATGTTCCCACTGGCTTAGGCGAACCAATTTTTTCTAGATTAGATGCTGATATTGCTTCAGCTATGATGAGTATTAATGCTACTAAAGGTGTGGAAGTTGGCTCGGGGTTTTCTAGCATAGCTCAAAAAGGAACTGAGCATAGTGATGAGATGGCAAGTGATGGATTTAAATCAAATAATGCGGGCGGGATTTTAGGTGGTATTTCTACTGGTCAAGATATTGAAGTTAGTGTCGCATTTAAGCCAACATCAAGCATTCCACAAGATAGAAGCTCAATCAATCTCAAAGGTAAGACGGTTCAGATGAAAACAACTGGTCGTCATGATCCTTGTGTTGCAATACGAGCAGTTCCAATTACAGAGGCAATGCTTGCATTGGTTCTTATTGATCATGTTCTTCGCGATAGAGCACAAAATATGGATGTTAAAAGAATAAATCCATTTCCAAGTTGATTCATCCATTATATTGGCGACTATCTCGCTTCTATTTTTTCTATTATTTTTTTGTCGGTTTATTCGTCCCTTATTGGGGGTTATATTTACAATCAAAAAGTTTTACAGCATTTCAGATAGGAGTACTTCTATCTTTATTTCAGATAAGTCGTATTTTTGCACCCAATTTCTGGGGATGGCTTGCTGATCATACAAATAAAAGAGCAAGATGGATAAGGTTAGCCTCATTTATAGGATGCTTGGGGTATATAGGAATTTTCTGGGCTGATAGTTTTTTTCTTATTTTTTTAGTCATGATGTCGATGAGCTTATTTACTAGCTCAACTATTCCTTTGGCTGAATCTTTAACCTTATCTCACTTAGCTTCAACAAATGGAAGTTATAGCAATATTCGTTTGTGGGGATCTGTTGGGTTTATTATTGCTTCATTTTTTCTTGGTATTTTAATTGATAAATATAGTGTCACCATTCTTGTTTGGGCACTTTTACTGACTCAGTTGATAATATTATTTCTTTCTTTCTCTATTCCAGATAAAAAATTTGAGTTAATTGGTGATACAAAAAGATCAATTTGGAAAATTTTAAAAAAACCAGAAGTAATTTCATTACTTATTGGCTGCGCATTAATGGTTTCTTCTCATGGGCTTTTGTATAACTTTTATTCAATCTTCCTTAAAGAGCAAAACTATTCAAGTTCTTTAATTGGTCTTTTATGGTCAATTGGCGTTATTTTTGAAATATTTATATTTATATTGATGCCTAAAATTTTAGATAAAGTTAATTTGAAAGAGGTATTGCTGATAAGTTTATTTTTAGCTGTTATTAGATTCTTTCTTATTGGGTATTACGTTGATATTTTATGGGTTTTAATTCTTGCTCAAATTCTTCATGCAGCTACTTTTGGAAGTTTTCATGTGGCATCAGTTGAATTAGTTTCTAATCATTTCAATAGAGAGCATCACTCAAGAGGGCAATCAATTTACAATAGTATTACCTATGGATTGGGAGGAACAATTGGGGGATTAGGAGGTGGATATATGATCGATCAATATGGGGCAGCTAGCACCTTTATGCTATCTTCAATATTTCCATTAATTGGTTTTATGGTGATATTTTTTGGTTTAAAAAATACAAAAAAATCAGGTAGTAAAAATATTTATAATTAGATATTACTTCCTTTTATTAAAGCATAAGCTGAATGATTATGTATAGATTCGAAATTTTCTGACTCGATTATATATTTATTCACCTTTTTATTTGCTTTAAGGTCGGCCGCAATATCTCTGACTATATCTTCAACAAATTTTGGGTTTTCATAGGCTTTTTCCGTTACATACTTTTCATCAGGCCTTTTTAGTATTCCATATAGCTCACATGATGCTTGTTTCTCAACTGCTTCAATTATATCCTCAACCCAAATAAAATCATTTGTTTCAAGAGTAAGTGTTACGTGGGCTCTTTGATTATGAGCTCCATACTTTGATATTTTCTTTGAACACGGACAAAGACTTGTAACAGGAACAATAACCTTGGTTGTATTAATTACTTTACCATCTATCATTTCACCAATAAAACTTACCTCATAGTCCATTAAACTTTTAACCCCACTCACTGGCGCTTTTTTATTTACAAAATAAGTAAATTGCATTTCTAGGTAGCCTGATTTAGATTCTAATCTTTCCAGCATTTCTTTTAGAATATCCTCAAAAGATGCGACTGAAATTTCTTTTTGGTTTTCATTAAGAATTTCAACAAACCTTGACATATGCGTGCCTTTGAAATTATGTGGCAAATGAACATACATGCTAAAAGTCGCGTTAGTATTTTGTATTACCCCAGTTCTATCTTTGACAACAATAGGATGTTTAATTGCTTTAATACCCACCTTATCTATATCAAGATGTCTATTATCAGGAGTATTTTGAACGTCTTCGATTAATTCGTTTGAGATTATTTTATTCATTATGTATTAATTATATTAAAAGATAATTTTATCATTACTACAATTGTTTAACAATTTTCTTAACAATACTATTTTTATCTAACCCACATAGTTTATAAATTTCTTCCTGTGTTCCATGCTCAACAAAATTATCTGGTATGCCTAAACAAAGAGTTTTACATTGCAAGTCATTCTTACTTATAATCTCTAAAACTGCTGAGCCTGCCCCACCTAAGATTGAATTATCTTCAATTGTTACGATAAGATTATGATTATTAGCACAATTTTTAATCATTTTCTCGTCAATTGGCTTCACAAACTTCATATCTATAAGAGTTACATCTAATTCTTCAGCTACTTCACGAGCAGTATGGAGTAGTGGACCAAAAGCAAGAATTGCTACCTTTTTACCGCTTCTAATTTTTTTTGACTTTCCAATAGTTAATAAGTTTAATTTTTTATTAATACGAGCACCGATACCATGCCCCCTAGGAAACCTAACTACACATACACCATTATAATTGAACCCTGTATTAAGCATCTGGTAACATTCATTTTCATTGCTTGGGGTCATTATAATAATATTTGGTATGCATCGTAAATATGAAATGTCAAAATTTCCTGAATGAGTTGCACCATCGGCTCCCACAATTCCTGCGCGGTCAATTGCAAATAACATAGATATATTCTGAAGTGCAATATCATGAATTAATTGGTCATAGGCTCTTTGAAGAAAAGTTGAATAAATAGCTACAACAGGTTTTAGGTTCTGACATGCAAGACCGGCGGCAAATGTTAGAGCATGTTGCTCTGCAATCCCAACATCAAAAAATCGTTTTGGATATTTTTTAGAGAATTGATTAAGCCCTGACCCATCTGACATTGCAGGAGTTATGGCGCAAAGCTTTGACTCCTTAGCTGCAGCATCCATAATCCATTCAGAAAAAACCTCTGTGAATGTTTTTAATTCATTTGTTTTTTTTGTATGACCATTTTGAGGGTCAAATTTACTTACACCATGAAATTTATTAGGATTTTGTTCGGCTGGCTTATACCCATACCCTTTTTTTGTCGCTACATGCAAAAATTGAGGGCCTTTTAGAGATTTTATATTGCTCAAGGTGTCTATCAGTATGTTTAAATCGTGACCATCAATAGGACCGATATAGTTAAACCCGAACTCTTCAAACAATGTCCCCGGTATCACCATTCCCTTTACATGCTCTTCAGTTTTTCTAGCTAACTCAAGCACAGGTGGAACCTTAGAAAGAACCGCTTTCCCGGAACGTTTGATTCCTCCATATAGCTTTCCAGATAGGAGTTTAGCAAGATAATTATTTAATGCGCCTACATTATTTGAAATGGACATATCATTATCATTTAGTATTACAAGTATGTCATTTTCAGTATTACCGGCATTATTTAAACCTTCAAAAGCCATGCCTGCAGTCATTGCCCCATCTCCAATTACAGCAATTGCTCTATATTTAGACTTATTGATTTTAAAAGCTTCTGATATTCCTAGTGCTGCAGATATAGATGTGCTTGAATGCCCAGTACCAAAACTATCAAATTTACTTTCTGCACGCCTAGGAAAGCCAGAGATGCCGTCTTTTTGTCTAAGTGTATGCATCTCATTCCTTCTTCCAGTTAGTATCTTATGTGCATAGGTTTGGTGGCCTACATCCCAAATAATTTGATCGTTTGGACAGTCATATACATAATGGAGTGCTATAGTGAGCTCAATGACCCCTAGATTTGAAGATAAATGACCGCCAGTTTTTGAAACACTATCAATAATAAAAGAGCGTAGTTCTTTGGCCAATAATTCTAACTCATCTCTTGAGAGTTTTTTGATATCCGATGGTTTGTTTATTTTATCTAGATAATTCATTTAGTGAGCTCGTTGATAAATTTTCAAAATTAATTCATTCAAAAATATAGTATTTCCAGAGATTGAATTAATTATTTCTTTGATGTCACCAAAATACTTGCTATTAATTTTTTTCGCTTCATTAATGCCTAGAAGGGAG
>Ga0209830_10000232_pt1 | contig 63444 bp, 67 predicted proteins | sample ArcticOcean_MG_C_12_FD_187439 | JGI IMG/M metagenome (GOLD analysis project Ga0209830, IMG submission 187439) | Marine microbial communities from western Arctic Ocean - ArcticOcean_MG_CB8_130 (SPAdes) (version 2) | ecosystem: Environmental > Aquatic > Marine > Oceanic | place: Arctic Ocean...
CAATAGCAACAGCAGGTTCAGGATATGCAGTAGGCGACAACTTCAACGTTGACGCAAGTGTATTTGGACTTACAGCGGCAGATGTAGGCACATTAGATGACCTAAGTCAGCCAATGGGAACACGACCAGGATTTGATTTTGAAGCGGCAACTAGTGGTATGGACGATACTGCCATTGTTAGTGAAAATGATTCATTAGACGTAAACATTATTGTTACAGCAGTTAGTGGTAGCGGTGCAGTTACAGCAGTTAGAACACGTAATGCATTTAACGCAAGACACATTAAAGAAGCAAGAACTCTTAATGCAGTAGCAACTACAGCAACTACAGATGCAGGCTCAGGCGCTGTATTTAATTTAGCTAAAGTAGTTAGAATTGACCCTTGGAAAGTAAGATTCCCACAAAGTCCAAACGCTCAAAGACCGGGTGTATATGGTGAAAGAGATCAATTCCCAGGTGCAATAGGACGTTACTTAACTGACGAAGCTCGCAACGATCCTGCAGATGGTTGGTTAATGGAGCATACATATCATCCATCAACTGGACACTTTGTTCCACCTGAATCAGGCGGTAACTATTTTGCGGCAGATTTGGCAAGATTAAATTTAAGCACAGACGGAACATCATTTGATGATGGCATTGTTGACGGCTTATCAGCGGCACCAAATGACGCATTAGGCAATCCTCGTATTGCTGGAACAATAACAGCCAGAAAACAAAGCTAACACCTCTATCTTCATTAAATATCTGTACAATACAACACTTTAATTGTAGAAGGATATAACATGACAGATAAAAGAAATACGGCTATTTTTATCAATGGTGGTGCTGGCAGAGTTCTTGCTAGTATTCCAGCACTTGAGAAGTTCGCTGAGGAAAATCCAGAAGATAACTTTATCATTGTTTGCGAGGGCGGTACTGACTTTTACAAAGGTCATCCGATTCTCCATGCAAAGGCATACGATCACTGGCACAAAAACTTATTCCAAGATAAACTTAAAGATATGAATCTATTAACACCTGAACCATATAGGGTGTTTGAGTACTACAACCAACAATGTAGTATTTCAGAAGCATATGATATTCAAATCAATAATAAAGGCTTACGTAAAGTAAAAAAGCCAATCTTAAAACTATCAAGAGAAGAACTTCTTTTTGGTAAGAAACTTATTGATGAAGTAAAAGAAAAAACTAAGAAAGACAAAGTAGTTGTTTTTCAACCATTTGGTAGAGCAGTACAACATGAAGGTGGTGTTATTACTGACTGGAGTGGTAGAAGTTTTGAAGCTGAAAACTCAGTTAATATTGTTAAGAAACTTTCAAAGAAATATGCTGTTATTCATATGGCAGAATTTGGTATTGACTTTTCAAAGCACGGTATTAAAGATGCTGTAGCAAGTCCTATGGGAGCAGATTTAAGACATTGGTCCGGAATTATTGCTAACGCAGATTACTTCTTAGGATGTGATAGTGTAGGGCAACATATTGCACACGCACTAGATAAAAAAGCAACTGTAGTAATTGGTTCTACTTTCCCTATTAACGTATCATATCCAGATAATAAAGATATTGATATTTTAGATATGGGCGAGGGTGCTAGAGTGTATTCTCCAATTAGAGTTACAACAGACGAGTACGCAGATAGAATTAATGATGGCATTATGGCAATGAACGATAAAGTTGAAAATGTTATTATTGAGTCAGTATCTAATGGTATTCGAGGTAAAAAGAAAGTTGGGGCTCAGTACAACAGTACTAGTGATTCAGCCTTACCTGCTACTTCTGCTCCGCTAACTGTATAGTAATGAAGAGATTATTTGTATTCGGATGTTCTTATACATCATGGAACTGGCCAACATGGGCAGATTTATATGCACAAGAATTTGACTACTACGAAAACTGGGGCCTACCGGGTCTAGGTAATCGTGCTATTGCAGAACGTGTCGCCGAGTGCAACTTTAAAAACAAATTTACAGAAGATGATACTGTAGTAATACAATGGTCAAGTCATTTAAGACATGACTGGTTAAAATTTACAGAAGACGATCATGAAAGTTGGAAAACTAAAGGTAGTATTTTCAACTATCATAACGTAGAAAAATTTAGTAAGCATTTTCTTGATACATTTTTTGATGAAAAAGCATATTTTTTACATACTTTAAATAATATTCTACTTACTACTGGACTATTAAAGAGTACTAAATGTAAATTTTTTATGACTAGTATTAGTAAATTAAACACATTAGGTAGTGATATACCACACCAAGACGGCCATGGCGAAAATATAAGAAACAATCCAAAGTTATCAAATGCTTGGGAAGAGTTTGGCCTACAAGAATACAATGAAATATTTGAAGAGGATCATTGGTTAGAACCAATTGGATTACATGGGTGGAATAGGCCTGATCTAAGTTGGTGGTTTACTGATGACTCTAATAATAAATGGGTAGAATTACACCCTAGTCCACAACAACATCTAAGTTGGCTTCAGTCAAACCTAAGCCAAGAATTAACAGATGAGCAACAAAATATGATAGATACTGTTGTAGATTGTAAAACTAATGATTACATTGAAACTATTAAAAAAATAACCAGTATGCAAATAGCAAATTGGGATAGAAGTTACAGAGGATTATAAATGTCAAGTAAAAAACCAGTATGGATTGCAGGTATTGCCAGGGGTCACAATGGTGGCGTATGTTTAATGAAAGATGGAGAAATTATATTCTCAATTGAAGAAGAACGTTTAACTAGGCAGAAGTATGATGGCGGTCCTTATGCAAGTATGATTAAGATACTTGAGTATACTGATAAACTAGATTTTCTAGTTGTTGCACATACACAGAATTTAGAACAAACTGCTGGTAAAGTAGACTTTAGTGGTGACGATGTATATACTGGATTAGCACGTAAGCTAGGACTAATTAAAAGAACACCATATGACGGAAATAGCCATCCTCAAGTAATTGACATGTCGAACATTCATCACAAATTACACGCGGCATGTGCATTTTATCGTTCAGGGTTTGACGATGCTGTAGCACTTATTGTTGACGGCGCTGGTACATTTATTACTTTAGACATTGGTGGACAACCTACTACTGTTTGGGAAACTGAAAGTATTTACGATTGTAATTATCCTGATAACTTTAAAACATTATACAAGCACATTGGTGCTAATGGACCGTTAATGGGTGCATGGATGCCTGAGTTTTCAAGCGAAATGTATGATGAACCTAAAGACGCAACACACGAATTAGTTATATCTGAAAATGCAGGTATTGTTAAGTCATACGAAGCAGTTACAGAATACTGTGGATTTAGTTTTATTGAAGCAGGCAAAACTATGGGATTATTTCCATATGGTAAGCCAAACTCTAAAGCACCTAAAATCTTTAGAGATGACACACTTGTACCTGGCGCAGATAGAGCTGTAATTGTTCCAACATATCCTAATGGTGCTCATGTTAACTATAACATGCACGAGTACTTAACTATACATGGCAATGATGACTCTGACGTAACAACAATACAAAACAGACGTGACATGGCGTATGCTATTCAAACAGAAAGCCAAGACCAAGTTGTAAGATTAATTCGTAAAGCAGTTGAAATGTCAGGTAAGAATAAAGTAGTTATTAGTGGCGGATACGGACTTAACTGTGTTGCTAACTACTATTACTTAAAAGCTCTTAAAGACGAAGGCATTGAAATTTATGTTGAACCTGTTTCAAATGATGCAGGAACAGCAATGGGCGGTGCAATGTTGATGCATAGACGATTAACTAAAAGTAATAAAGTTGAACCACAACAAGAAACATTGTATGAAGGACCAGCATACTGTTATAACGAAAAAGATTTGTGGATGACAGCAGAAAAATATGGTGCTACAATAGAAGATGCAGACAACGCTAAGGCAGTAGAGTTACTTGTAGACAGAAAAATTGTTACTTTGTTCCAAGGACGTTCAGAGAACGGACCACGTGCATTAGGTAACAGAACTATCATGTATGATCCAAGCGATCCTAATGGTAAAGATTATATTAACAAAGTTAAAAGACGTGAATACTTCCGTCCGTTTGCAGGTAGTATCTTAGAAGAAGATGTACACGAATGGTTTGACCTGCGTGGCATGGAAAGTTCACCTACAATGATGTATGCTGTTAACTGTCAACCAGGTATTGCAGAAAAGATACCTAGTATTATACACGTTGATGGTACTTGTCGTATTCAAACTGTTAATAGAAAACAAAACGAACATTACTATGATATAATTAAAGCGTTTAAAGAAAAAACAGGAACTAGTATTATCTTTAATACTAGCTTTAACCTAGGCGGTGAACCGTTAGTTGAAACATTAGACGATGCTATACGTACACTTGCTAACAGTGATATTGAATATCTTTATCTTCCAGAATACAACAAACTAGTAACTGTAAAAAATTAAATGTCAGAGCAAGACTTTGTTCAGTACTTTGATTTAAAGATCAATTGGTCTAAAGATACAGATGGTTGCGGCAATCAAATGATTGACGACTTTTTAGATGCAACACAGGCAATAAGTCAAGATACAAAATTTAAAAATGTACTTGAATGGTGCAGTGGTCCGGGCTATTGGGGCTTTGGATTACTAGCAACCGGTATAGCTGAACATGTTACTTTGGCAGATATATACGAACCAAACAAGCCAGCTGTACTAAAGACAATTAAAGAAAACAATTTACAAGACAGAGCAACATTTGTTCTAAGCGACAACTTTACAAACATTCCCCAACAGAAATTTGACCTAATTGTTGCTAATCCGCCACACTTTAATATGGATCCGTATGTAGCACACTATGATGATCCAAGGAAGTATAAAGATTTAGACTGGTCTATACACAGAAACTTCTTTAATACTGTTAATGATTACTTAACTGACAACGGAGTAATTGTACTTGCAGAAAATGTGTGGGGATCAAATCCTAACACATTTCAAGACATGATTGACGACAATGGATTACAGATTACACGTCATTTCGTAAGCAAACAATACCCTTTAGACATGTGGTATTTAGGTATTACACGTTTAGACAGCTAGTAATCGTAACAGTCCATAATTAGGTAAATATACTAAAGAGGAATGTAAAAGGTACAATGAGCTTCGATATCACAAAATACTTTAGACGTGGACAGAACCAAACCATTGAGTTTCGTAACGGAACCAACTTGTCTTACGCTGGACCTAGCTATACATTATTAGAATCAGGAACCGAATTAGACCGCTGGTACGTTGGTAGTTACTTCGGAGTTGAATACACTATTGCCTGTGACGTAAATAGTACACGAAAAGAAATATTAAAATGTTTAGCTACAGCTAGTACTAGTGAAGCAAACATTGTTGTATACGGTCGCAGTAATTTAGGATCAGACTTAATACAATTAGAAGTCGAAGTTACTGATTCTTACTTTAAATTAATGGCATATCCTAGAGTGCAAGACGATTCAACATCGATTCAAGGTGCAAAGGTAATTTATTCTGCAAACTACTACGCTACACAAAACGAACCTACAGCAACATTACAAGGATCAAACATAGCGGCAAACGCACCAATTTACACATTAAATCCAAGCACAACAAATACTGGAGAACTTGGACAAACAGTTACTATTACACTAATTACGTCAAACGTAAACGCAGGAACAATATTACCTTACACGATTACAGGTGTACAAAGTGCTGACATTGGCGGAGCAGGACTTACAGGTAATTTTGTAGTTGGTACATCTGAAACTATTAGTTTCCCAATCACAGTCGACTTAGCTACTGAAGGACAAGAAGTATTAGCATTAGCTCTTGACAATGAAGGAGCAAATACAAGTATTGTTATTCAAGACACAAGTACAACTCCAGCTATTAGTTATGGACTTACAACTACTGCGGCAACTGTTAACGAAGGTGGAGCATTTACAATTACATTAACATCAGAAAATGTTGCAGATGGTACACTAGTTGGTTACTCAATCACTGGAGTTGACTCAGCTGATATTGGTGGTCAAAGTCTAACAGGCACATTTGAAATTGGAACACTAGAATCAATAGCTTATACAGCAACAGAAGATAGTTTAACAGATGGTCCAGAAACATTCCAAATGACTCTTGATGGTACATCAACTGTTGTTGAAGTTGCTATTACTGACACAAGTCTAAGTCCAATTGTTCCAGGTTACACATTAGGATCATCTACTAACACAGTTAACGAAGGTGGATCATTTACAATTACACTTAATACACTAAACGTTGACAATGGTACTGTTTTACCTTATACAATTACTGGAGTTAGTAGTGCTGACTTAGCTGGCGCAAGTCTAACAGGTAATTTTGTAGTTGGAACAACTGATTCAATTACATTTAATGCAACTGCTGATGCAACAACTGAAGGCGATGAAGGATTTACTATTACACTAGATAATGGAGAATCAACTTATAACGTAGCACTTGTTGATACAAGTACAACACCAGGTAATTCATATACAATAATTACAACTAGCTCAGGTTCGTCTAGTTACAATCTAAGTGGTACAGATAGATTAGGATCAGTATCAGGAAGTAATCAAACAGTTACAATTAATGTTGGCGATACAGTTACATTTGATGTTAATGCAGGTGGACATCCATTCTACATTAAAACAGCAAACTCCACAGGTACAGGAAATGTTGTTAATACGCCAACAGCAACAGGCCAAGGTGCAACAGGCGGCAACGTAGTTTGGGAACCAGCAACAGCAGGAACATACCATTACAACTGTCAATTCCATAGTTCAATGCACGGCTTAATAGTAGTGCAAACACCGTGATAAATACTATTGGAGAACTTAAATGGCAGTAATTAAATCACCCTTTCAAGCACAATACGGCTTTAAAAGCCCAGGATTTGACGTCGATGAAGCTGGTAACGTTACAGTACGTACGATTACATATTCTATTATTGACGAAGTTATTGATACTGCTGGCGACTTTTTAATACGTCAAGCAGGTACTGGCTTTACTATTGACGGTGTAACAGATCCAGATGATCTTCCTAACTTATTATCTAATCCTCCCATAGAATTAATTAGAGGAAGTAGTTATACTTTTAATTTATTCTTAAGAGTACTAAATGAAGCCGGCGATCTTGTTGGTAATACAACTTTTAACATTTATAGCTATGACGGGTCTGTTTATCAAACATTCAACACTGGCGTAACGCATGTATCTAAAGACGGTACTACTAAGTTATCAGGCGATGATGCACAAAGTAAGTTTGAAGGTAAAGTAACCTTTGCAGTTCCAGATAATGCACCTAGTGCAATGTGGTACGGTGATGGTGATCAAATACCTTTAGTAGCAATTACAGTTGTTGATCCACTAGTTAGTGGTATTGGTAACTTTAGTAGAATTACAACAACTGGTAACTTAACAGCCCAAGGTGAGAACGCAGTTATTACGCTATCTCCAAGTGGAAGTTCGGGAACAGTTGTAATAAATCCGGCAAATGGCGGCACTATTAACAACATGGATATTACATCTAACTTGTTAACAGTAACAGAAACTGCAACATTTACAGGTGTAAATGCCAATGTAATAATAAGCCCAACAGGCAACGGATTATTAACTATAGCCCCTAGTGGAGGCGGTACAATAGATGGTATAACTATCGGTGCAAGTAACCCTAGTGCAATTACCACTAACAAGCTAACTGCCACCGCAGGAACAATAAATAACATAGCAATTGGAGTAGTGACTCCTTCCGTAGCAACGTTTACTTCAGCACAAGTGCAGAGTATGCCTAGTTCGGGATTTACGGTTGCTAACAAAAAATATGTCGACAGTAGAGCATCAGCTATGGCTGTTGCTTTCGGAATGTAGGAAAACAAATGGCAAAGAAAAAAATTGACTCGTATATATTTCAACCAGGCATTCCTGTTTCTGAAAACAGATTCCCATATGCGTACAAACTTATCACTGATAATGTTGAATTTATTATTGACGAACTATCTTCATGGTTAACTGCACAAGTTGCGGCTAACACAGGTAATCCAGGATCAATATGGTACAACTATACATACAATGATGTATTATGTAGACGTGATACAAGATATAACCTACAAGGAACTGATGGCAAGACTGGTGTACTCTGGGACTTGCGTTATGGCGGAAACTTTCAAGCACGTTACTTGGCAAGTAAGTATTGGATTAACTCAACACCACAGATTAATGGTGACAGAGCTCCTGAGATTGCGGCTAAGAACTTTGTTGTTAGTTTAATTAACAACTATATTTTACCACAGGTTGCTTATACAAGTTTACAAGCAGTTCCAGTTACAACTACACAAACTTATGACAACGGTAGTAGTTATGAATCAGGTACTGATGGAAGAATAACAGCACTAATGGGAATCATTACAACTGTTATTGCAGGCGGACTAGATGTTATTCCAACACTACAGAGATCAAAGATTTCAAGTGTTAAACTTCAAACTCGTGTTCCTGCTAACGATTTATTGTTAATTACAGATTCGACAAACAACGAAATTTTATACAACTTTAGTGATCCTGATTTGGGTGCAAGTGTTGCATTCCAAACAGATGATACTTCACAGTTAACTAGAGGTGTTGAAGAAGACTTTCCTAAGTTCCTTGAAAGAACTGGTACAGTTACTACAGTATTCTTAAAGAAAGATACAGACAACAGAGTTTACTCACCAAAAGCAGTTGCACTTCTTGAAGCAAACTTAGAGTTTGTTAAGAAAGAAACTGTTGCTTGGATTGCAGGTAGAGTATTAGCAAGTACAAGATTTACGCCAACTGCGGCAACGTTTACTCCATCGAGTGGAAAACTAGTTTTAACAATTCCAAGCCACACATATTACAGAGGCGATTATATTAGAATTGCTACAGGTGGATTAACATTTACATGTGCCAAAGACGCTCATGCTACAGAACACGCTTACCCAAGAGCAAGTGGTGTTCCAAATGATACAGGTAATGACCCATCTTATAACTCACCAATATTAATTTTAAGTTCTGATATTAATACCATTACAGTTAACATTGGTATTTCGTCAGACACATCAGATCACTTGTTTGTTTCAGCAACAGCTAACGCTATATCAGATGTATGGTACAACTATACATACAATACTGCTAAGTGCGAAAGAGATATGGGTCTTAACATTATAGGTATTACTAATGATGTTAAGTATTCAGGCAATACAATGACTCATTACAATGCTGGTAAGTATTGGGTACAAACAACGCCACAAATTGACGGCGATAGAATGCCAGAAATCTTAGCAAAAGCATTTGCAAGAGATTTAATTAACGGATATATTTTTAGTAATACTTCATACACAACTTTACAACCAGTTGACGGTAGAATTTTACAAAATGTTATTTTACCAATCAGTGAATTAAATGTTAGTCAAAGAGTAACAGAACTATTTTCCATTATTACAACAGTTATTCGAAACGGATTAACCGCACTTCCTGTTATAGAAGAAGTTAAACAGTTTTACGACACAGATGATGTACAAATCTTTATTGATCAAGGTGATGTTATTACTAGACCGCATGACTTTGGTACTGATGCCATTGAACGTATGCGTGTTAGTAATTCAGTATCCATGCTTGATGCTGACTTTGAGTACGGACTACAGCCTACTAAATGGCAAGCCATTGCAATGCAAAGAGGCTACCCAAGTATTTACGAAGTTCCAGGTACTGATACACAGGTTTCAACTGTTGTAACAGACGCAAGTGTAGGCACAGACGGAATTGGACAAAGTTTAATTACTGTTACAACAGTTGGTCCACATGGTATTGAACCAGGTACACCTATTACAATTAAAGCATTGGAAAATAGTGTTGCTGGCGCAAGTAGAGCAGAGGGATCGTTTGTAGTTTCAACTGTTCCAACAAACAGTACATTTACATTTTTTGCAAAATCAAAAGTTGGTACAACTAACGGCGAAATACTATCAACATATTATACACAGTTAAGACAAGCAGGATTTTACACAGGTGCGGCAATTGGACAACCACAGTTTTCTATATTATCACAGGGTGCGGCAGGTACATGGATTAACCCATTAGCGGCTGAAACAGGTGCTAGTATTGTTACATGGTCAGGTACTGCTCCAGAAGTTGGTGCTCCGATTATTAATGAAAACGGACAAGTTGCAACAGTTGGCACTTATGCCGCATTAGACGCTACACGTTTAGCAGGCACTTATACAGTTTCAACAGGTAACTCAAATAGTATTGCGGCAGACTTAATTCCAGGTACGTATACTATTGTTGTTGACGGCACAGGAGCCGCAACAGTTACAGCAATTCTTAATCCAGGTAGAAATAACGCCGCAGGCGATATTATTACTATTTCGGATAGTGCATTAGGTAACGCAGGAGCAGTTGATTGGACATTTGTTGTTGCTACAACTATAAATGGTACAGGTATTGGTAGTGGTGCTCAGGTTACAAGTATTACAGGCGGTGGAGTAGGATTTGAAAACGGTGGAATATTACGTACTCTTGATGTAGCAGGCGACTTTCCAATAGCGTCTAATGCAATTGATGTTGTTGATGCAACAGGTATTGCTATAGGTGAAGCTATTAACCGAGGTGATGGCACAGCTATTCATATTAGTAATATTGTAGGAAATACAGTTAACTTTGATAATAACACTACAGCCGCTATTGTAGGAAATACAGTAACGTATAGTGCTATTACTGGTACTAATTATGAGTCAGCAGGATCAGGCGCAACGTTTGATATTGAAAGAGGAAACCCAACACTAGGAGCATACACAACTGTATTAAATACCGCAGGTCTTAACTTTGAAGCTGAAGATGTATTAGTTATTGATGGACAAACACTAGGCGGTGCCAGCAATACTAACGACCTTAGAATTACAGTAGACACAGTTGACGCAAGTGGTGCAGTACTAACATTTACAGCAGTTGGTTCAGCATTTGACGGTAACGCAGTATTATCAAATCAAACTGCGGTTAATGCAAACGGCTTAGGTACTGGATTAATACTTGATGTTACAAGTAGTGGTGGTACACTAACTGCAACCATTGCCGCTCCAAGTTATACAGACTTAGCTCCAGAAGCAGGATCAGGCGGAACAGGTGCTACATGGGACGTTGTATTAACTAATAATATATATAACCCTGTAACTCTAAACGCAGGATCAACAGATGCTGGATACTCAGTTGGTGGAGTTGTTAGAATTCCAGGTAACGTATTTGGCGGAGCAAGTCCTACAAACGATTTAGATATTAGTATTGACGGAGTTGATGGTGCAGGAGCAATTACATCATTTACAACATCAGGTGCTGGTGGTGATTCATTAGGAAACTTTGCAGGCCCTGCATTTACAACAACTTCAATTGGTACAGGTGCTGAAGTTAACATTAACTTTACTGGTACAACATATACTGTTAACCCGGCTAATCCAGGATCAGGATACAGCCAATCAGACACATTAGTAGTTGGCGGCGATTTGTTAGGCGGTACAAGCCCAGCAAACGATTGTACAGTTACTATTGACAGCGTTGGTGCTAGTGGAGTTATTACTGGTGTAAGTGCAACTGGTGTAGCTGTTAACAGTTCAGAATTTGCAAATATTGCTTCAGGATATAACGTTGAAGGAACAGGAGCAACATTTAATGTTACTCAAAATGCTAACGCAACTTATACAGTTACAATTGGTAGTACTATTGGTCAAGACTATGCTAGTGGCGGAACACTTACAATACTTGGTGTTAATGTAGGCGGTCAAAGTCCAACACACGATATTACAGTTAACATCACAGGTGTAGATGCCGCTGGATCAATTACAGGCATTTCACATACAGGTACAGCCGCAAGTCCAACGCAAGATTATGCTGTTGGTGATAGAATGGAAATTAACGGATCATCATTTGCAAGTGGCATAAGCCCAACAAACGATGCATTTATTGAAGTGACTGGAGTTACAACAGGTGTTATTACATCATTTACAATAGCAGGTACAGGTCCAAGTGCAAACGTAACTTATCCTAGTCCAGCATACACATATCCTTCGGGAACTGGTGCAAGTGCTGACTTTAATATTACTAAAACAGGTGCAGTATATACTTCAAATATTAGTAATGCAGGTTCAGGATACTTAGCAGGAGAAACATTTGTAATAGCAGGTAACGTACTAGGTGGTGCAACTCCTGCAAATGATGCTACAATTACAGTAGCTACTATTGATGTCGGCGGAGAAATCTTAACAATAACAATAAGTGGTACAGGTAATGACGAAGTAGTATTTACAGGACTTAAACAAAGTGAAGGAACCATTGTACAGTTAGTAGGTTCTACAGCAACATTTGATGTTACAATTAGTGGCGGCACATATAGTGCAGTACCTAATACTCCTGGTACAGGATACTTTGAAGATCAAGTACTTAAAATCCAAGGAACACAATTAGGTGGAACAAGTCCAGCGAATGACTTAACTATGACAATTACTGCTACTGACGGAAGTGGTGCTAGACCAGAAGAAGGTTCTATTAGCACAGTATCTGTTGCTGGTACAGGTCCAAGTGGAACCGGTGCTTATTCACAAATTGGTGCTACACCGTTGTCAAACACAGGTTCTAGTGCAGAATTTAGTGTTCAAAGAACTGGAGGAAGTTATAGTACTCCTACAATGTCCAATGATGGTATAAACTATCAAATTGGTAATAAGATTAAAATATTAGGTACAAACTTAGGTGGAGCAACAACAGCTAACGATGCTGTTATTACTATTACAGAAGTTACTACTGACGGGTCAATTGCAGATTTAACTGTAGTTGGTACTGCGGTCGCAGGTGATACAACAGTTACATATGCAACAGTTACAATGTCAGAAGCACTTACAGGTGCAATTCCAAGTCCAACATTAATTGCGTTCGCGGCATTGGCAACTACAGAAGTTAACTTTGCATCAGCACATGGATTAATTCCGGGAGATGCGTTTATTGTTACAGTTAGTTCCGATACAGGATCCAACAATCATACACTATTAGAAGGTCCGTTCTTTGCACAGCAAGTTCCGACTACTACTAGTTTAAGATATCAGTGTAGAGCACCAGGAACTATTACAGAAGTTGGTGACATTAGTGCTGTACTTTATCCAAGACCAGATAGCTTCTTTGTACACAGACCATACGATGGTGGAGTTATGCTTGGAACAGGTGGCCCACAACATGGCGCACAAGCAATTAGACAAAGTAAAAAATATATTAGATATCAGTCTGGTAAGGGTATTATGTATACCACTGGTGCATTGTTTGCTCCAAGTTACGACTTATTAAATGTAACAGCAGACGACCTAATAGCAGGTAGCTTTATATCAGTTACAACAGATGATGTTGATCACGGACTACAAGTTGGTGGAGAAATTAGATTAATTGGTATTGAAACTCCAGGATATAACGGAAATTATGTAGTAGCAAGTATTGTAAGTGAAAGAACATTTAAAGTTATATCACAAATTGCTGTTGGTTCATTAACACCAATATTAAGTACAAGAGCACAAGTATCGTTGCTTTACTGGCACGGTGCAACTGTACGTTCAGGTGCGTTTGATGACCAAAACGGAATCTTTATGGAGTACGATGGTTCAAACTTTAGTGCTGTACAAAGAACTGCTACGTTACAGTTAGCAGGTACTATTGCTATTAATGTTGATTCAAACACATGTACAGGATCAGGAACAAGATTTAGAGATCAACTTAAAGCTGGTGATAGAATTGTTGTTAAAGGAATGACACACGTTGTTTCACAGGTAACTACAGATACTGCAATGACAGTAACTCCAGACTTTAGAGGAGTTACTAATGCTACTGGTGCAAAACTATGTTTGATTAGTGATAAGAAAACTAAACAGATTGACTTTAACAAAGATACACTAGACGGCGACGGTAGTAGTGGATATATCATGGACATCAGTAAGATGCAGATGATTGGTATTCAGTACAGTTGGTATGGAGCTGGTTTTATTGACTATATGCTACGTGGTGATGATGGTAACTTTATTTTCTATCACAGAATGCGTAACTCAAACATTAACACAGAAGCATTTATGCGTACTGGTAACATGCCTGTGCGTTATGAAGTTACTAACGAAGGTCCAAACGATAGACTTGCGGCAGATATGGATTCATCACAAACTACGATTCCATTAATTACAGCGGCATTCTTCCCCACAACAGGTACAGTTATTATTGATAATGAAATGATATCGTACACAGGTGTAACAGGAGATACGTTAACTGGTTGTACTAGAAGTTCGCCACTAACAAACTTTGCGGCTGGTGCAACAAGAACTTACACAGCAGGAAGTGCAATAAATCACACTGAACGAACTGGTGTAATTTTAATTAGTAATACAATTACTCCAATCATATCACACTGGGGATCAGCGTTCTTAACAGACGGTGGATTTGATGAAGATAGAGGTTATATTTTCTCATACACATCTGCAGGTAACGAAATTAGTACAACAAGAAATAGTGTGTTTATGTTAAGACTAGCACCAAGTGTGTCTAACGCTATCGTTGGCGACTTAGGTGAAAGAGAACTATTAAACAGAGCCCAGTTACTACTTGAAGGTATTGAAATTACATCAGATGGATATGATAGCAGTAATAACCCAATTACTGGTGGTATTGTTGTTGAGGGTATTTTGAATCCACAGAACTATCCACTTAATCCAAGTGATGTTGGTTGGTCTGGATTGTCAGGCGCGGCGCAGGGTGGACAACCAAGTTTTGCTCAAGTTGCTCCGGGTGGTTCTGTTGTATGGTCAACAGGTGCTACACAGATTATTAGAAGTGCTACAGTACAAGCAACAATGACACAGAGTGCTGAATTCTTATATGGTAATAGAAATAGTAGATACCAATACTTAACACAGTCACAATGGGAAAGTTTAAATGATGAAGTTACAACAGGTACGTATGTTACACAATCAGGCACAACATCATATACACTAGGTGATAGAATAATTGACCAGGTATATATGGAGCCATGGTACAGTAGAGTACGTATAAGACTTAATCAAAATATTTTAGTACAAAGTGCTGATCCAACAGTAACGTTTAGCGTTGGTGGAGCACAAAGTAACTCCAACACATTGAAATTTACACAGGCTAGTTGGGCGGCAACAGGTGCTATTGCAGGTGACTTGGTTGAAGATAGTAAGTTCTCAGCGGGTACTGCGGTTGCTGGAGTATCAGAAAAAACCTTTGGTGTTACAACTTACTACGAAGTAACATTTACACAGAGTTCTAATACAACAATAAATCCAGGTGATACGGTAGGGTTCTTATTTGGACAACCACCTTATGCACAACCAGGTGAAACTGTATTTTCGTTTATTGCAACACCAGGACAATCAAGTTCATTAAGTTTAGAATCGTTGAAAGAATTAACTAATACTACACTAGGTGGTAGAGGAACTTATCCAAACGGTCCAGACGTATTAGCAATCAACGTTTATAAAACGGGTGGTACAGATACTACAGCTAATATTATTCTAAGATGGGGTGAAGCTCAGGCTTAAGACACTACATTAAATGCTATAGTAGTACGTACAACGTTACTGCTACTAGGCATTACTGCATGTTTTAAGTAAGAAGGGAAAAGTAATAACTTACCTTTTATAGGTTGGAATTCGTATTCTTGATAACCATATTGTGAATCCATCCATTGTGCATATTCGACAAACGGATTAGGATTTCTAAAACATAACCCACCAGCATTTTCATTTGCTCTTACCCAGTATACTCCAGATATTTGATTCATGCCGTGTTCATGTTCGTTATGTATATCACCTTCGTGATAATTTTGTGTCCACCAAGTGTATTGATTAGCTTCTTTTAGTTGTTTAATATGACATGCATCTTGAAACTTGTTAACACACTCTTGTATTTCACTAAACAGCTCTGGTACATCATTCATTAAATGTACTACTTTATTAGGTTCAAAATAATCTGTACTATGCGGAGCATCGTTGCTAGGTCTTGGTATTAGTTCTAAACGTGGTACTACAAACTGTTCAACGTCATCTGCAATACGACTTGGAACATTATGTTCTAGTATGGGAACAGAAAATAGCTCTTTAAAGTCCGACATAATAATTAAGTTTATTTCCTACTTCTTGTAAAACAGTTTCTCTAGGTTGTATATTAAACGCAATAGTAATACGAGGTTCATCTTGTTTCCAATCACTAGTCATATGTTCGACACCTTTGCTGTTAGTAATAACTAACTGTCCGTTTTTGTTTTCAACAGCAATTTCTAATGCTTGTTCGCCTATGTTGCGATATATAGTTTGCGATGGTTCACTTTGTACACCCAAGTACCCGTGGAAACAATTATCATCATCTCCGTACTCGTGTCCGTGCCAGGTAAGTGTTGTTCCTTGTTTAGGCCAATAATTTAACCAACCAACAATCCAGTACTCTAGACTTTCATCATGCGGAATGTTGTTTTTAAATTCGTTTCTAATAGCACGTTGTAGTTCAAACATACCAGGCATAATACTTGTAAACAAGTTATAGTATTGACTTACTGCCGTTGGAATTGATGTATGTTTAGTATCAATTTCTTGATTAGGAATTGCAATCTCGTCTATAATTTGCCTATAAACAAAATTACAATTATGTTTTAATTGACTTAAATTTAGATCTAACTTACGCCTGTGTATTTGGATCATTAACAATCTCTTGTTGTGGCGGTGGTGGTTGACTATCACCTGGAGCAATACGATAATTATCTTCAATAGAGTCAGGAGTGCTTACTTCAGTAATACTACTACCGGCTTCTAATGCTTCTAATTGATGCGGCATTAATGGAGGATTTCTCCATGTATCGCCGGAGTTTAAAACTCTTTCCATTACTAATGCAGTTGATGTATCAATGTAGCGTAACTTAAATGACCCTGCATTTACAAACCATGATTCGTCTTTTTCTTTATGAAAGTGCATACTAAACTTAGCACCAACTCTATCAAATACCATAATCTTACCACAGTATTGATCGTTAGTGGCCCAAATTAATTCGTATCCCCAACCTTTATCTACTTTACCGCTATGTCTTGCTGGCATTTACATACTCCTCTATTGTTCTGAATTTATGAACACCTATACTATTAATTAACTTCTTATTGTCTGAACATGTGTAATACTGGTACTGCCCTTGTAGCTCTGATGGCATTGGAATTTCTTCAATCTTAGCATCATACTTCACAGCATACAACGTAGCAATATCCATAAACGTCCTTGGATACCCTGTACCAATATTCCAAATGTCTGTGTTGTCAACGTCGATAAATTTTTCAATAATTTCACATACATCACCAACGTGAATAAAATCTCTTTCTATTTTATCACTGCCTTCAAAAACTTTAATAACTCCTGTTTCTTTGGCTTGTTTTTCAAACTTGCCAAATACACTTTGTTGGTCACCTTTGTGTTCTTCGCCTGGACCGTATACATTAAAGAATCTAAATCCTTGTACATTAACCATAAACTCTGGCACTTGCATTACAAATCTATCAAACAAATACTTTGACCATGCATAAGGACTTTGTGGTTGCAGTTTAGAATTTTCTGCAAACGTGTCGCCATACACACTAGCACTAGAAGCATACATTAATGAAGTACCTTTTTGATCACATAGTTGTAGGAGTCGCATTGAGAACTCGTAATTTTGTTCCATTACCTTTTCAATATCTGTTTCAGTAGTGCTACTAATAGCACCTAGATGAATTACTCTATCATATGGTTCAGGATCAGGTATAACGTTTGGCTTCCATTCAAACCCTTCAACGTTATGTCCCTTGTGTTGTAAGTATACCGCAAGATGTTTTCCAATAAATCCATCTGTGCCTGTAATCAATATATTCATGTCATCCTCTCTATCAAATTTGTTGTACTATGTCCGTCTACTGTTGGAAAGATAACTACTTCAGCTAACTCATTTCCTACTGTCGTTGCTACAGTATAATCGCCACCTTTAACAATAATGTCTGGTCTAACAATTTCGAGAGTTTCTTGTGGTGTATCTTCGTCAAAAATAACAACTTCGTTAATAAACCCTAATTCTAATAATGCTTCTTTGCGTAGTTGCTCGTTATTAATGGGTCTTAAATCACCTTTTAAACGCTTCACACTCGCATCGCTGTTAATGCCCACCACGAGGTGTTTACCAAGCGTGTGTGCGTGTCGTAGAAGCTTTAAATGACCTATATGTAGTATGTCAAATACGCCGTTGGTCCATACAACACTATCATTAATATCATCAATTGTTATGATATGTGTTCCTACATGTTTAACTGCTTCGGTAGCACCTTTGACTGATAATTCTAAACAACGTTTATGGGTGTAACCTTTTGTTAGTGCATATACAAACGTAGCAAGGAAACAATCTCCTGCTCCTGTAACATCAGACACTTCAGCTTGTGCAACAGGTATATCATATTCAATATTGTCTATTGTAGCAACTACGTTAGCCCCTGCACTAGTAGTAATAATATTACCTTGCCATTCGTCAAATTCAAATTTAGTAAATTCACTATTGTTAGGTTTTACTAACCAAGCACCTTCATACTCGTGTGCATAACGTTTAGGGTCTACAATTACTTTAGGTCCTTGACTAGTAATATGTGCAATAATTTGGTTTGCATTGTCTAATACACCTTTGTCATAGTCACTTAGTATTACATATTCGTATTGTGAAAAGTCATTAGCCAATACAACGGCTAATACTGCGTCACCACTTGCACGTTTATCATCGTCAATACGTGTAACATAATGCCCGTCACAAATAACTCTAGTCTTAATACTATATTCATGTCCTGTTTCATATAGTGTAGAATCAACTCCTAAACTAAGCAAGTTTTTATGTACAAGCCCTGCGCCACCTAACGTTTGTTTTTCATTAATATATGTAATTACAGGCACAGGTGCTTCTGGACTAATCCGTGTTGAAGTTCCGTAAATGTATTTGTCAACGATTACATCGCCGATTACTAAAACTTTATTCATTTAAATATCCGATTCTTGTAATAACGAAACTAGTTGAAATACCGTTTGTAACTTGGTCAAGTTCATCTTATTTTGTAGTGTGTTACGAAGACCTTGGTGCAAAGGTTTGGGCCATTTGTTGAAACTACACCACGCATATCCATCATGTTCTTGATTTAATATTGGCATAAATTCATCATTGACTACACATAGGTATGTGTGAAAACTAAATTTCTCGTCATTGCTCACAAACGTTTCTAACGGTATTGATTTAATAATTTTAGGAAGATTACCTAGCTCTTCTTCAATTTCTCTAAGAAGTGCTTTATATGGGATTTCTTGGTCTTCATTAGTTCCACCAACTAATCCCCAAACATTGTTTTGTTTTGATTGTGTTCGATGTAGGAATAAAAAACGTTGAGTTTTCAACGAATAGAATAATGCACCTGAACAGATAATGTTTTCCATACAAGTACTTATTTACAGAACTATACGCCAGCTTCCTTTTCGGTATTCGCCTTCAAAGGACAATGTCCATTCTAGACCGTCCCATTTGTATTGTACGCCTGTGTTTAAATTGGTTGTATAAGTTACATCTGTAGCTGTATCTGTTTTGGTACTCGAATCAAATACTATTTGCCATTCTGTTCCAGACCACTCAATAATATCATTTTCTTTAGCAACAAGTGAATCAACACCGCCTGCGTTCTTCCAAGCATCAGCACCGTCTGTATTGCCAGTAGCACCAATATCGCCTAATAATAATATTCTAACACCTGATTGTTTAAGACTTGTTGGGTTAGTTCTTGTAGGATCAATAATTGCATCAATAGTTCCTTTTTGCGGACTACCTGATAACCCCATAACTGTATTAGTTGGAATAGTATCAATGTCCCAATTAACAATAATCTGTGTTTCATCTAATGTATTAAGTGCAAATGTTCCAACAATTGGTGCACCTAAGTCTATTCTGTTTAGATAAATTTGACTTAGTCCTGCGGTATACTCACCTGGTTCAGATTCAAGTACTGTACGCCAACTAATTTCTCCACTAATTCCGTTCTTGCCAAGTTGAACAATAGTGTTAGTAACAATAGCATCATATCCTGCCGCTGTTGTAGCTACAATACGTATTCTATTATCTTTTTCTTTATTCTTAACAGTATTATTCCAACTATCATCATATGCTTGAAGCTCAGGCATTGAGTCTCCTAAATCAATAGTTCCTTTAGTTTCGTCAAAAATACTCATTATAACACTTGTAATAATTCCAAGTTTTTTAACTTTAGCTGGAGGACTAATAAAGATAGGTGTTTGAAATCCTAGTGTTGCAACATCAATTTCAGTTTCAGTTCCCATAGGAATACTTCTTGAACTAAAGTTAATGTTTTCTAAATTAACAACACTTAAACTTGTCCAGTCTACGTAGTTGTCAGTAGTTTGTATTTCTAAACTAGGATTAAACAACATTAATAGTTGTTCTAGTATTTGTAATTTTTGTTCTGTGTTAGTAGACCAAATGTCTGCGTTTACATTTAATAAAAACGGAGTAGGCATCATACGTTCTACAGTATAATTTTTACCCTGTGTATTTAAATATTCATTGTTGTCTGCATCGTAAGTGCGTTCTCTAATATGCACTTTACCTGTATAAGATGCATCAGCAGTTCTAGTACGATCCATTTCTAGACCGGTAACATATAAACCAATGCGTGGCGCACTTGGAATTTTGTTTTCGCTGTTATCTTTAATAATAGAACCAACTTGTCGTGTAATATCTCCATACATAACAGGAACTTGGACTAAATTTCCTTTGCCATCTTTATACGAGAAGTTACTCATTAGTCTAACTAGTTGAGTAATATATCTTCTTATTTGTCCATCATAAAAATGTTGCATTAGTTGTCTGCCCTAGGTTTGAGTGCTTTACTCAACGGCTGTCTTTCGACAACAGTTTCACCACCAATTTGATTAGTTGTAGTGTTGTTAATAAATTTACCTTTTTGTGTAGCCTTAGTATCAGTATTACTTAATGACATGCGTACATTATCTTCTTGTTTAACCCAACGCTTGCCGTCATTTCTAAATAATCTGTTTGGCATAAAGTCTGTACGCAAGAAAAAGTCTCCTTCGATTGCAGTTGTAGGAAAGCCAGCACCGTGTCCAAATGCTTCACCATTAGGTGGTATACCGTCACCAAGTAAATATCCTTGATATCCGCTACGTGATGGTGTTTGATTGATTCTATCAGCTAACAATTCTTGCGAACTAGCATCAAGATCATTCATGTCTGTTGTTTGTAAGTCCGGTTTACCATTTTCGTCTACAGCTAGTGTATACAAGTGCGTAGTGTCAAAGCCTGCACTAGGTGCATCTGCTTCTGCTTGAGCAAGAACTGCATTATTAATTTGCATTTCCTGTTCGTACGTACTAAGCACATCACGCAAAGTATTTGTACTACCTTCTTCAGATGGTAAATCAAGTATTTCTTTGAACTCTTGACTATCAACAATTTGTTTGAGTTTAATCCTGTATAAGTGTGGATACCACGTTTGGGTAAATCCTTCTGCGGCTCTATTCACGTCCTCTACAACATAAAAACGTTTTAGTGCAACACTATAATCGTTAAGTGCATACTCGTCTTTTAAGTGAGGAAGTTCAATAACATCTCCTGGCATTATCTTACGCCCTAGTGTCTTAACACTATAGTTGATAGGTATTGTCATAAACAATGTATCATTTTGTAAGAATAATCCAAACTGACTCATATCAAAGTCAATGTCTTGAACGCTGTAAATACCACGCATAACGTAAACATCAGGGTCGTATTTTCTATCCCGGTTTTCGAGGAACAACATATCTTGAATATTAGTTTCTTTTACTGCGTCATAGCGAGGCTGTGATGGAGTAGCATCTGCTTCATCAGGATTGTTTGGACCTAAATACTTGTGTACAAAGACATCGGTACCACCAATCGTAAACATCTCGGTGATCGTCTTGTCTAAGAACGTGTAGTCGGCCCCTCTTTCGGGTTTATATAAACTTAGTCTTGGCATAGTATAAGTATTTATCGTTAGCATAAATACTATAGGAGAACAAGACATATGGCCGATTTAAGCACACAAAAACAAGAAGTATTCGATTATGTAACTGCGATGTTAGGCGGTGGCATGGTTGATGTTGAACTCGATCCTATACACTACGAAACTGCTTTGCAAAAATCCTTAGGGAAATTTAGACAACGTAGTGATAATAGTGTTGAAGAGTCATACTTGTTTATGCCTACTATTATTGATCAGAACGAATACATTCTACCTAACGAAGTAGTAGAAGTAAGAAAATTATTTAGACGTTCAATTGGATCACGTAGTGGAGGTGGTGATGGCGGTACACAGTTTGAACCATTCAACATGGCATACACAAACACTTACCTATTATCAAGTAGTAACATGGGTGGATTAGCAACGTATGATATGTTTTCACAGTATCAAGAATTAGTAGGAAGAATGTTTGGTTCGTTTATCGAATTTAATTGGAATACTACAACTAAAAAATTAACAGTTTTACAAAGACCTAGAGCAGAAGAAACATTATTAATGTATGTGTACAATCACAGACCAGATAGTGAATTACTAAACGACTATCTAGGCAAAATATGGATTAAGGATTATACCCTTGCAGTTTGTAAGTATATGTTAGGCGAAGCACGTTCTAAATTTGCTACTATTGCAGGACCACAAGGCGGATCGACACTAAACGGAGACGCACTCAAAGCTGAAGCACAAGCTGAAATGGAAAAGTTAGAACAAGAACTTGTATTACAAATTGCTGGCGGCGTAGGCTACGGATTCAGTATTGGCTAACTAACACTTGACATCAGCATAAATTTACTATATAATAGTTTTATTGTTTATGAGGAGTCAATCTGTGATTATCGGTGTATGTGGTTTAATAGGAAGTGGTAAAGATACCATTGCTGATTACTTAATTAGCGAACATAATTTTCAAAAAATATCATTTGCAGACAAACTTAAAGATAGCGTAGGCGTTATGTTTGGGTGGGATCGCGAAATGCTTGACGGAAAGACAGAAGAGTCGAGGCAATGGCGAGAGCAAGTAAACGAGTTTTGGACTAAAGAAACAGGCAGAACGATTACTCCTAGACTAGTATTACAAGAATTTGGTACAGAATGTATGCGTTCTGGATTCTATGATGGTATTTGGGTTAGCTTAGTCAAACAAACACTATTAGACAATCCTAACAAGAATTGGATATTACCTGATACACGTTTTCCTAATGAAGCAAAAATGTTACACGAAGTTGGTGGGCATGTTTGGCGTGTTAAGCGTGGTGAAGATCCTAAGTGGTTTACTGAGTATCTTGAGTTTAATACTGAACCAACTGATGTACACCCAAGTGAATGGGCATGGGCACATACTAAATTTTCACAGATATTAGAAAACAACAGTACTATTGAAGAACTTAGAAGTCAGGTAGCAAGTCACCTTGCTTCCATCTAAAGCCTTCCTTGTAGATAATCTTAGTACAATTGGCACATATTGTCTTTAAGTTGCCAAACCTTACATTGTTAAGATCACCATCAATATAATAAACTGAAAACTGTTCTTTGTGTTTGCTAGTGTATCCACACTTGTCACAAATATTTTTCTTTTGGTATCCTGCCTGCTTCCACTTAGGTATTCCATTGGTTGGCTTACCGTTTTTCGTGCATGACTCGCATTTACTTCTATAGAAAGGCTTTCCCTTTTTGTAGTAGTTAATTGCTACCGGTTTAACGCCACATATGCATAAAGGTCTCATACTTTTATTTAGCTCCCCTTTTCGACCCCTTTTTCACCGCATATAAACCATGCATTTTGGCAAACATGGCTAAATAATAGTAACATGCTATATCAACAGGAGAAAACAAAATGGCTTTAGTATCACCAGGAGTACAGGTCAGCGTTATAGACGAAAGTTTCTATACACCAGCTGAACCAGGTACAGTACCAATGATTTTTGTTGTTTCTGCACAAGATAAAAAGAACGGTGCAGGCACAGGAACTGCGGCGGGAACGCTCGCAACAAATGCAGGGAAACCTTATTTGGTTACCTCGCAAAGAGAATTAACAGACTTATTTGGAGATCCGTCATTTTATACGGATACCAACAACAACGCATTACATGGTAATGAGTTAAATGAATATGGCCTACAAGCGGCTTACTCATACCTTGGTGTGGCAAATAGAGCTTACATTACAAGAGCAACACTAAACACATCAGAGCTAATGGCTTCTGCGACAGCACCAGCGGCTAGTCCAGCAGATGGCACATATTGGTTCGATACAGCAAACAGCGTGTTTGGTATTTTTCAATGGAACGGGGCGGCAGGAACTGTTACTGGTGGACAGAGCTTTGCTAACAAAGTTCCAACAGTAATTACAGACGCTACTAAAGTAACAGGCGGTGTACCAAAAACTTCTGTTGGTGCTATTGGTGACTACGCTATTGTTGCAACTACTACACTTAACAAACTTTATTATAAGAAAGCAGGTGGTACTTGGGTACAAGCAGGATCTACAGCTTGGATCAGCAGTTGGGCAACCGTAACAGGTACAATTTCCAACGCAACTGTAACAAGTGGCGCTACAATGAGTATTAACAGTACTGTGGTAACAAGTGCTGGAACAGGTCTAAGTGACATTGTAACAGCTATTGGATCAGCAGGTATTGCAGGTGTTACATCAGCAGTAGTTAATAACAAATTAGAGATTTACTCAACAGGCGTAGACATTGTATTAGCAACTAACGCTTCGACACTATTAGCAGAGATTGGCTTAACAGCGGCAACATTTAAAGCGCCAGCGTTAAGTATTGCTCCGCATACTAGTGTTCCAGAGTACAAGTCAACTGACACTAGCCCACGTCCAACAGGAAGTATTTGGGTTAAAACTACACAGCCTAACTTGGGTGCTAATTGGAAAGTTAAAGCATGGAATGCTACAACTAGCTTATGGGAAACTAAAAGTGCTCCAATGTATGCAACTCCAGAAGCGGCATTATACGGTTTAGATAAGTCAGGTGGCGGTAAAAACTTACCAGTAGGAACTGTTTACATCAAAACTAATAATGATGAAGCGGCTAATCCAATTGGTGACTTTAAGATTCACAGACGTCAAGCAACTGGTAATACTAAAATTACTTCAGACATTATTGCGGCACAGATGACAGCAGGAACTTATGCATTTAATATTGCAGAAACAACTCCAGCAAGTGCAGTACTAAGTGCGGCGACTACTATTAGTGTAACAACTACAGGCGCGGCAACTGATGCAGACGTTATTGCAGGAGCAATTAACTCCGGCGGATTTAATAACGTAATAGCAAGTGTTGATGCAAGTAACAGAATTGTTATTGAACACAATGACGGTGGCGATGTTCACATTACAGATACTAACGATGGTTTAGCTTTAGCAGGATTTGTAGCTTACAACGGCTCAAATGCGGCATTAGCAACACCTAACTTGTATACAGATGCAACAGGCAATGCTTATGATTGGGTTGCTAGTAACTGGAAATACTTAACTTACACACCAAGTACACTTGCTCCAACAGCATTAACAACTGATGGTGCATTATGGTACAATAGTGTTGTAGACGAAGTTGATATTATGATCAACAACGGTACTACATGGGTAGGTTATGCAGATTCAACAAGTCCAGTCTTTAACGCTAACGCGGCAGACAAAACAGACCCAGCTGGTCCAATTGTTTCTGCAAGTGAGCCAACTAAGCAATCAGATACAACTGATCTTAAAACTGGCGATATTTGGATTTCAACAGCAGACTTAGAAAACTATCCGAAAATTTACAAATACAACGGAGTTTCATTAAAGTGGGTTGCACTTGATACAGGTGATCAAACTACTGAAGACGGAATTTTGTTTGCAGATGCACGTTACGGAAAAGCAGGTACAAGTGGTGATACAGCAGGAACTATTGCTGAATTACTAGTAAGCAACTTTATTGACTTTGATGCTCCAGACCCAGCACTATATCCAAAAGGTATGTTGATATGGAACACAAGACGTTCAGGATTTAACGTTAAGAAATATGTACGTAACTATATTGATACTACAGGACTTAACATTAGATTTAACAATGACGAGTCAATGAGTGCATATGCTACTAACAGATGGGTTACTGAATCAGCTAACCAAGCAAATGGTGCAGGTAGCTTTGGACGTAAAGCTCAACGTAAAGTTGTAGTACAAGCGTTACAAGCAATGGTTAACAGCAATGCTGATATTAGAGATGATAATTCAAGAATCTTTAACTTAATGGCTTGCCCAGGTTACTCAGAGCTAATTGGTGAAATGAAAACACTTAACTATGATAGAGGCATTAGTGCGTTTGTTGTAGGTGACTTACCATTTAGATTAACACCAGATGCAACTTCATTAAACGAGTATGCAACTAACGTAAACCTTGCAGTAGAAGATAACGATGATGGATTAGTTACATATGATGAATACTTAGGTGTGTTTTATCCAAGTTTATTCACAAGTGATAACGCAGGTAACAACGTAGTTGTTCCAGCTTCACATGGTATCTTACGCACAATGGCACTAAGCGATCAAGTTAGCTTTCCATGGTTTGCTCCAGCAGGAACAAGACGTGGTGGAATTACTAACGCATCAAGTGCAGGTTACATTACTAGCGAAGGTGAATTCCAGAGTGTAGCACTTAACGAAGGACAGCGTGATACATTATACAGTAATGCTATTAACCCTGTAACGTTCTTAAGTGGCGCAGGACTTGTTAACTTTGGTCAAAAGACAAGAGCTAAGAATGCTAGTGCTTTAGACAGAATCAACGTTGCAAGACTAGTGATTTACTTACGTTCACAATTTAACAAACTTGCTAAGCCTTATATCTTTGAGCCAAATGATAAGATTACACGTGATGAGATTAAAGCACAAGCAGATAGTTTACTATTAGAACTAGTTGGGCAAAGAGCATTATATGACTTCTTAGTTGTGTGTGACGAAAGTAATAACACGCCAACAAGGATTGATAGAAATGAACTTTACTTGGATATAGCAATTGAACCAGTGAAAGCAGTGGAGTTTATTTACATTCCATTGAGACTTAAAAACACTGGTGAAATAGCAGGACTCTAATATGATAAATACTTATAAGCAGGAGATATTATAATGGCAATTTCAACACTAAGCAAAATTACAGTACCTTTGGATTCTAGCTCATCCGCTAGTAACCAAGGTTTGTTGATGCCGAAACTACAATACCGCTTTAGAGTGAGTCTTGAAAATTTTGGAGTATCAACACCAACAACAGAACTTACAAAACAGGTTGTAGACGTAACAAGACCTAACGTTAGTTTCGAACAAATCACAGTAGACGTGTATAACTCACGTGTATACCTAGCAGGTAAACACACTTGGGAACCAATTACACTTAACTTACGTGAAGATGTTAGTAACAATGTACAGAAACTTGTAGGCGAGCAACTACAGAAACAATTCGACTTCTTCGAACAAAGTTCGGCGGCGTCAGGTAGCGATTACAAATTTGTTACTAGAATTGAAATACTAGACGGTGGTAACGGTGCTAATACAGCAAGTGTACTAGAGACATTTGAATTGTATGGCTGTTACTTAGAGTCAGCAAACTATAACAGCTTGTCTTACTCTACTAACGATCCAGTTACTGTTGCACTAGCAATCAGATATGACAATGCTATCCAAAGCCCACAAGGTACAGGAATTGGAACAGCAGTAGGACGTACAGTTAACACAGCTATTACTGGCGGCGGCGCTAGTTAATAACAACTAATATTTCCTGAAGTATATAAAAAGGGTGTCTTTAATTAGGCATCCTTTTTTTTATCTATGCACTTAATTACATTGGATAAATATTAGCATAGGAGATTAAGTATGGCGAATAGACTTAACGGATTTTTAGACAACTTACTAACGGGTGCATTAAGCCCCAAAGGTAACTTAGCAGACGCGGCACATGCCGCTAGATTATATGTTGATGATGCACATAGGTTAACTCCTAAGTCAAAGTTTCTGTATCATGTAAGTTTTAACTTAAATGCAGATGCAGTACAATTAATCCCGCAACTAAAAACACAAGAAATTAATATGCTTGTTAAGCAAGTTGACTTACCAAAGTATCAAATTGCAACTACACTAAAGCATCAGTACAATAGAAAACGAAATTTACAAACACGATTAGATTACGATCCAATCAATGTTACATTCCATGATGACAACTACGGGCAGACTACTGCTTTGTGGGAAGCATATTACAGATATTATTTTAAAGATGGAAACTATGCAAGTGTAGACGGCAGTAATAATCCTAATACATCAAATGCGGCATATAATAGAGGCAACTGGCTAGGAACAGAAGAAGCAAATAAGTTTAGATACGGCATGGATAACGATAGTTTTAAAAACTTTTTTGAAAGTATTCAAATTTATCAAATGTCAAGAAAAAGATATACCTGTTTCACATTAGTTAATCCTATTATTAGTGGTTGGGAACACGATACTATGGACAACAGTTCGAGTGATAGTGTACAAAACTCAATGACATTACAATACGACACAGTTTGGTATTCAAGAGGTCCAGTTAAAGATGGTATTTCACCTAAGTCGTTTGGTAGTGCTAGTGGACATTATGACCAAACACCAAGTCCTAATTCATTAGCAGGTGGCGGAACATCGAGTGTGTTTGGCGTTGGCGGAATTGCAGAAGGTGCGTCTAGTATATTTGGAGACATTAGTAGTGGCGCGGCATTTAGCAGTCCTGCAAGTTTCTTAGGAACAGTATTAAAAGCAACTAGCATTACACAAAATGCTAAAGCCTTAGGTAGAGATGGATTAAAACAAGAAGGGTTTGGAATTCTTAAAGATCAAATTGGTAAAGCCGCAGGCATTGATGTTAGTGGAGTAGCAAACCTTGCATTTCCTAAGTCAAGTGGCTTTGGCGGACTAGGTAGTACTGTAGCAACAGTTGCAGGATTAACAGCGTTTGCAGGAATGGCCACTGGCAAAATTGGTAACCCTTTATCTAGTGTTACAAACTTCTTGACTAGTAATGCAGGCGCGGCAGACTCGTTAGCTAAAGCTGGAGCATTTAAGAAAAACCACATCAATAATGGCGGAGTTCCAACTCCTGACGCTATAAATACAGCATACGCCGCGTTGTCAAGTATACAAAAAGCAGGTCAACGTCAGCAGGCTATATCAACTGCTAATGGTAATAGTACAAATATAATCTCGACGTAAAGGAATAATATGGGCGACAATACATCAACTGACAAGTTAAGTACACCGACAAACTTATACGGTAACTTACCTGCCGCTGGTGGCGATAGTGCTACTAAGGTAAAACAGTTTTTTAATCAGTACTACACAGAACCGTTTGAGTTTGCTAGTAATGAAGTTGACGCTACTGTTGCGTTCTTTGCTAAACGAGGCTTTGATGAAATAAGTGCAAATAGTATTGCAACTATCGTTATGCAACAAGCAAAGATGGACGATGTAAAAATATTTGAATTGTTAGATACACTAGGTGGATTTGACGATGTACAACTAAGCACGGTTATTACAGAGATTCTAAACTACAACAGATCAAAAATTAGTACTCTAGGTTACAAAGTTGATCAAGCAACTAATAAATTAGAAACTAGAAACATAGTGGTATAGTTCTATGGGTAAGTTTGCTCAAGGCCGCTTTACATTAAAATATCCAGAAAAATACTTAGGTAACAAAACTCCTCTTTATCGATCAAGTTGGGAATTTGCATTTATGAAATTCTGCGATGAGAGTCCTGCGGTAACTAAGTGGGCAAGTGAAAGTGTTAAGATACCATATAAGAATCCATTAACTGGTAAGCACACAGTTTACGTACCAGATTTTTTAATAGAATATGCTGATAGAAATGGTAAACCTCATGTAGAACTTATTGAAGTTAAACCTGACAACCAAACAGTAAAAGAAAATGTTGGCCGTGATAAATGGCGTCAAGCACAGTATATCCAAAATATAGCTAAGTGGGAAGCCGCTAGAGCATGGTGTAAACAAAAACGAATTTTCTTTAGAGTTATTACCGAAAAAGACATTTTCCATCAGGGCAAGAGGAAATAGGATAAATAATAGTAGCATATAATGGATAACAGCAATGACTAAAAAATTAGAAGAGTTACTCAATTTACCAGATAGTCAAGAGATTATTAAGGCAGAGCAACAAAAATCTAACGAAGTAGTTAAGTCTAGCCCACAAGAAGACTTTAGAACTATTTCAGAATTGGATAAAATTACTGCGGCATTGCCAGCTGTAAAAGGCTTGGGCGAGTTAGCAGATCAAGAGCTTAACGACATTGCAATGAAGGCTACTAGTGCATACGATGATCTTATGGACTTGGGCATGAACGTGGAGGCAAGGTATAGTGGCAGAGTATTTGAAGTGGCTGGAGGAATGCTTAAAACGGCTCTCGATGCCAAAGTTGCGAAACTAGATAAAAAATTAAAAATGATTGATCTTCAACTTAAAAAAGAAAAAATGGACAAGGACAGTGGATATGAAGACTCTGGACTAGTTAATGGCGAAGGTTACGTAGTAACTGACCGTAATAGTTTGCTTGAAAAATTGAAGAACATGGATAAATAATGTATAAGGGAAATGATATGAAAACTTTTGCAGAATATTTGACTGAGTCAAAGAAAACATACAAATTTAAAATCGGCTTAGCCGGGGATCTACCAGAAGGTTGTGTAGATACTATGGAAACTGCACTACAGAAGTTTGGTGTTATGAACATGACAGCAGGAAAGAAAACTCCTATTGTTGAACGTCCATTAGATTTTCCACAGTTACAAAACATGGAAGTTACCTACTACGATGTAGAATTAGCTTACCCTACTATTCCTCCAGTAGTTGCACAATACCTTTCACAAACATGTGCAATTGATGAAGCATATATTATTGTAAGAACTGAAGGTGCACCACAAGAGCAATATCAAGATACAGAATACAATAAAATATATGAGCCAAATTTGGGTGGCGACTTACCAGAATCGGATCCACAAGTACACGCAGAAGTCGGCGGAGAAAGAATTATGGGCTTACTAGCAGAACTAGAAAAAGCACGTAGTGAAAGAGAGAATAGCCCAATTGGTGCTATTGATACTATAGCAAACAAAGATCAAATTAAGGACATGGGAATGCCCGAAACCACTAGTCCAATTGGGAGCAAATAACATGAAACTAGAAGACATTTATAAATCAATTGACGCACTTAACGAAGCGGCATCAATGAACATTTCACTAACAGGTGATAGTCCACAAGAAGTAGGTGAACTATTTAAAGTATTAGGTGATAAAGATATTAATCCAATTGCTCCAACAGGCGACATGGGCTACGGTTTTAAACCAGAGCCAGAAGATATGGGACCAGACTTAGGTATGCGTGGTGACATTGAGAAGTCAATGGCGGCTATCAAAGGACTAGACAGACCAGACATGGACGACATGCCAAAAGGTGACATGGCGGATATGCCAAAGAAACTTCCAATGCCAGATGAGCCATGTGGAGAAGATGAGTCAGACTATTCAAATAGTCCAGATGAGAAATACCAAGACACAAAGTACATGACAAAGGATTTGTCAGGAGGACTAAACGGTCCTAAGAAATCTTATCCAAAAGTAGCAGGCGGAGATAATCCAATGGCACTAGAAGATAAAATTAGAGAAGAATTAAAAGCTAAGTTTGCTGAAAAGTTTGGCGAAGCAACAGATAGTTTCGACGAAGCTGGCTGTAAAAAAGAAATGAAACGACTTGACGCAAGTGGATGTTCAAAAAATGAAATGCTTAAAAAAGTAGATTCTAAATTTGGTTGCGGAAAAGAAAAGTTTGAAAAACTATACGCAAGTAGTTGCGGTAATCACTAAGGAGATATAGATGGCTGGAGTAACAAGAGTAGTAGGGTTAGGCGTTACAGCAGGAACACTATACTCACACAACGTAAAAGCATATTTAATTACAGTACAAGTTGCTGGTAATACAGATGTTGATTTAAGAGCTGAAGATGATGCTGTTGATGAAGCGGCAGAAATGATTATGAAGGAAATTAGCCCGTTAATGTACTTTGTAAAGAATGATGCATCAGGTGAAATTTGTGTTATCATGGACGGTAACAGTTCAGCGGCAGACATTCAAGCACGTATTAGAGCACTTGGAACAGCAGTAGGACCTAACAACATTGATGTTACAGGTACTGATGTTACGCTATCAACTAGCTTAACTACTGCTTAATAGCAAATAATAATAAAACGTCACAAGAGTAAACTCAATACCTGCTTCGGCGGGTATTTTTTTGAGTAAATAGTAGTATGGCAACAAAGAGCTTAGACGGTGTCTTAACCAAAAAGGCACACACAAGAGATACATATACCGAAGAACACATTGAGTCGTTACGTAAATGCATGGATCCTAAAGACGGATACTTGTACTTTGCAAAGCAATTTGCGTTCATTCAGCATCCAGTAAAAGGCAAACTATTATTTGATCCGTTTAGTTATCAAGTACGGTTGCTTCAAAGTTATCACGACTATCGTTTTAACATTAATATGTTACCTAGACAAACTGGTAAGACTACTACTGCCGCAATTTATTTGTGTTGGTATGCTATGTTTCATCCAGACCAAACTATTCTAATTGCCGCACACAAGTACACAGGCGCTCAAGAAATTATGCAACGTATTAGATACGTGTATGAAATGTGTCCAGATCATATTAGAGCAGGTGTTACTAACTACAACAAAGGTAGCATGGAATTTGAAAACGGATCACGTATTGTTAGTGCTACTACAACAGGTAACACAGGACGTGGTATGTCCATATCATTACTATACTGTGACGAGTTTGCGTTTGTAAACCCAAACATTGCTACTGAATTTTGGACTTCTATATCTCCTACACTAGCAACAGGTGGTCGTGCTATTATTACAAGTACACCAAACAGTGATGAAGATACCTTTGCTATTATTTGGAAAGAAAGCCAAAAGAAGTTTGACGAACATGGTAATGAAGCAATACTAGGTGAAAACGGATTCTTTGGTTTTACATGTAGTTGGGATGAACATCCTGATAGAGATGAAGAATGGAAGAAGAATGAAATTGGTCGTATTGGTGAAGAGAAGTTTAGACGTGAGTACGGCTGTGAATTCTTAATTTACGATGAAACATTAATTAACTCAATTAAACTTGCTACGCTAGAAGGTAAAGAACCTATATTAAATATGGGACAAACACGTTGGTACAAGAAGCCAACAGGCGATAATAGCTATGTTGTTTCACTTGATCCTAGTATGGGTACTGGTGGCGATTATGCGGCTATACAAGTATTTGAAGTACCTACTTATAAACAAGTAGCAGAGTGGCGACATAATCAAACAGCTATACCAGGTCAGATTAGAGTTTTAAAAGACATCTGCGAATATATTAAACAAGAGTGTAATTCCAACGGGCAAAATATTTATTGGAGCGTTGAAAACAACAGCATCGGAGAAGGTGCATTAATTGTTATTAGAGATCTTGGAGAAGAGAACATACCAGGGTTACTTACCAGTGAGCCAATGCGTAAAGGCCATGTGCGTAAGTTCCGCAAAGGGTTTAACACTACACACAGTACTAAGATTAGTGCATGTAGTCGATTAAAAACTATGATAGAAACAGATAAACTAGAAGTAAATAGTAAAGTATTAATAACAGAACTTAAAGGCTTTGTAGCTAGTGGCAGTAGTTTTAAAGCAAAACCGGGTGAAACAGACGACTTAGTAAGTGCTACTCTACTAGCAATGCGTGTAATCGCAGTACTAAAAGACTGGGATCCACGCATTTATGAAACATTTAACCAGGCAGAATCATCCGAAGATTACGAACCGCCCATGCCTATCTTCGTTTCAACTAATATGAGATAAATATTAACATGAACAACTTAGAACCAGTATCAGAAAAATTATTCGCTAAGATTAGAGGGCGTTTCCCTTCAGTCACAATTGGTGACGGACAGGGCACAGTAACTGATGACCCAAAACTTGCAAAGTACTTTGACTTCGATTATAAAGAAGGACAAGAAGTATTAGGTAAGGTAAGTATTACACTAGACGAAGACGGTGTGGTAGTTCTATACAATCAAGACTTTATGGCAGAAGCAGGGGAAAGTGAAAAAAATAATTGGTATAATTTTTTAAAAGAGATCCGTATTTTTGCAAAAAAACACATGTTAAACTTTGACACAAGAGATATTACAAAAAGCAACCTCGACAAAAGAGATTATGCACACTTAACAAGAACTGCCGGAGAAACCCAAATGAGTGAATCAAATATGTACGGCACAAGCAGAACAAGTTTCGAAAACATTGATACTGCTCGTTTAGTACTAAAACATACAAAGCCAGTCAACCAAGAAGTTGCTGGATCAAGAACACAAAACGTACACAGCATGTATATTGAAAGTGCTGATGGCGAAAGATTTAAATATCCATTCAGACACTTAAACGGTGCAAGAGCAATGGCCCGACACGTAAGTGAAGGTGGAAACTTGTATGATGATTTTGGTAAGCACATTGTTGAAATGTCAACAGAGTTAAACAAGCTACGTAAATTTAAAACTTACATGAACCGTTCAAGCGTAATGGCAGAAGGCTTAAAAGGTTACATGGAAGCAGTAGATGTAAGATTAGAAAACATCAAAACAGAAGTACTAAAGCTACAACGCAAAGCATATTATACAGAAACATTTGCAACCTTTGCTCCTGTAGTAAATGAAAATGTTCCAGAAGATGTTGCAGAAAATTGGATTGATCAATTAACTATTAGAACATTTAACGAAGAATTAAAAGATGTATTCCCTTACGTATATAGACTAGTAAGTGAAGTAACAACAGCAAAAGAATTATCGCCAGAAGAGTTACTAGGCGAAGGTGGCGGGCGTGATATGGATTGTGCTCATTGTGATGGAACAGGCAAACATGGTGATAAAGACTGTAATGATTGTCAAGGCACAGGCGAAGCACAGGCAACTGCCGAAGCAGAAGTACAAACTCCAGAAATGGAATTTGAAAGACACATGGATTCAATCGTAGGAGAGAATGACAATGCATTAATTGATGGCGACGAGAGACAAATAGAAGCCGCGGTTAAAAAGATTAATGGCTTAATGTCTCAGCATTTTCCAGCTGGTATCAACGGCTCAAATGCTATCGAAAGCATGAAGGGCGTTATAGACGATCCGATGCTACTTGACATGTTTAAACAAGTTGGCCAGAAAGACGCAGACACTTGCGTTAGACCACTTGTAATGAAATATCTTAAAGGAAAAAACCCAGCAGTTATGAATAAAATTGATACAGGTGATCTTGAAACAGAATCACAGTATACAAAGACAGTAGATAAAGATGACTACGATGCTAAACAAAAAGCATTGCAAGATCTTCAAATGGATCCAGAGACATCAAAAGATCCAGAATTATCCGCTGAAATAATTAAACGTAAGAAGGCATTACAAAAAGATGCTGACAAATACGAAGACGACGATACTATGGATGTCAAAATCAATAGTAAAGGACAGATGATGCACCCTGACACTCCGGACGATATGGACGGCGAAGAAGGTGATGATAGAACACCAGGACAGAAGTTAGAAGAGCTAGTTAAGAGTTATTATGACTACACAACTAACAACTTTCCAAAAGGCGAACAAGCGGTAATTACTGCTTGTGAAAAAGAATTTGGTGAAAACAGCGTACCAGTAGCTGAGAAGATGATAGGCAGACTAATGGCAGGAAAAGATAACGAGATGGAAAGAATCAAATCGTTAGCAGGCATTAATAACTAAGAATCACTTTTTTGGCAACCCAACGGTTGACTTTACTAAATATCTGTAGTACACTATAATAGTGCTACTACACAAATAGGCACAGTGGAATATTCCACACAAAAGCACATAGGCTTAAAAACATATAGGAGGCATAACTATGGCAACTTTAGCAGAAATTAGAGCTAAACTCAAAGAGCAGGAATCACGCACAGGTGGTTCAAACAACTCAAGCGGCGGCGACAACGCAATTTACCCATTTTGGAACTTGAAAGAAGGAACGAACAGTACTGTCCGATTCTTACCCGATGGTGACGAAAATAATACATTTTTCTGGCAAGAACGTTTGATGATCAAACTTCCATTTGCTGGAATTAAAGGCGAGACAGATTCTCGTCCAGTACAGGTACAAGTACCTTGTATGGAAATGTATGGTGATACGTGTCCAGTACTTTCCGAAGTACGTGCTTGGTTCAAAGATCCAAAGCTAGAAGATATGGGTCGAAAGTATTGGAAGAAGCGTTCATACGTATTCCAAGGCTTTGTGACTGATAACGGTATTAGCGAGGATACAACTCCAGAAAACCCAATCAGACGTTTTATAATTGGCCCACAAATCTTCCAAATTATTAAGGGAGCATTAATGGATCCGGATATGAACGAGCTACCGACAGACTATACCGCAGGTGTAGACTTTAGGATTGCTAAAACATCCAAAGGCGGATATGCTGATTACTCAACATCAAACTGGTCTCGTAGAGAGCGTCCGTTAGATGAAGCAGAGTATAAGGCAATTGAAGACAATGGCTTGTATAACATGAGCGACTACCTTCCGAAGAAGCCGGACCCAGTAGCAGTTGAAGTTATCAAGAAAATGTTTGAAGCATCAGTTGATGGTGAAGCATACGACTTGGAAGCATTTGGTCAATACTTTAGACCAGCAGGCGTAAGAGCGGCAACAGGCGATCCTGTTAAAGCAACTACACCGAGTCCACAGTCTCAACATGCACCAGCAGTAGCACAAGCAACTGCACCGGTAGTGCCACAAGCACCAGCGGCGGTAACTGAAGCGGCAGGCGATGGTAACAAAGCGGAAGACATTCTTGCAATGATCCGTTCACGCCAAGGCTAGTTAAAAACTGAGTGGGTGTAGTAGAAATGCTACACCCTACTTGGAATAATCTGATAAGGAGATACAATGGCTAATAAAGCATTTGACGTTTCTAAGTTTCGTAAAAACTTAACTAAATCAATCACAGGCATGAGTAGTGGATTTAACGATCCAACTGATTGGATTAGTACAGGTAACTATGCCTTAAATTATCTTATTAGTGGCGACTTTCACAAAGGTGTTCCACTAGGTAAGGTTACTGTTTTTGCAGGAGAATCTGGTGCAGGTAAAAGTTATATCTGTGCAGGTAACATTGTAAAAGCGGCACAAGATCAAGGTATCTTTGTAGTCTTAATTGACTCAGAGAACGCACTTGATGAGAGTTGGCTTAAAGCTCTCGATGTTGATACATCAGAAGATAAACTTCTTAAACTAAACATGTCAATGATTGATGACGTTGCTAAAACTATTAGTACGTTTATGATTGACTATAAAACAATGCCAGACGAAGAACGTCCTAAGATTTTGTTTGTAGTTGACAGTTTAGGTATGTTACTTACACCTACAGATGTTGACCAGTTTAACAAGGGTGATATGAAAGGTGATATGGGTCGTAAGCCTAAAGCACTAACTTCATTAGTCCGTAATACTGTTAACATGATTGGTAGTTGTAACGTAGGATTAGTTTGTACTAATCACACATACGCTTCACAGGATATGTTTGACCCAGACGACAAGATATCAGGTGGTCAAGGCTTTATCTATGCATCAAGTATTGTTGTTGCAATGAAGAAAATGAAGTTAAAAGAAGATCAAGACGGTAACAAGATAAGCGAAGTACGTGGTATTAGAGCTGGTTGTAAAGTAATGAAAACTCGTTATGCAAAACCGTTCGAAGGCGTACAAGTTAAAATTCCTTATGAAACAGGTATGAACCCATACAGTGGTTTAGTTGACTTGTTTGAGAAAAAAGGAATGCTTGTTAAAGACGGAAACAGACTAAGGTACACAGACTCTACAGGTGAAGAGATCAAAGAGTATCGTAAAGTGTGGGAAGCAGGCGGTGACGCTCTTGACACAATTATGGTAGACTTTGCCGCTAAACTTGCAAAGGCTAAAGAAAGTCCTGAAGTTGAAGACGACGAAGTCGAAACCGATGTTGAAGATCAACCAAACGAATAACTATATTCGTATAACGTAAACTAAGGAGTATAAATTGGATTCAGGTTCAGATATTATCGAAGTGTGGCAAGTGTTTAAAGAGTACTTAGACAAGAAGCACATCGAAACAGTAGCAGAAAAATATGTTGATCTATGTGCTGACATTGGTAGTACCGACGAAGCGTTTAGAGATGCACTTGGCTCTGATGCTAACTTAGACAAAGCGATTGGTTACTATCTCGAAGAAGATGTCGACGTAGACGAAGACGAAGTGGAAGAATACTAATGGGATGGTATTCTGATATTGCTAGAGACATTAGCAACATTCCAAAAGCAATTGATCATTACGAGAATGAATTGATCCAGGCGCGAATGGAATGCAAAATTAAAGGTAATGTTGAAAGAGCCGCGGCAGAGATGCCGGGAATGGTTGAGCAACGATTCAATCAGTTACAAGAGCTCGAAGCAATATTAGAATACCTGAACATTGAATTACGTAGACTTCGAAGTAGCTTTTTTAGAAAATACTTAGAAAGCTATGCAAGAGCATTGTCAAGTCGTGATTGCGAAAAATACGTAGACGGCGAATCGGACGTTGTCGACTACGAAAAGATTATTAATGAGTTTGCACTTATGCGTAACAAGTGGTTAGGTGTTTGTAAAGCACTTGATCAAAAGCAATGGCAACTTACAAACATAGTTAAATTAAGAGTAGCTGGCATGGAAGATGCTAGTTTATAACAATAGGAAGAAAAATGAGTTACCAATTACCAGGTGAAAAGAAAATAATTGAAAAGTGGGATACGATACCCGCAACAGTCAACTTCGTTCTTCGTGAAGGTGATGAAGTTGGTGACGATGGTGGTTGTGCTATTGGCGGAACATGGGTTAACAAATCTAGTGCAGAGTTATTTGCAAATAAGAAAGTTGTTATCTTTGGACTTCCGGGTGCATTTACCCCAACATGTAGTTCAGAACAACTACCAACATACGAAAAAATGTATGACGAGTTTAAAGCACTAGGCGTGGACGAAGTCTATTGTGTAAGTGTTAACGATGCATTTGTAATGAATGCATGGGCTAAAGAACTAGGTTGTACCAAAGTTAAATTACTAGCAGACGGTAATGCAGACTTTACATTCGGCCTTGGCATGTTGTGCAATAAGAAGCATTTAGGTTTTGCTAACAGGTCATGGAGATATGCTATGTATATTGAGAACATGATTGTTAACGAAAGCTTCATTGAACCAGGATATAACAATGATGGATCTGATGATGACCCATATGTTGTATCAACTCCCGAAAATGTAATCCAGTATATACAAACAGTAAATCGCTAAAGTTTAAATACTAGTATGAAATACGTACTAGTAACAGGTGGATTCGATCCACTACACTCAGGCCATATAGAATACTTTAAGGCCGCGAAACAACTTGGTGATCAACTAGTTGTTGGATTAAACTCAGATGAATGGCTGACTCAAAAAAAGGGTCGGCCATTTATGCCCTTTAAAGATCGAGTTGCTATTATTAGCGAACTTGGTATTGTCGATCGTGTAGTACTTTGCTTAAACGATGACAAATTCAATAGTGCCAGCGGCGCTATCCATCACTTACAATCAACTATCGGAGGTCAAGACGAAGTCGTCTTTGCTAATGGTGGGGATAGAACAGCAGACAACATTCCAGAGATGGAAGACTACTTGCATGACCCAAAGGTTAGCTTCGTCTTTGGTGTTGGCGGAGAGGACAAAATGAATTCAAGTAGTTGGATATTAGACGAATGGAAGACACAAAAGACTGAACGTGATTGGGGGTATTGGCGTGTACTAGATGACAAACCCGATGAAGGTTACAAAGTAAAAGAGCTTGTAATATACCCTGGCAAAGCACTAAGTGATCAAAAACATTTTAAACGTGCAGAGCAATGGAACATACTTGAAGGCGAAGTTAAAATGGTAACTGAGTGGGAGGACAGACAAGAAATTGTTTACCTAACACCAAAGAGTGTTCCTTATGAAATCAATAAAGAAGTATGGCACTTACCAAGTAATCCATCACTAACAGTTAATGCACACATATTAGAAATACAACGTGGTACTGAATGTGTTGAAGAAGATATAGAAAGACGGTATACTGATAGCGGAAGTGATGCTTATGAATGGCATGAAGGAGCTCCAGTATAGTATGGATTTCATACCAACTAAAAAAGAATTAAGGATTGTTGAAGAAGCTAAACCATTTACAATGACTAGTGGACAACGTATCACTCAGACTGTAAGAGCAGTTAGAGAACTTGATGCAAATAATATTCCAGGTGACATTGTTGAGTGTGGTGTGTGGAAAGGCGGTCATATTATTAGTGCTTGGTTGGCTAATGCTAAAACTAAAAGAAACTTTTGGTTGTTTGATACATTTGAAGGAATGACATTACCAACTGTACATGATCATAAAATTACAACAGACGGCGATGTAAAATATGCAAAGCATAGTAAGAAAGCAAAGCATGGATTTGATCAGTGGTGTAGAGCAGAGATTGGAGAAGTTAGTACAAATGTATTCAATTATATTCCGCCACATCAATGTAATTTTATTAAAGGTCCTGTAGAAGAAACACTTTTAGATGACACTAATTTACCAAACACTATTGCACTATTACGGTTAGATACTGATTGGTATGAGAGTACTTTACAAGAGATATTAACACTATGGCCTAGGCTTAGTGTAGGAGGAATAATGGTTTTGGACGATTACAATAGTTGGAGAGGTAGTAGTAAAGCCTTTCATGAGGTGTTTGGCAACACTCAAGAGATACATACTATTGATGCCACGGCAGTTTATATAAGAAAGACACAAGCATGAACAACGATTTTAGAGTATATATTGGGTACGACACTAGAGAAGATATGGCATACCAAGTATGCAAGTTCAGCATTGAACAGCATAGTCCAAATGCAAAAGTATATCCGTTAAAACAAAGCACTCTAAGAGATCAAGGTTGGTATCATAGAGGTAATGATAAACTAGCAAGTACTGAGTTTACGTTTACTCGCTTCCTAGTTCCGGAACTTGCTAACTTTGATGGTTGGGCAGTATTCATGGATTGTGATATGTTACTTACTACAGATATTGCAGAGTTGTTTGCACAAGCAGATGATACAAAAGCAGTAATGTGTGTGCAACACGACTATGAACCTAAAGAAGGTATTAAGATGGATGGACAAGTGCAAACTGTTTATCCACGTAAGAATTGGTCAAGCATGATGCTTATTAACTGTGGACATCCTGCTAATAAAAGACTAACAATGGATTTAGTTAACGAGCCAGAGATTAACGGTGCGTATTTGCATCGCTTTAGTTGGCTAAACGATGACAGCTTAATTGGTAACCTGTCACCTGAATGGAATTGGCTGGTAGGACACTACAGCGAACCACAAGACGGCACACCTAAGTTAATTCATTATACTGAGGGCGGTCCGTGGTTTGAAAACTACAGACATTGTCAATATAATCAATTATGGAAGAAGTGCTTGTATCAAATGATGGAGGTTTAACATGGGAGAAGAGATTGTACAAAATACTGGTGAGTGGGATACAAGAGTGATATTACCACATTTAAAAGTAATGGTTGATAAAATCTTACACAGCGTTGCAACTGGAGAACAGAGGCATGCTGTTGAAGCAGTTTCAGAAGTATTCCAGGACGTAAAGAATCCTCCTGTTATTTGTGTTGACAGCGGAATTAAAAAAGTTGAAAAGAAAGTTAAAGGATCATTTGGTCTTATTGACTCGTTTGTAATGGGTATGGCATTAGGCAGTGGCGGAAAATATATCCGTGCTGACGATGTTGACTGGGATGATGATACTCCGTTACTAGTAAGAGGATTAGGAAAACAAAAACTAATCAAAATGTGTATTGAACGAGGTAGAGAGTTTTACTTTATGGACACGGGTTATATAGGTAACAATCCTAGCACACGTAACCCAAACGGTAAAAAGACTTATCATAGAATTGCAAAAAATGCACTACAAAATTTACACATGCCTGACAGAGAGCAACCTGGATCAGACAAGTGGTATAGTGGCGGACGTTTTAATTCGTTGGCTATTCCATTTAAAGATGCAACACCAGGACGTAAAATACTAGTAGTTCCTCCAAGTGAAAAAGTAATGAAATACTTTGATAAAGACTTAGAGCAATGGATTGCTGAAACAGTTGCTAGTATTAGAAAGCATACGTCAAGGCCAGTACAAGTACGCAAGAAGCCAAGTAGAGAAGATCGTGTAAGTGTAAACACAATGGAACAGGCACTTGCAGACGATGTACATTGCTTAGTAACATATAATAGTATTGCCGCACTTGAAGCAATGGTTTATGGTAAACCTGCAATAACATTAGGGCCAAATTGTGCTCAAGATATTTGTGAACAAAAAATTAGTAGAATCGAATTTGTAGAACATCCAGGACGTAAACAATTAACATACTTGTGTAGATACTTGGCAAACAACCAATTTACATATGACGAAATGTTAAGTGGCTATGCTTGGAGCGTAATCAAATGAGAGTCATAGGTTACACTAAAGTTATTCCGCCTGGAAATAAAAACAAAGTTAATAAACCTTTTAAGCCTAACCACAAGTTAGATATTATTAGAAACTTTGTCTCGGGTGTTAGAGTAAGTGGTGATAACGGATTAGTATATGATGGCTTTGATGTAATGCAATGTGACGTAGCAGTAATGCAAGGATACATGCACGAAAATAGTGCCCACGTTCCACACATTAACTTACGTAGAAGCATTGCGGCTAACACAGCTAACAAGAGATTTATTACAGCAGACAGTAACTTGTTTTTATATAAAGCAAAAGTTAACGAACCTCATCATTACTTACGATATAGTTTTGATGGTGTGTTTGCTGACACAGCTGAATATTGTAATGACAGTCCGGGCGATGAGCAGTGGACAAAAATACAACGTGACCTTGGTGTTAAGTTAAAGCCTTGGAACTATGCTGACAAGGATAACATATTACTATGCTTACAACGCAATGGCGGTTGGAGTATGAAAGGTAAAGATGTTGTTACTTGGGCTAATACAAAGATTGCAGAAATTAGACAACACACAACTAGACCTATTGTAATTAGACCTCACCCAGGCGATAAAAAAGCACCTGAGTATGTAAAGAAAATTGTTGGTGATAACATTAGAATTAGTTTTGAAAAGGAAATAGTAGCAGATTTACAAACAGCATTTTGTTCTATTGTGTACAACAGTAGCCCAGGTGTAGCAAGTGTTATTGAAGGAGTTCCTGTTATATGTGAAGACTTTAGAGCAAGCCAAGTACAAGAAGTTTGCTTTCAAAGACTTGATGCGTTAAACAAATTAAGAGCATTAGACAGAGAAGTTTGGATTAGAAAAATATCACAATGCCATTGGAGCTTCGCAGATTTGAAAAGTGGTGAAGCATGGCAGTGGATGAAAAGGTACGTAAAATGAGAATAAAATGTATAACAACTTTCCACCAACCGGGACTTGAACAGTACGGTCAACGTCTTATTGATAGTTGGGCAAAGAATGTTCACCCAGCAATAAAGTTAATAGTATATGCAGAAGATTGTATTCCTGTAGTTCCACCAGGCGCAAACATTGTTGTTGTTGATGCTAAACAAGCGTTACCAAAACTTAATGCATTTAAGGAACGACACAAGAATGATCCTAAAGCAAACGGTAAATGTCCGTGGCCTGCAAGACGTCCTAGAGATCATCACAAAGAATTTAAGTGGGACGCAGTACGGTTTGCAAACAAAACGTATGCAGTATTTGAAGCCGCACAGGATCTTGAAACAGATATTTTAGTTTGGATTGATGGTGACACGTATGTACACAGTCCTATTACATATGGCGAGTTTAGAAACTTAGTACCTGCATCACAATGGTTACACTACTTAGGTAGAATGAAAAAATGGCCAGAGTGTGGTTGGTATGGACTTACCCTACGAACTCCTGGTGCTGATGCATTTTTAAAAGAGTTTGAAAGAGTGTACGAAGAACATGATGACGGCATCTTTAAAATGGAAGAGTGGCATGATAGTTATGTGTTTGATGAAGTCTTAAAAAAGATTAGAATAAAGCACCCTAACATTAAAGACTTTAGTGGACATCTTGTAAACGGAGAAGGACACCCGTTAATTAATTGCGAGCTCGGAGCATGGTTTGATCACCTTAAGGGTGTAAGAAAAGAAGAAGGTAGAAGTCGAAAGAAGGACCTTTTACAACCACGGAGCGAAACATATTGGAATGAAGTTTAGTTTATGGACAGATAATGGCGCACTCAATAGCAAACCAATTTTTGATGCTTTTACAAACAGTTTGTTTGCTAGTGGTCATACCGTTACTTACAATGATTATGATAGCGATGTTGCTGTTATATGGAGTGTGCTTTGGCATGGTAGGATGGCTGGAAACCAAAAAGTTTGGCATCACTTCCGAGCATTAAATAAACCAGTAATAGTTTTAGAAGTTGGTGGCATACAACGTGGCACAACATGGAAGGTAGGACTAAATGGAATTAACAGAGACGCTTACTTTGGGCCTGATAGCAATGACGATACTCGCGTACTATCACTGGGGTTAACATTAAAGCCTTGGCGTACACAAGGAGAACATATTCTTCTATGTGCCCAACATGACAAGAGTTTACAATGGGTAGGAATGCCCGTACAAAGTAAATGGGTAATTGAAGCTATTACAACTCTCCAAGCATACAGCAAACGTCCTATTATATTTAGACCTCATCCTCGTTGCCCATTACCAAACATTGAACACGAATTTAAAAATGTCTATAGGGAACAACCAAAAAAACTTAGCGGAACATATGACGATTTTGACATGCAGTTTAACAACGCACACGCTACTTTAAGCTACTCTAGCAACCCGGGTGTGCATAGTATCATTAACGGCATTCCAGCGTTTGTAGGTACCGCATCGTTAGCGTATGACGCCAGTAATGACATAGACTTCCTACACGATATAGAACAACCTCTTATGCCAGATAGGCAACAATGGCTTAACGACTACGCCCACACAGAATATACTTTGGAAGAAATAAGCCAAGGTATTCCACTAAAACACTTGACTTCTGAGCTATAACCTAGTATAATAGTTGTATGAAGCAAACAAATGACATCAATGATCTCACCGTTGAAGATTGCGTAGAACTAGTTGCTAGTATTAGTAACTTTAAGTTTAGTACCAATCCTGAATTACATGACCTACATTCGTTTACGTTGCATGAAGATAACCATAGAATCATGTTTAGTATTGCTAAACAAGTGTTTCGTGGTACTGCACTAACGCACAAACAGCACGAGCTAGTTAAGAAATTACTAGTTGAATACTATGCTGAACAGTTTGCTAAACATAATATTGCTATTAAGGACCATTTAGATAATCTACGATTACCAATTAGAAAGTTAGATAGTTCGCATTGGGTTAAGTTAGAAGAAGTTAGTAGAGACGGCAATACAGAAACAATGATTGTAATTAGATTTCCGTTTAACAAGAAAGTTATTAGTAGACTAGAAGAATTAAAAAACGGTAATGATAAGAATTATTTCTACGAAAAGCACAAGCATTTCTTTCCGTTAACTGAAAAATATATTTGGAAGTTAGTAAACATTGCTATGCGGTTTGAACAAAAGTTTGACATTGACGAATCAGTAATGTCAGTATACAACGAGCTCACTACTATGGATAAGAATAGCTTTAATTATATTCCGGGCATTAAAGATAATAAGTTTATTAATTATATACAGCACGGCATTGATTGTGCAACAGCAGACCTAGGACTACCAACTGAAAGCAATCTGTATCAGTACTACGACAGAAAGAACTATTACGGATTAGAATATTTTGACCAAGAGCAAGTACAACATAGTTTACGAGCAAACAACTGTAGTAGTCTAACAACACTAATTGTTGAAAGAAAAACAACTGAAGTTTGTATTAATGATATTACTTGGCCAGTAACTGAGTTTGGTCAAACATTATACGAGTTAGATAGATTTCCGTTACTAGTAGTACTAGACGAAACATCTTGTATGACGCAACTAAATCGCTTCCATAGTGTACTTTCAAACTACATACCAAGCTCACAAATGAGTGTTATGTTTAGATTGGAGAATGAGAAGTTTGAATATGCAAGGGAATTTAACCAATTCATACATACCAAGGGGTTAAATAATTATGTTGACAAAAACACTAAAGTAGTGTATATTAGTAATAATAAAGTTCCTAAGCCATTATACAAAAGTGATTGGTACCCTATTGCATCGCTAGTGCTAACTAGACAAGCAATGAGAAATCCAGAATTATATATAAATGGAATTGACTTAGTAATGTATTATGATCAGGGTAGTACTGTATCAGGATACAATTTAAAATGGCAGGATCGAGTGGAGAACATATGACAAGTTGTAGAATAGTAATTCAAGATGAAGTGAATATAAAGATTGAAAACTTGCCTGTTGAGAATCGTAGAAAGATTGCTAACAAGTTAAAGTTTGCAGTTCCGTATGCACGATACTTGCCACAATACAAGCTAGGACGTTGGGACGGAAATGTTTCATTCTTTGGTATTGGAGGTACAGGTTATGTTAACCATCTTGACATTATTGTTAATAGTCTTGTAGAGCAAGGCGTAGAAATTTCTGAGATAGAAGATCTTAGAGAGAAACACGATTTATCTTTTACTGCGATCACAGAAGAGTATTGGAAAGACCAAGGTGTTGTATGGCCAGAAGGACATATGATGGCAGGCGAACCTATTGTACTACGTGACTATCAAGTTGAAACTGTTAACGGATTTTTAAATAATCCACAAGCATTACAAGAAGTTGCAACTGGTGCAGGTAAAACTATCATTACAGCAACACTATCGCACCTAATGGAAAAGATAGGACGCACACTTGTTATTGTTCCAAACAAATCACTTGTTGAACAAACTGAAGAAGATTACGTTAACTGTGGACTTGACGTTGGCGTTTACTTTGGTGATAGAAAAGAATTAGGTAAGACACATACTATTTGTACTTGGCAAAGTTTAAACATACTCGATAAGAAAAGTAAAAACTATGATGCAGTACTAACACTTGCAGAGTTTTTAGAAGGTGTGCAAACTGTTATTATTGACGAAGTACACCAAGCAAAAGCAGATGTACTTAAAAAATTACTTACACAGAATTTAAAACATGCACCTATACGTTGGGGACTAACTGGTACAGTACCTAAAGAACAATTTGAGTTTCAAAGTATTCTTGCTAGTATCGGTCCTGTTATTGGACAAATTAGTGCTAAGTCATTACAAGACAAAGGCGTACTTTCAAACTGTCATGTTAACGTATGTCAGTTAATTGACATTAAAGAATTTGCAGGCTACCCAGAAGAGTTAAAGTATCTAGTATCAGATGCAGACCGACTAGGGTATATTGCTAAGATGATGAACCAAGTGTCGCAAACAGGCAACACACTAATACTTGTAGACAGAATTAGTGCAGGTACATTGTTAGCAGAACTAATACCTAACAGTACGTTTGTTAGTGGATCAGTAAAAGTAAAAGATAGAAAAGAAACTTACGATACAATCAAAGAAGGCACTAATGAAGTTATTATTGCTACGTATGGTGTTGCGGCAGTAGGCCTTAACATACCACGTATCTTTAACATGGTTCTTATTGAACCTGGCAAGAGCTTTGTTAGAGTTATCCAAAGTATCGGACGTGGAGTACGTAAGGCAGAAGACAAAGACTTTGTGCAGATATGGGACATAACTAGCACATGTAAATACGCAAAAAGGCACTTAACATCAAGGAAGAAGTTCTACAAAGAGGCACAATATCCATTCACGTTAGAGAAAGTTGACTGGTCAAAATGATACTAACACAACAATTTAAAAATAGAGGAACCACATGAGAATATTAACGTTAGAAAATAAATGTTATAAACTCGAGCATCTTCCGGACGAATTAACAGACGATATTAGATTTTCAGTTTTGGACAATAGTAATCCAAAAGAACCTGACTTCTTTTATATTCCTTTGATTTTTTTAGAGAGCTTTAACTCACCTGCAATGGTAATGGAAATTGGAGGGCATGAAATTACTATGCCTATCGATTGGCATTTAGCAGTAGGGGATAGCGGCGGTGCTGGAGACATTGAAGTATTACCATTAACAAGTTTAAACGATAGAGGCTTTGAAGCATTTTTGTTTAACCCGTTAACTAGTAGTATGATGAACTGGGGCGAAGTAAAAGTTACTAATTTTTACAATGATGTAAAATGGTACTTCCCTAAAATGAAGAACGGACAACTATTAGGTGTGCCGTTAACCGATGGAGACAATCCTTTATGTGCATGGTTTGTTAAAGACATTAGTAGACAAAGTGAAGTTATCGATTATGGGATTCTTATCTAAAAGTATTACAGTTGATGTGTATACTAACGAGCAATGGGCTTACGATCAATGTAAGCCGCAGTTAGCTAAAAAGTATATACCTGAATGGTGGAAGTCACTTCCAGCAAGTAGAGAAACACATCAAGAGTACTTTGATAACTTACCAATTAGTTCAATGAAGCAATGTCCTGCAATTAATGACATATTGAAAGCAGGCATTATTTTTCCTAGTTGGTGTGAGTTACATATGCGAGTAGATGACGAAGGGCGTAAAGAAGCAAGAGTCTTTCCTGAAACTATTCCAATGTTACCACATGACGAACGTGACTTTGATTTTCATAAACCAAAGTTAGCACATATTAAAGTTGGATCACCTTGGTTCATTAAAGAAACTACAGGTGTAAAATGGGTATGGATGAAACCAGACTGGCATGTAAAGAACCCGTTAGCATATTGGGGAGTGCCAGGTATTATAGAGTACAAACATCAACATAGTGTTTTGAATAACATCATGGTTCCATGGGGTAGCAGTATTAAGGTTGAAGTTGGTGACCCTTGGTTGCAACTAATACCAATGAGCGATAAGCCTATTAAACTTAACGTTCACTTAGTAGACGCAAACACAATGCAGAAATTAAATACAGTTAATATCTCCTCCGTGGGGAGTTACATGAAGACTATACGCAATGTTGGTAAACAAAGGAAATTAGATGAAAACAATTAGTGAAGAATACGCTCGTCAATTAGCACAACTACATGATGAGAAAGCGTCATTTGGTGATGCTAAAGGACTAAAGGCTATTGAGAAATGGCTTGTAGAGTTCGAACCGAAAACAATTTTAGATTATGGATGCGGAAAGGGCGGAGTAGTATTAGCACTAAAAGATCAGTACCCAGGTATCGACGCTATTGGTTGGGATCCTGGAATGCCAGATTTTAATATTCCTGATAACAAAAGACAATCAGACATGCTTATTAGTACTGACGTACTAGAACACATTGAACCTTTCTTCCTAGACGATGTATTAAAAGACATTTATAATTTGTTTAACAAAAATGCATTTCTTATTATTGCAACAAGTCCTGCTAAAAAGTTTTTACCAGATGGACGTAACGCACACTTAATTGTAGAAACTCCGGGTTGGTGGAAAGAACGTATTGAGAAAAACATGCCAGGTATAAAGATTGTACATCACCAGTTTTTTGAGAAGACAAGAACAGACAAGCGTGGCGGAGTTCATGAGAACAACAAATACATTGTAGTGTTGGAGAAATAGTATGAGCTTTACAAATTTGATTACAGAAGCAATTGATTCAGTTTACGATGACATTAAAGCAGGAAAGACTCCTACAGTATGTGAGCTAGGCAATCAACGTTTAAAGAATAATAAGTCACGTAGTAAAATTTTTAATGCACGTGGAATTACACAACATGCTAACACAACTAAAGAATACTTTCAAGCACTAGGCTTTGGAAAGTATCTAGCTATTGATGTTAACACAGAGAAAGATGCTGTTGCAATGGATCTTAATTTAGATTGCAAACAAGCATATAACTTCACTGAACAGTTTGATCTAGTAACTAATAACGGTACTGGCGAACACGTATTCAATCAGTATACTGTGTTTAAAAATATGCATGATATGACTAAGGTTGGTGGGTATATGATCCACGTACTTCCTTTTTATCGTTGGGTTGATCACGGCTTTTATAGCTTTCATCCTAATTTGTTTTTCTGCCTAGCACACCAAAATGTATACGAAATGCATGGTGTATGGATTGGTACTAGTGACGGACATCACATTGAGAAGCTAGGACAAAAGTTATCACGTGACAAAGGTTACAGAGGTAAGTTTAAATTAGATGAGTGGGATCGAGATCCTATGGTTGTTGCTATTATGAAAAAGACTGATGCGGCAGAATTTGAAATGCCACAACAACATTTGTATGCAGGTGATAATATTTCAAGCGATGAGATTGCGAACCGTTATAAATGAACGTGTATAGTGTCCTCCAAAACTTTAAGCCTGCAGACTTGAGAATGAGTCCTTACCCGTACATTGTCATTGACGAAGTACTACCTTGGGACTTGTACAACAAGTTAGAAGCAGAGTATCCAGAACAATATATAACCAAAGGCGAAACACACGGCTTTGGTACAGCACGGTATCTTGATCATGACTTTGACAAGTATACTGTAGTAAGTCAAGCATGGCAAGACTTTGCCGCATATGCAACTAGTAAAGATTTTAAAGACGAAGTTATTAGAGCTTTCCGTCCAGGACTTGAAGCCCACTATCCAGCGGGTAAGTTCTTTCCAGAAAGTTTGTATACGAAGTACACACGTAGTGATGTAGCACCAAGAAGAGCCCCAAAGAGTGGTTCAGTAAGAATGGAGATGCAGTTTGTTATGAATGCAATTGATAACATACAAATTCGAACTCCACATGTTGATCAAAGTAAAGAGTTGTTTGCGGCATTATTTTATTTTAAGAAACCAGAAGACACAGGTACTGATGGTGGATTGAATGTGTATAAGAATATAGCAGGTAAGCAGTGGCGTAGAGTTACAGGAAGAGAAGCAGTTGCAGATGACATTGAAGTTGTAGAACATATACCATACAAAAGAAATACTATGGCATTGTTCCTAAACACAGTTAATAGTATACACGGAGTTGAACCTCGTGACAATCCAAATACTGTTAGACGATATGTTAACATTGATGCACACGTACAAGAAAAATTGTTTAAATTTATTGATACATAGGAGACAACATGAAAGCAGGAAAAGTATGGGGTCAGACAGAGTTGATCCACGCAAACGGTGTATTAGAATTTCATCGTATCGAATATAAAGCAGGATTCAAGTGTAGTGAACATGCACATGAATTTAAGTGGAACGGATTCTTTGTTGAATCGGGCAAGATGATTGTTCGTGTTTGGCAAGATGATCAAGGACTAGTTGATGAAACTATTCTTGAAGCAGGGCAGTTTACGCAAGTAAGGCCAGGCAAGATTCACCAGTTTGAAGGTTTAGAAGACGGAGTCGCTTTTGAACTGTACTGGGCTGAATTTAATCACGATGACATTGTTCGTCGTACAGCAGGCTCAAGTGTAACAGAACAGAAAAGGAAATAATATGTTTAAGAATATCGACAAGAGTATGATGCTAAAACTTGCACTATTGCATGTTGTAGTAATCACTATCTCTAACGCTTTGGTTTCTATTCCAGTAGAGATTGCAGGTGTTAAACTTACATGGGCGGCATTTACGTTTCCATTAGTAATTTTAGCAACTGACTTAACAGTACGATTACTGGGCAAAGGAATTGCAAGAGCAACTATCGCGGCGGCATATCCATTTGCAATTATAGGATCGATTGCTGTAGTGTTAGCTGAAGGCGCACCGGAAAGCGTAGCACTACGTATTGGTTTTGCAAGTGCAACTGCGTATGCCGTAGGTACATTTTTAGATGTATACGTGTTTCAATACTTCCGTGAGAACTGGTCAAAGCAGTGGTGGATTGCTCCAGCACTATCAACTATTTTTGCGAACATAATTGATTCATACACTTTCTTTGCAGTAGCGTTTAATAACTCAGCTGATGAGTATATGGCCGCCAACTGGATGGAAATCGCAGGATCACAAACTGTGTTAAAGATTGCAGTAGGATTAGTAATATTCCTTCCTGCATACGGGTTACTATTAAAATACCTAAAAAATAAATTAGCTGATCAAGAAAACGGTTAATAAATACTAGACCGGGGCTATATCGGCCTCGGTCATATAATAAGGAGAAATAAATTATGTCATGGTGGAAAAAGATAAGCAAACCATTTACTAGAGCGGTAAGCTCTACAGTAAAGGCTACAACTGATGCAGTGAGTGTCTCAGAAGATATTGCAATGAAAGCGGCCGCAAAAGCTAGTGAAGCAACCAAAACGGCTAAGAAGGTTGCAAAGACTGTACCTAAAAAGGCTAAGTCTGCAACTAAAGCAGTATCCAAGACAACTACAGCGGCAGAGAAAAAAGTAACTGCGGCGGCTAAGAAAGCGGCTACAGTTGTGCGTCGTGAAGCAACAATTAAAAAGCCTCGCAAGCCGGCTACAAAAAAGAAGTAGGAAATGGATGGGAAATTTAATTCCTAACCAATCTTTGATATACGAGCGGGCCAACGGTGTTGTGTTCGCTCGTTATCGAGACCCTCCACATAACAAAATACCTCGTTGGATAATAGGTGGTGATCCAGAAGAACTGGATAGACTACAAAATAAATTATCCTACAACGAATTTATAGAAATGGCGAATTGTGCCAAAACTAACTATACTCTTAAAAAACAACTTGACAAAGCCCTCATAATATGGTATACTATAAGAGATGAAACAGATTAAAAAACTACCGCTAAGTGAAATCTTTATGGCACTAGACATGGACGCTAAAGGCGCATGGAAAGAGTGGTCAGAAGAAGAACGCAAAGAATTAAACTATTGGTTGCTCAATCGTTACGCAAGTAGTGTGAGCGGAGACCGTGACGCTAAAGAATGGGCTGTCATTGCAACTAATGAATATTATAACAAGAATTGGAATATACTAGCAACTAGACATCCGCAGTTACAATGGATGCTTCTATGTGCAACACATAATGCAAAACGTAAAAGTAGACATCATCAATGGGTAGGACTTAAACAAAAAGGTTCTAACAATAAGTCTGTTAAGTTTGTTGCAGAAATGTTTCCTAATATGAAAATGGACGAGGTGGAATTACTTGCTGGAATATCTACAACAAAAGAACTTAAAGCACTCGCAGAACAACACGGGATGGATAAGAAAGATGTCAAACTCTAATAAAGAAGGCTTTGTTTGTCCTTACTGTAAAGTATCATACACTCGTGAGAAAACGTTAATGGTACATATGTGCGAAAAGAAAAGACGTGCATTACAGAAAGATGAAAAAAGAGTTCAGTTAGGGTACTTAACATTTAATAGATTTTATAAACTGTGTCAGAAGTTTGATGGTGTTAAAACGTATGAAGCGTTTTGCAATAGTCCGTACTACAATGCATTTGTTAAGTTTGGTAGCTTTGTTAGTAACGTAAGACCGTTGTATCCTGAGAAGTATATTGACTACGTTGTTACAAGCGGAGTTAAACTAGACCATTGGTGTAGAGAAGAACTGTACAGTGAATACGCACTTAAACTTATTAAGAAGGAAGGTGTTGAAACAGCTCTAGAACGTAGTGTTAAGAACATGATGGAATGGGGCGATGAGAAGAACGCTAGGTGGCAAGACTACTTTAACTATGCAAGTTTAAACAGAGTATGTCAAGACATTGTTGATGGTAAAGTAAGCCCTTGGTTAATATTAAATTGTAAAACAGGTAAAGAGATGATGGGTAAGTTTAATGATGAACAGTTGCAAATTGTATATCAAATAATGGATCCAAGTCATTGGTCAGGACGCTTTAGAAGAAGTTCATCTGACATAGAACTTGTAAAAGAAATAGTAAAGAAAGCAGGACTGTGAAAACATTAGTTATTGACAATTGGTTAGAAGACGATCTAGTAAGTTACTTGAACACTATGTACACTTACGATTATCCGCACTACTTTGGTCAAAAGAGTTTAGCAGGTGCTAAAGAGTTTTACATTAGTGAAATGAATCCACAAGAGCCAATGAATAACTTTTTGTTTACTAAATTACAAAAGACACTAGAAAGAAAATTAGATTTAATTAGAATGTACATCAATGTACAACACAACGATATGGTAAGCGACTTTCATGCAGATGACGGCGAAGTAACTTGTTTGTATATGGCAAGTAATACTATAGAAGGTAGTGGTGCATTTGAAATACATGATGAGATAGTTATTCCGTTTGTGCAAAATACATTAGTTTGTTTTGCCGCACAGAAACTACACAAAGGACATGCACCTTTGAATATTGATCAACCAAGAATAACTTTAGCATTTAAAACAAGTTATCAACAAGGAATATAATGCCAGATATTGATATTGACTTTGCAGACAGAACGATAGTACTTGACAAGCTCAAGCATCGTGTTGCAAAGTTAGGTACAGGTAAGAAACATAATACAGGAGTCTACGCAACAGAGATTCCGCACAACCCTGTAGACTTATTATCAACATTGGATCACGATAAAGCAGACGAACGTGGATACTTTAAGTTAGACTTTCTTAACGTAAGTATCTATAAACTAGTAAGAGACGAAGCACATTTAACAGAGCTAATGGAAAGGAAACCACTATGGCAACTTCTGGAACACAAGGACTTCAGCGAAAAAGTCTTTCATCTAAACGGGCACAGCGAACTATTGAAGCAATTGAAACCCACATCGGTGTTAGAGTTAGCGGCGACGGTAGCGATAATACGTCCGGCGAAACGTTACCTAGCGGGGAGCAGTTGGAATTCGATTTTACAAGAGGTGTGGATAAAACCAACTGACAAACAGTACTTCTTTAAGAAGGCTCACGCAGTAGCTTACGCACATGCAATAGTAGTACATATGAACTTACTTTGCGAAAGGATTAAACATGACAACGAAGATTAAATTTTTTACAGGGTTTGAAGAACTAGAACAATCATTACCAGTTGTGCCAGCCGCAAAGTTTTGGCCTGAGTGGTTTAAGAAGCAACGTCCTAACACAGACGAAAGTGGAAACTACAGTAGAGACAACAGTACTATTAGACGTTGCCCAGCAGTACTAGATGTACTTGGCATGGGTTATGTTGTACCTCTTTGGTGTGACTTTAAAGTTCAAAGAGTTCCAGGAATGCAAGGAGACGAGATTAGATTTAATGTTCCTCCGAATGTTTCCGGACAGTTCCTTGCTAACACTCACCCAGAAGAACAAATAGATGCATACCCATTTGGACCTGATACATACAAAGGAAGTTTTAAGTTTATGAACCCTTGGATGCTAAGAACACCTCCAGGGTATAGTTGTATGGTAGTAAGTCCATACTATCATAACAATCCAAACTTAGAAGTAATGAACGGAGTTGTTGACACAGATATCTATCATGAGTTGCACATTAATACATTCTTTACTGCACCATTGAATGAAGAAGTTACATTTGAAAGAGGAATGCCGTTAGCACAGATTATTCCGTTCAAACGTGAAAACTTTGAGAGTGAGACTGCGGTGGGCGATCATCGGAGCTCACATAGTAAGCTCACACAATTTATTCACAATAGCCTATTTAAGGCTCAGCACTATAGGCCTAAACTTTTAACAAAACGATATAAGTAGGATAGAATTACTTAGGCTTGCGTACTAATTGTACGCTCTTACGCTTTACTCGCTTTACAGCTAGATTACCTAGATTGACAACAGGCCCTACAGTTACCTTAACATCTTTAGTATTCATTGTCATTAAACAATGCCTAAACGCTGGGAACTCTTTCGGAAGAAAGATACTGATCGGAATAGTTCGATTACTTTCAAACCACCATGCTTCGCCTAGATCTAAAAAGGCTTGCTTCGATGCATCTGTTGTTAGTCTAGTATAGACATACATGCTTGTGACATAATTATCTTGGTTATTTATTATACCCACGTACTCGTTACCGCCGTATTGCACGATACTGAGGAAGGGGAATTTTGTTTCTATATCTTTAAGTAGCATTGGCTCTCTTTGTTAATAAATAAGTATATGTCGCAGTTAACATACAGATATTTAGCAAGTAACCGAGTTGGCCTTTTAGTAAATGGTGCTAATAACATAACGGAGTATAAACCAGTGTATTCAAGAACCCTACAAATTCATAGAGGCATTGATAATACAATCGCCTTTGAAATTAAGAACAACGATCAGAAACCCATAAGCATACTTAATACATACACCCCCAAGTTTATGGCCTTCGACGAAAGCAACACTTTAATCTTTGAAAAGACTGGAACGATACTAGAAACAAGTACTCCAAGTAAAAAAGGTCAGTTTAGTATTGAGATTACTGCTAACGATTTATTAAATGTAAAGCAACAGTTTGTAACATATAACGTACACTTAGTTAAGTCCAGTGACAGTTCAAACGTAATAACATATGCTAACAGTCACTTTGGTGTTAATGGAAATATTAAAATTAGTACAGAAGCATACCCAGGAGCAAAGGCTAGTTACGCTATTAATACATTTACAGAAACTAATCCAAGCTCGGGAGATTATATAAGTGAAGTAGTTACTGCTGAGCCTGCCAAGAACGGAAACGAAGCACTACACACAGCGGCAATATACTCAACAAACTTTACAGCTGATGTAGAAATACAAGGCACACTAGAGAACCAAATTACAGGTGGCACACCTTGGGCAAACATTGCAACAGTTAGTCTAGCAAATGAATCACAACCAAAATATGTAAACTTCAATGGTGTATACACACACCTAAGAATAAAGTACGTTACGCCTGGATCGGGCACATTGGATAAAGTTTTAATAAGAAACTAGTTGACTTCTACCTAAACTTATAGTATAATAGTACTATGAGCGGAATCGTACACGAAACAATATTAGCACACTTGCCAGCAAAGCGTAAAACTACACCTAGTGGTTGGACGAGCTTTAATGCTCCCTGCTGTGTGCATAACGGTACAAACGCTGATAAGAGAGCACGTGGCGGACTAATCCAAAATGCAGAAGATGGTGTTAGCTTTCATTGCTTCAACTGTGGCTATAAAGCTAGTTGGCAAAAAGGTAGAAAGATAACTATCAAGATGCGTAAGTTCTTACAATGGCTTAACGTATCCGATGATGCTATTAACAAACTAGCACTAGCAGTATTACAATTTGAAGAATCAAATGCACTTGCTGACATGGTACGTATGCCTGAGTTTAAGGTTGTGGAACTACCAGAAGGTGCTCAGTCAATTACAAAGTATACAGACTTTACAGATCCGCATTTGATTAAAGTACTAGAGTATATGAAGTCAAGACAATTATTTTTAGAAGATTACGACTTTATGTGGACACCTAAGATTGGATACAGAGATAGATTAATTATTCCGTTTTATTATAATAATCAATTAGTAGGATACACAGCAAGGAAAGTTACAGACGGTTCTCCAAAATATATGAGTGAACAACAACCTGGCTATGTGTTTAACATGGATCAGCAAGACTATCGTAGACTATTTGCTATTGTAGTAGAAGGTCCTATGGATGCAATTGGTGTTGAAGGACTAGCACTACTAGGTAGCGAAGTCAAAGATCAACAGCACCTGGTCATCAAGTCATTAAATAAGCAAGTAATACTAGTTCCAGATAGAGACAAAGCAGGACTTAAATTAATTGACCAAGCAATAGAATTTGGTTGGAGTGTAAGTATGCCGGACTGGGATGAAGATATTAATGATGTTAATGATGCAATCATACGATATGGTAGAATATATACACTACATCAAATTGTAGCACATGCGGAGAGTACATCATTAAAAATTAAACTAAGGAGCAAGAAATGGTTTGGCTAAAAGATAAACTACTATTTCCTATCAAGTGGATAAAGAAATGGCGAGCAGATAGAAAATTTAAAAAGAGGATAAAGGAACTTCAAGAAAAAGATCCTTTTATATACAAATAATGTTGAACAGTAATACATACGAATTAATTAGACCATTTGGGCCTACCATCTATCACGGTGTTATGTCAGACGAATTAATGTCTGTACTTACTAAGTGTGCAAAGGATACCCGTGAAGCAAAAGAAAATGTAGGACACGATCTAGCAGGTAACATTGAGAATCAGTTACAAGCAGTAATGGATAGTAAAGTACAAAAAATGTTTATGCAACATCTAAGCGAACACTTGTATAACTACCTAAGAGAAGAATGGAATAGGCAACAAAGTCATTTGATTACTAAGGAAGGTGATGATCCTGAGTTTGAAACTATGAGTTTTAATTTAAACAACGGACCTTGGATAAACTTTCAACAAGCAAATGAATTTAATCCTATGCATAGTCATTCAGGAATTATTAGTTCAGTATTATATATTGATGTTCCGGAAGAAATTGCACAAGAAGCAAACGATGACTTGAAGACTACTATTCGTTGTCCGGGACAAATAGAATTTATGTATGGTCCAGATGTAGTAGGTGTAAATGGATCACATAAGATTATACCAAAGACAGGGGATATATTATTGTTTCATGCAGGATTGAAACATACAGTATATCCATTTAAAAGTAATGTTGAACGAGTAAGCATGAGCTTTAACGTATGGAACGTTGGACATGCAACCAAAGAAGGAGAAGAGCAATAATGTTAATACCAATGGTAGTTGAGTCTACAAGCAAAGGCGAACGGTCGTATGACATCTACAGTCGCTTATTAAAAGATCGAATAGTAATGTTAAATGGTCCAGTAGATGATCATAGTGCAAACTTAGTAGTAGCACAGATGCTTTTCTTAGAAAGTCAAAGTCCAGAGAAAACAATTAATTTTTATATTAACAGCCCAGGTGGAGTTATTACTAGTGGCATGAGCATTTATGATACTATGCAGTTTATTAAATGTGATGTTAGTACAATCGTTATGGGACAAGCATGTAGCATGGGATCATTCCTTGCACAAGCAGGCGCACCAGGTAAGCGTATTCTATTACCAAATGCACGTACAATGATTCATCAGCCAAGTGGCGGTGCTTCGGGTATGGCTAGTGATATTGAAATCCGTTTCAAAGAGATTCAATACTTAAAAGAAAGCCTTACTGACTTGTATGTTAAACATAATTCTGCAGGTAAGACACGTGAAGACTTTATGAAAGATATGGATCGTGATTACTTTATGAGTGCCGAAGAAGCAGTAGCTTACGGACTTGCAGACAAAGTAACGGAGACACGATAAGATGATTACTTGGGGGATGGTTGGTAACAGTCACGATGCTAGTTTAGCAGTTTTTGAAACAAAGGTAAGAGGCTTATCTAGTAATTCAAGAACAAAATTGTTGTGGGCAAGTTTGGCCAAGGACTTTAGTGATGCACCAACTGCCCCCATGCATAGTCAAATGCAGATCAATCTAGCACTACACAACTTTGGTTACCCAGATGAAATAGTGTGGTACGAACTTCCGTACTTGAAGACTTTACGACAATGGCGAGCTGGACAAGGTAAGCTAGGCGCATTACTTCTTGAAAATAATATTACTAACTATCTAAAGAAGTTACATATCAACTGTGTCGAACTTAATATTCCTATTAGGTATGCAAAGCATCACACTAGTCATGCCGCATACGGATACTATACACAACCTAATCCAGAAGCAACTATCATGTGTTTGGATTCAATTGGTGAATACGAAACGTTTACTATTTGGCAAGGTGATAAGAATCGTAAACTAAAGAAAGTGTTTAGTCAAGGCTATCCACATAGTATCGGATTGTTCTATAGTGCTATGACGCAACGTATGGGCCTTGTAGCGAACAAAGATGAGTATCAAGTAGCACAAGCGGGCAAAGGTATTAGTACTAGCGAGAACCTAGCACTAGTTAACGATATATGTGAAACGTTTATTGATGGTACACTTAATGGTACTAAGCCAGGAGTTAAGTTTAAGCACAACCTACACAAAGGTTGCGATTGGTACAAGCCCGACTTAACGACAGAAGGCGATATGAAACGACTTGCTAATGCAACTCAGTTTGTATTTGAACTTATTATTAAGAGCAATAGTGCATGGTGTCGCAACAACTTAGCAAGTCAGGATTTAATACTAACAGGTGGATGTGCGTTAAATAGAGATGCAGTAAACTCAATCCAAAAAGATTGGCGTTCGATCTACGTACCACCTAACCCAGGTGATCCAGGAAGTTGTATCGGAGCAGTACTTGCTTTGAAGAAAGAAGTCATTGACTTTGATGCTAACATGTGGTATAATAGTAGTGTATAACATAGGACTAATTGCATGAAGCAAAACACTGATTACGGGTTTGACATCCAGAAAACATACTTAGAGATGATGCTGAGTGATGCACAGACATTTGTGCGTTGTCAGGGTATCTTTAATCCAGAAAGTTTTGATCGCAAATTGCAGGACGTTGCTACGTTCTTAAAAGAGTTTGTAGCAGAGCATAATACATTACCTACAGAACAAATAATTAATAGTGCATGTCCAGGTAGTAACCTAAAGATTCCTGAAGGGTTAAATGAACAACACTACGACTGGCTACTCACAGACTTTGAAACATTTACAAGACACAAAGGTTTAGAGAAAGCAATTCTTGAAAGTGCAGACTTACTTGAGAAAGGTGAGTATGGACCTGTTGAAGCAAAGATTAAAGAAGCAGTACAAATTGGTTTGCAAAAAGATCTAGGTATTGATTACTTTGAGGATCCTAAAGCTAGACTACTAGGACTTAAAGACAACAACGGACAAGTAAGCACAGGCTGGGAAAGTTTAGATAAGAAACTGTTTGGTGGACTTAACAAAGGTGAACTTAATATCTTTGCAGGTGGATCAGGTGCAGGTAAGAGTTTGTTCTTGGCTAACCTAGGAGTTAACTGGGCACAAGCAGGAATGAATGTTATCTACTTAACACTAGAGCTTAGTGAAAGTCTAGTTGCTATGCGTGTTGACAGTATGATGACAGGTGTTGCAAGTCGTGAAATATTTAAAGACCTTGACAGCGTTGAGATGAAAGTTAAAATGCAAGGCAAGAAAAGCGGAAGACTACAGATTAAATATATGCCTTCCGGTAAGACACCTAATGATGTACGTAGTTACATTAAAGAGTATGAAGTTAAAACAGGAGAGAAAGTAGACGTACTGTTGATTGACTACTTGGATTTACTTATGCCCAATGGTGCAAAAATTAGTGCAGAGAACTTGTATGTTAAAGACAAGTACGTATCAGAAGAGTTACGTAACTTAGCAATGGAACTGCAATGTGTGTTTGTAACAGCGGCACAGTTGAACCGTGGTGCAGTAGAAGAAATAGAATTTGATCACTCGCACATATCAGGTGGACTTAGTAAGATTCAAACTGCTGATAACGTGTTTGGTATTTTTACAAGTAGAGCAATGCGTGAGCGTGGACGCTATCAGATACAGTTAATGAAGACACGTTCAAGTAGTGGTGTTGGTGCTAAGATTGATCTAGGCTTTGACATAGACTGTTTGCGTATTACTAATCTAGATGAAGATGATGACGGCAGTGGCTATGGAGCCGCACCGCAGAGCAGTATCATGGATAGTATAAAACGTAACACAAGTGTCTCAGGCAACCTAGACCCAGACGTACCTAAAGAACCAAACGAAGGTGCTTCAATAGGTAAGGTAAGAGCAGAAACAGATAGTACTAAACTTAGAAGCTTCTTAGCGAATCTAGGTGATGACGATGAGTAGAAAGATTTACTTCTTTGGTGATAGCTTTACAGTAGACTACAAAACAGATTGGACTTGGACTAGGCAACTTGCAGAGAAGCTACACGTTAGTAGTATGTCCAACCACAGCGAACCAGGATCTAGCAACGACTGGATACTAAGCCAGTTACGTGATCACATCAAAGACATCACACCCAATGACGTAGTAGTTCTCGCACTGACCAGTTTGTATCGCTATTGGTTCTTTAAAGACAGTCCAGAACTATCAAACTTTAGAATTGGCAATTGGGATCACCTAGCCCAAAAACATTCAGGGATCACGCCTGAAGCATGTGAAGCTATCAAAGGATACGTGAATCACATACAACGTGACGACCTAGATCAGTTTAGATTTGAAACACAAGTAGCATGGCTCAAAGGCGTACAAAGCTCTGTGGGCTTTCAGATGTTATTAATCCCAGGTTTTGATCTGCGTATTGACTACAACAATCTAACAAGAGTACATGGCAACATGACTGAGACTGTTAGTTGTGCAGAGTTTGTAGACAAGAAGGCAGAAACAGAATGGTACCGTAATGGTATCGACACACGTTACAATCATATGATTCGTGACAACCATGACATAATGTCAGACAAGTGTTTGAACAGCATACTCACAGGCAATGACCTAGACTTGCGTACAGGATTCAAACGAAACATTCTACGCTCCGATGAGCGAGTAACACACAAACAAATTGGACCTAAGCTAGTAGAATTAAACGAAAAATTATACGGGAGGTAGCATGACAGTATTAGCAATTGAAGACATTGGTGGCGAAGTCGTTAAACAAGATGACCGCTATACAGTAAAGGATAATACAACTCTTAAAAATTTAGTAGTAAGCTCAACGTGGTTGATAGCAGGCAAGTGTACAAACGGCCATGCACACCCCGGACAAGAAGAAGTCTACTACTTTACTCAAGGCAAAGGCGAAATAGAATTAATAACATCAAACGGTGAACGCACTCGCGAACTAGTAGGCCCAGGTAGTGTTGTACTAATTGAAGACGGTGTGTTTCATCGTGTACACAACACAGGTGACTTTGGCTTATACTTTGTTTGCGTGTTCGATGGTAAACGTGCAGATAAAAAATAGATCAAAAAAAAAATAATCAGACCCTGGTGTTTTAGATCCAAGGTTTAACTAGGAGCATACAATGAGCATAGAAGACAATGAAATACAACAACTGTACACAACTATTGATCGTGTAACAGCTGATGTTAATCCACTACTAAGTGCAGGAGTGTTGATGGCAAGTGCCCTACGCATATACAAGACTGTGCTAAGTCCACAAGAGTTTGATAAGATCACTGAATACATTCGTGACCACACAGATGAGATTCGTG
>Ga0209830_10000236_pt1 | contig 62492 bp, 74 predicted proteins | sample ArcticOcean_MG_C_12_FD_187439 | JGI IMG/M metagenome (GOLD analysis project Ga0209830, IMG submission 187439) | Marine microbial communities from western Arctic Ocean - ArcticOcean_MG_CB8_130 (SPAdes) (version 2) | ecosystem: Environmental > Aquatic > Marine > Oceanic | place: Arctic Ocean...
GGTTAGTGACATAATGCACTTGATCGAAAGTGCTGTCACCCAAAGATGAAGAATCTAAACTGCCTCTAAGTAGTTGCGTAGACCCATCATTAAAATCCGCATTAAAGTCTACAACAAAATCATTGCCGACTTTTTCTACGATGTCATTTGCATTTGCAATTAGATTACCCCAAGCACTTGGTCCTACATTAACAGTTGAGTCATCACTGGCACTACCAATAGATTCTGTTAGCAAATATCTTGTGCCATTTGGTGCATTTACTGGGTTAAAAGTTAATGGATTTATTACCGCATCAACAGCATTTATTGTGTTAGTTGGCACTGTGTCAACGTCAACAGTGAACAGCAGTGTTGTTTCGTCTTGTGGATCAATGGCCACTGTGCCAGTTACATTTACTATAATGTCATCGCCATTTATATTTGTTGCTGATTGTTGTAGTTTTACTTGAGTTGCACCACCAAGTATTGTTTTTGAATACAGTGCTTCTAATTTGTGCCAATTGATCTTTGTACCATACTGTGATTGCGATTCAAATGCTTTGTTTTGTCGGTTGTCAGCATGAGTTGTGAGACCATTTCCCGCTTCTCCTAACAGTGTCATTCTATTGCCCAGTAACAGCACAGCATAATTGCCTGGAGTAGATATTTGTCTTGACAGTGATTCGCCCAGCATCTCCTCTAGAGTATTTTCCCCACCATCATCAGCAAACATTGCTGTAATGATATTTGTAATAACGCCTAACTTTTTAACCTTAGCAGGTGGCGATAACCATATCGGTGTTCTAAATGTTAATGTTGCAACATCAATGTCATCTGCTATACCTGATGGTATTGCTCTTGATGTGTAAAGAATATTAGTTATTTCTACAAAACTTAATGAAGTCCAATCTAAAAAATTGTCAGTGGTTTGTAATTCTAAAGAAGGATTGAACAATACTAGTATTTGTTCTAGTATTTGTAATTTTTGATCTGTATTAGTAGTAAAAATATCTGCGTTGAATGTTAATTCAAATGGTGTAGGCATAATTCTTTCGATGGTATGAGCCTGGCCTGGTGCTCCTGTATAAGTTTGTGTTGCATCGTCAAACTGTCTTTCACGAATATGTGTTTTATCAATATGATAAGGATTCTGCATTCTATCTCTATCATATGCAAAATTTGTAATATAACAGGAAATTTGTGGTGCGGCTATTAAAGTATTTTCAGAGCCTTTCTTAATAATTTGTGCAACCTGTCTTGACATGTCTCCATACTTCACAGGTACCTGCAAAGTCTCACTGGTGCCTTTAGAATTTTTTCCTGTGATATAGGAAAAATTAGACATCATTCTTATGAATTGTAAAATGTATCTTCTTACTTGGCCGTCATAAAAATGATCGATTGTTCTTCAGTGGTGTTAAGCCACAGCCTCCTTATCCATCCAAACTCTTGTACCGTCTATTAATTTCCATGTCCTATTCTTATAAGGATGGTCCTGTATGGTTTGCCCTATATAAACTTTATTGTTAACAGTGTTTGTAAACTTATAGATGTGCATTAATTAATTATCCGCCTGTGGTTTTAACAACTTGCTAAGTGCTACACGTTCAGCAGTAGTTGATGATCCGTCAGCAAGTGTAGTGGTGTTGTCGTTGTTAATAAAGCCAGTTTTCTGTGTGTTTCTTGCACTGCTCTGTGTCATTGTCTGTCTTACATTATCTTCTATTTTCACAAATCTTTTCCCATCATATCTAAACAATCTATTTGGTGCATAATCAGTGCGTAATACAAACATTCCTACAACTGGATTGGCAGGAAATGTTGTAGCCGCTGTATAGGTTTCTCCATTGGCTGGAATCCCATCTCCTGTGAGATACCCTTCTAGATAGCCATTGGCTTGAGGTGTTTGATACACTTTGTCAACATTGATATGTCCTGTGTCTGTTAGTAAATCATCATCGTCTACTGTGACTAGTGCAACTTTTCCTTCTTCGTCGGTAGGCATCACATGTAACTGTTTTGTGTTGTAACCAGATGACGGTGCATCTGATTCTGCTTGAGCAACCACTGCTGTGTTAATTTCTAAATCTTTGTCTCTAGATTTTTGTGATACATTTTCATCCTTGTCGCCAAGTATATCTCTAAACTCTTGTGCGTCTGTGATGCCTTTACATCTTACTCTATAAAGGTGTGGCCACCATGTTTTAGAAAATCCTTCTGCTGAACGTGCCACATCTTCAACCACATAATATCTTTTTAGTACTGCTGTATCTGTTTCATCTAAAGAATGTTCATCGTTAAGATGTGGTAGTTCGATCACGTCTCCGGACATAATTTTTCTACCTAATGATTCAACAATGTCTTTAATATGAAATGTCATAAAGAGTTGATCATTTTGTAAAAATAATCCAAACTGAGAAAGATCAAAATCTATATCAGACACATTGTAAATTACACGAGTGTGATATACATCTGACTCATACTTGCGATCTCTGTTTTCCAAAAGCAACATATCCTGTATTGCTAGTTCGTTAAGAGAGTCTCCGGATCTTTGAGGCTGTGATGCATCATTAAGTTCACCTTGATCAACTGGGGATACATACTTGTGAATATAAGCATCTGTTCCACCTATTTGGAACATTTCGGCAATATTACGATCCTGAAAAGTGAAATCATTACCTTTTTCGGGTTTATATAAAGACAGTCTTGGCATTCTACATATTTACCGTTCTATAAATACACATATGCCAGACACAGCACTATCAGAAGCCACAGACAACCAAATAAACGCGGCAAAACACGAAATATACGATTATGTGAAAACACGCTTGGGTGATGGCATGATCGAAGTTGAACTTGATCCAAAACATTTAGAAAATGCCTTTGTAACAGCAGTTGATAAATTTAGACAGCGATCTAGTAATTCTGTAGAAGAGTCATATGGATTTTTAGATCTCCAGCCTGATCAAACAACCTATGTACTGCCGGCAGAAATTATGAATGTAAAACAAATATACAGAAGAACTGTTGGTGGCGCTTCCTCATCAGAGGGAGGCACGTCATTTGATCCATTTGAATTGGCCTATACCAATGTGTATCTGTTACAAACAGGAAAAATTGGTGGATTGGCCACCTACGATATGTTTGCTGGTTATCAAGAATTAGTAGCAAGAATGTTCGGCGGATTTATAAATTTCAAATATGACCAACCAACAAGACGATTAACAATTTTTAGAAGACAGCGTCACAAAGAAACTGTGTTAATCGAACAATATAATTATCGTCCGGATTTTATATTATTAAATGATGTTTTTGCAAAACCATGGGTTAGAGAATATACTCTAGCAGTGTCCAAATATACACTAGGAGAAGCAAGATCTAAATTTTCTCAAATTGCAGGCCCACAAGGTGGCGGCACATTAAATGGTGATGCATTAAAAAATGAAGCAATCAACGAAATGACCAAACTTGAACAAGAAATTGGTAACTACTCAGAGGGCGGAACCCCACTTAGTTTTACAATAGGCTAGACTTTTTTCTTAAAATATTTTATACTAAGACATGCTTATAGGATTATGCGGGTTGATAGGGTCTGGAAAAGGCACTGTAGCAGACACTCTTGTTGAGAAACACAATTTCCAAAAAATTAGTTTTGCAGACAAATTAAAGGATGGTGTAGCGTCAATATTCGACTGGCCAAGAGATTTGTTAGAAGGTAATACTCTAGAAGGTCGTAACTGGAGAGAACAACCAGACACGTTTTGGACAAATGAATGTAAACAAGAAATTACTCCAAGACATGTGTTACAGGTGTTTGGTACTGAATGTATGAGACATGGTTTTTTTGATGGCATTTGGGTGAGTCTAGTAAAACAAAAAATTATTGATAATCCAACACAAAATTATGTAATTCCGGATGTGCGTTTTCCAAATGAAGTTGAGATAATCAAATCTTTACAAGGAAAGATGGCGCTTGTAAAAAGAGGAGAAGACCCTCAATGGTTTACAGATTATGAAAATAAAGGAATAAAACCTATAGACGTTCATGCATCAGAATGGTCATGGGCAAAAACTAACTTTGATATTATTTTACGTAATAATGGCACACTAGAAGATCTGCATCAGCAAGTAGAAATATTTTTTTAACGATCAGCAACCAGATCGCCCTGGCGCCACCTTTGTTTTTTCACATGTATTAGTCGGTTGCAATTTGCACAAACAGTTTTAAGATTTCCATTGCTATTATTATTCATATTGCCATCTAGATAATGCACATCTAACTGATACGGATGTTGTGCTATAAATCCACACATTTCACAATTTGATTTTTTTGTATAACCTGCACGTTGCCATGCTGGCGTAGTAATTGTTGACTTAGAAGATTTTCTTATACAAGCATCACATTTTTTTCTGTAATACACCTTGTTGCCTCGGCGATAGTTGTAGGCAGCTGGCTTGCTGTTACACTCTTGACACAAGGGTCTTGTTGATCCGTTTGAATAAAGCACGTACTTATTTATTAACACCTTTTAGGCACTCTTTATTTTTTTTAATAAATCAGTCCAATCGCTATAAATATTCGCAACAAGGAGTAAACGACACATGGCTTTAATATCACCCGGAGTAGCGGTTACCGTAGTAGATGAATCATTCTACGTGCCAGGTATCCCAGGAGCAGTACCACTAGTAGTAGTGGCAACTTCCCAAAACAAAAAATCAGGCACAGGCACAGGCACAGCGACAGGTACGCTGAGCACAAACGCAGGTGAAATATTTCTAATATCTTCACAGAGAGAATTAACCCAAACATTTGGTAATCCAACATTCTACACGGATGCATCAGGAACACCAATACAAGGGTACGAACTAAATGAATACGGTCTCCAAGCCGCTTACTCCTTCTTGGGCATCGCAAACAGAGCGTTCGTAATCAGAGCAAACGTAGATACAGCAGAACTAACAGGATCAGCAGATGCACCTGGTGGCACACCTAGCAATGGATTTTATTGGTTAGATCTTGTTTCAACATCTTTTGGAATTAAAGAATGGGACGAAGCCACTCAATCATTCACAGTTATAACACCAAAACTTGTAACCAGCACAGATGATGTGTCAGGCACAGCACCAAAATCAGATTTTGGATCAATTGGTGACTACGCTGTAGTAGCAACAAATCCATTCAACAGATTGTACTACAAAACAAGATCAAACACATGGGTACAAGTTGGTTCAGCTTCTTCAGAGACAGCTGATGGGTCATGGTCAACTGCACACGCAACAGTGACAGGAACATCAACAAATCCAACAGTGACCAGTGCTGACTCAGTGAACATCAATGGTAACCTCATTGGCACACTTGGTACCACTGTAGCAACATTTGCGGCAGCAATTAATAATTCAGCGGCGGGCGTAAGTGCCGCGGCAGTTAATGGCCGATTAGAAATATACGCTATACCTTCAGCAACAGGTGATGACTCATCTACAACTGCTGTAGTGTCTTCAATCATCATCACCGAAGTAGATGGTACAGCATTTACTGATGTTGGAATCACACCAGGTAGATATTACATACCGAAAGTGTTCATAGGACAACACACTGAAGATCACGGTTTTAGAACAAGCGATACTATTCCAAGACCTTCAGGATCAGTTTGGATTCAACAGACAGAGCCAAATGGTGGTGCTGACTTTGCTTTAAAAAAATACTCAGAGACTGCAGGATTATTTGAATCACAAGCAACGCCTGTATACAAAAATCATGAACAAGCAATTCAACAGTTAGACAGAACAGGTGGCGGTATTAATCTTACTGTAAATGACACATATATTCAAGTAAACACTGGCGAATCAGAATGGAACGACTCGACACAAGACTCAGGTGAATTAATTGACTATGTTGCTTTCAAAAGATCCGCAGGAGTTGGTTCAACAACCACAATTACTTCAAGCAAAATAACAACAAAGACCGCGGCAGGCTTTTCAGATGGTGATACAATTAGAATGGCAGAAACTATTCTAGACACTAGCAACACATCTACAACAGCATCCAATCAGTTGGTTACTAAAACAGTAACACTTGGTGGCGAAGACGCAGATGACTTTGTTACAGCAATATCAGCCGCAGGGTTTGCAAACGTTAGTGCAAACTATGATACAACTTCAAAAAGGATTACTCTGTCACATGCACTGGGTGGTAACATTTACTTCTCAGATGTAAGTGGTACTGCAATGGATGACTTGGGATTCAATTCAACTTTTGCAAACACATACGGTGATGATCTAAATCTTGCTTCAGATAAAATTGCTAACTTGTACATTGCACCAGCAGGCGACAAAGATGACTTTTCATCCACAGCAGATCAAACTGAGGCAAATAGAACATTTGCTTTTGTAGCAACACTTTGGACACCAGTATCAAACTTACCAAACAGTGGTACAACTTATACACCAATACAGTCAGTAAATCAGCCTGTAAAAGATCCAGCAGATTTACAAAATTGGTACAACACAACTGTTGATGAAGTAGATATTCTTATTCATAACGGCTCTGCTTGGACTGGATATCAGAATGTTTCCGCAGATGCTAGAGGATTTAATTTAGCAGGCACAGATCCAAATGGTCCTATTATTTCTGCTTCAGAACCAACAACACAGTCAGACGGTACAGCACTTGTTGATGGAGACCTTTGGTTAGATACATCTGACTTAGAAAACTATCCAAGACTTTACAGATATGATTCATCACAAGATGATGGAGCAGAGTTTGTGTTAATCGACAACAGAGACCAAACTTCACAAGATGGCATATTGTTTGCAGACTTTAGATATCATTCAGATGGTACAAAAGATGCAGTAAACGAAGAAACTTTGATTACTGACTTACTAACATCTACATACTTAGATATAGATGCTCCAGATTCAGCATTATACCCAAAAGGCATGTTAGGATTTAACCTAAGACGTTCAGGTTACAATGTAAAAGCATTTAGAAATGAGTACTTTACAAGAACTAATTTCCCAAGCACAGTGACATATCCAACGTTACCTACCGAAAAAGATGCATGGGTTACTGCTTCAGGATTAAAACTAGATGGTGCACCGTTTATGGGAAGAAAAGCACAAAGAAATATGATTGTACAGGCACTTAAAGCAACAGTTGAATCGACTACTGCTTTAAGAGAAGAACAGCGTGAGTTCAACTTACTTGCGTCTCCATCCTATCCAGAACTTATTTCTAACTTAGAAACTCTGAATGCAGACAGAAAAGACACTGCATTTGTGCTAGGCGATAGTCCATTTAGATTAGCACCAACATCAACTGAGGTTACAAACTGGGCAAACAACACAGCAGGTGCGGCAGATAACGGAGAAGATGGACTTTTAACAACTGATTCGTTTACAGGCGTTTACTACCCACCTGGATTAACTACTGATCTAACAGGTAGCTCTGTTGCTGTTCCTTCATCACACATGATGATGAGAACTATTGCGTATAATGATCAGGTAGCGTTTCCGTGGTTTGCTCCAGCAGGTATAAGACGTGGTGCTATTGATAATGCTTCTTCAGTAGGATTCATTAACGGCGAAGGCGAATTTGAAACCACTGCTGTTTCAGAGGGGTTAAGAGATGCACTTTACAGTGTTAACATTAATCCAATTTCTTTTGTGACAGGAGCAGGCTTAGTTGCATTTGGACAAAAAACAAGACAACTAACAGCATCAGCACTGGATAGAATAAACGTTGCAAGACTAGTTGCATTTACAAGACTACAACTAGATAAGATTGCAAGACCGTTTATCTTTGAGCCAAACGATGTACTCACAAGAAATGAAATCAGACAATCAATTGAATCATTCTTGTTAGAACTAACAGCACAAAGAGCACTATTTGACTTTGCTGTGGTTTGTGATGAATCAAACAACACACCAGGAAGAATAGACAGGAACGAACTGTATGTAGACGTGGCTATAGAGCCTGTTAAAGCAGTTGAGTTTATATTCATTCCGATTAGACTTAAAAATACAGGAGAGATAGCTGCACTAGGCCTTTAAAGGGTTAAGTGAAGCAAAAAATAAATGAATAGTAAATATTCATACTAGGAGAAACAAATGGCAGTATCAACACTATCAAAATTTACAGTACCATTGGCAAGTGATCAATCATCTGCCTCACAAGGCCTTTTAATGCCTAAACTACAATATAGGTTTAGGATTATCCTTGAAAATTTTGGAATATCAACTCCTAGATCTGAACTTACTAAACAGGTTGTAGATGTTACAAGACCAAATATTACTTTTGACCAAATTACACTTGATGCATATAACTCAAGAGTATACATGGCTGGTAAACACACATGGGATCCTATTACAATAAATGTAAGAGACGATGTGAACAACGAAGTTACAAAACTTGTTGGTGAACAATTACAGAAACAATTTGATTTCTTTGAACAGTCATCAGCGGCATCAGGACAAGACTACAAATTTACAAGTAGAATTGAAATGCTTGATGGTGGTAACGGAGCAAATACTCCTACTATATTAGAAACATATGAACTGTATGGTTGTTACTTAGACAACGTTCAATATGGTACACTTGCATATGCAACATCAGAGCCTGTACAGATTACATTGTCAGTTAGATACGATAATGCAATCCAAACTCCTAGAGGAACAGGAATTGGTTCAGCAGTAGCAAGAACAATATCTACAGCGGCTACTGGCGGCGGTATTTAATTTAATCTTTAAATTCTTTAAAAAAGCGTCTTTTATAGGCGCTTTTTTTATGACAATAAATATTATAGATGGCAAACTGGCGTTCTAACTTTCTAAAACAATTAGTCGGTGGAGACACCATGAAAGATTATCAACATGCGGCTAGACTGTATCTAGATGATTCTTTCAGACTGTCCCCAAAAAATAAATTTTTATATCATGTGGTGTTTAACATCAATCCATTAGCCACTGGGTCAGCAGTAAGCGGTGCTGAAAAAATTGAATTGGGCATGATTGTAAAAAGAACCGACTTGCCTTCTTATAACTTTAATGTTGAACCTAAAAATCAATACAACTACAAAAACTATGTACAAACAGGTATCACATACCTGCCAGTAACTATAACTTTACACGACGACATGGGCGATGTGGCCACAGCATTCTGGAAATCCTATTATCAACACTATATTGTAGATACAAATCTTGGTCAAACTGGATACATGAAGGCAGGTTATGACAATGCTGGTATACCACTGAGGTATGGGTTAGACACCGGGAACAATGCAAGATTTTTTAATTCTATATCTGTTTTCCAACTAAGCAGAGGACTTTTTACAGAATACAAAATGATGAACCCTATAGTAAACGATTGGTCAAATGGATCTATGGATCAAGCAGATGGGCAAGGATTAAACGAACATACATTTTCTATTTCTTATTCAGGAGTGCTAATGCGTAACGGTTCGGTTGGTGGTGATCCGCAAGGGTTTGCAACTTTTCATTATGATAACACACCTTCTCCAAATCAAACAGGAGGTGACGGCATATTTGGTGCATTAGGTGGCATTACAAACACAGCCAGTCTACTTCAATCTGGCAATTTTTTAGGAGCAGGGTTGAGTGCTATAAACACATATCAAAAAATTAAATCAGGCAAGGCTACTAGAGGCGCTCGTGAAGAAATTATTGGAATTGCTAAAGATGCAATTAAAAAAGGCACTAACAATTTAGGTGCCACATCAAAACCAGGAGTTTCTTTTCCTTTAAATTTAAAACAACAACAAACAACAAATAAACAGATAGAAAAAAATGTTAGAGTTAGAATTAATGTGGGAAGCACATCTCAAGGCAAGATTGCTTTGAATCCTAAACAGGCAGAAATATATCTTAATAAAAATTACAATGCAAAATTAAAGTTTACAAAAAATGTAAGTTATCGTTTAGACGCAAGTATAGATATAAATGAAGTAGACACAGAATGGGGCACATTAACTGCATCTAAACAAAATGAATATCTAATAAATGCAGGAAAAGTTTTATCAAGATTAATTAAAAACAATCAATATGTGTACGAGGTTTCTCCTAGCGAATACAACAAATTTGTAGAAGCACCTTTACAAGAATCTGCCGCCACAGTTGTAAACAATAATGATGCTGAGACTGATCAATTAACATCATCTGGTAGCATCACATCATCATCAGGATATTCATACTAATGGCATACACTCCAACAACTTCTTCAGGTGCAAAGACACCGTTTTCAAACTTAGCAGTAAAAAAAGCACAAGGCACACAAAGCATCATTGAATTTTTAAGTGGTCTTGAAGCAGATAGAACGGAATTAGATGGTGCACAATATGATGCCGCCGTTGGATTCTTTTTAAGTAGAGATTATGAAAGACAATCAGCGGAGTCAATTGCATATGTCTTGATGAAACAGGCCAAAATAGACGGAGCAAATGTTTTTACTGTTTTAGACACTTTAAACAAATCTGGGGCACCCGATCTATCGCAACTTGTTGCTGAAATCCTAAATGCGTATAGATACAAAACTTCTATAATAGGTTTTAAGAACGATAGAGATGCACAGGATCACGTATTTAGAAACATCATAGCGTAATGCCAAACTGGGCACAAGGATTATACCAACCCAAAAACCCGGAAAAGTATGCAGGGAAAAAAACGCCAAGATATAGATCATCATGGGAGTGGGCATTTATGCGTTTCTGTGACAACAACCCATCAATAATGCAATGGGCATCTGAGTCAATACAAATTCCTTATAGAAATCCTTTAACTGGCCGGAACACAATATATGTTCCAGATTTTTTCCTAGTGTATCAAGATAAGTCCGGCGCAAGAAAGGGAGAATTGATAGAAATAAAACCTAACAATCAAGCCAAGTTTGAATCATTAGGAAAAAATAAACAAAACCAAGCGGCCTATGTCGTTAACAGAGCAAAGTGGGAAGCGGCTAACAAATGGTGTAAAAATAAAGGCATTCGCTTTCGTGTCATCACTGAGTCCGATATCTTTAAATAAAACGCATGACAAAAAAACTTGAAGAAATCTTTAATTTAGACAACACTGCTGAAGACACACCCAAAGCACTATCAGAAAAAATGGACCATGACCAGTCAACCAAAGACGACTCAGAGGCAAACGTTTTAATACAACAAAAATTAGGACTAGACAAAATAGATACAGCACTACCGCAAGTTGACGGTTTAGCAGATGACCAAGAAATAGACAAGTATTCAGAAGACTCATACCAAGCATACAAAGACTTAATGGATCTAGGTATGAACATTGAGCCAAGACTTGCAGGTAGAATAATGGAAGTAGCATCATCTATGATGGCAAATGCAATAAATGCAAAGAATCTCAAAGTGGATAAGAAGTTAAAAATGATAGAATTACAGTTAAAAAAGTTAAAATTAGACCAAAACAAGCCAGAAGATGAAGCAGTTAGTGGTACTGGCACAGTGGTAGCAGATCGTAATGAACTTATAAAACAAATACTCGCGGCGAGCAAAGACGATAAATAAAATGATGAAAACTTACAAACAATTTCTTGCAGAATCGTCTAAGACATATGCACACAGAATTAAGATTGCTGGCGAATTACCAGAAAACTTCGAATCAAGATTAAAAGAATTTATGACCAAATACGAAACAGTTGAGTTTAAAAAAGTAGCATCAACTCCTGTACAAGAACACCCACATGAATTTCCAAGAATTGTTAACAAAGAAGTTACAATGTATGACATCGAAACATCTTACCCAATTGGATTTAAAGTGTTAGAAGATGTTTTAAAAGAAGAGTTTGGTATTGCACAAGACCATTTAAAAGTGAAACATCCTTTTGATCCAACAGAGGAGCCTCTGCTACCAGCTGGCCAAGGCGAATATGAATCAAGATTACAGGACAATGAATTCAAAGAAGCACCTGATGCAGTAGGAACATTATTTGGTGATGAATACAACATGAGTATGTTCAAAGAATTAATGCAGGATCGCTCAAGTCCAGTAATAGGAGCATTTGGCAACGAAGATGTTGACAAAGAACGCAATGGCGAAATTGTTAGTCACCCTATCGATAATCAAAAATCACCGATACCTGGTGATGCCAGTAAAGACAAAGACTTTCCAAAATTGCATGCCAATGACAATTTCAGTGGTGGGTCAAAGACTTCCAACTAAAATTATTACACCTTAAATAACAGTATGGCACAGAGTCTACAAGGCAATCTTACCAAAAAAGCACATTCTAAAGTTAAGTTTACAGGAGATCAAATTCTTGAACTTAATAAATGTATGGATCCTAAAACAGGTCCAATATATTTTATGCAAAAGTATTGCATGATACAGCACCCTACTAAAGGATCTATGCCATTTGAAATGTTTGACTATCAGTCTAGATTAGTATCAACATATCATAATAATAGATTTTCTATCGCAATGTTGCCCAGACAAACAGGCAAAACAACATGTGCGGCCACGTATCTAGTGTGGTATGCAATGTTTGTACCAGACTCGCAGATACTGATTGCGGCACACAAGTTTACAGGCGCTCAAGATATAATGAACAGAGTAAGATTCACCTATGAATCATTGCCTGATTTTATTCGTGCTGGTGCATATTCCTATAATAGAAACACATTAGAATTTGATAATGGATCAAGAATCAAAGCAACCACCACAACAGAAAATACTGGTAGAGGTATGTCATTGTCTGTAATATACTGTGATGAGTTTGCATTTGTGCAACCACCCTCGAAAGCAAGTGAATTTTGGACTTCGTTAGCACCAACACTGGCTACTGGTGGTAAATGTATTATTACATCTACACCAAACTCAGATGAAGATCAATTTGCTTTAATCTGGAAAGAAGCAAACAAAAAATTAGATGAGTATGGTAATGAATTGCCCATAGGGAGAAACGGATTTGCGGCATTTAGTGCATCATGGAGAGAACATCCAGATCGTACAGAACAATGGGCAAAAGAAGAACGTGCAAGAATTGGAGAAGAAAGATTTAGACGTGAACACGACTGTGAATTTTTGATCTATGATGAAACACTGATCAAGGCAACAAAATTAATTGACCTAGAAGGTGTAGAACCCACAGAAAGACACGGACATGTGCGTTGGTACAAAAAAGTACAAAAAGGCAAAGCATATATTTTTGCATTAGACCCTTCTTTAGGTACAGGAGGAGACTTTGCCGCAATACAAGTGTATGAATTACCAACAATGACACAGGTTGCAGAATGGCAACACAACAATACTCCAATTCAAGGGCAAGTAAGAATACTAAAAACTATGATAGAAGAAGTTTCTGACAGTCTTAAACAGCAAGGTATTGCACAACCTGAAATATACTACTCAATAGAAAATAACACAATAGGAGAAGCAGGATTGGTTGCTATAAGTGATATAGGAGAAGAAAACATATCTGGACAGTTGCTTTCAGAAACAGTTAAAAAAGGACATGTGAGAAGATTCAGAAAAGGTTACAATACCACACATAATTCTAAAATGAGTGCTTGTGCTAAGTTTAAACAGATGGTTGAAAATGACAGTATGATTATAAAATCAAAAAATTTAGTGTCAGAAATGAAAAATTTTGTGGCATCTGGCAACAGTTTTAAAGCCAAACCAGGCGAGCACGATGATCTTGTCATGAGCACACTGTTAGCAGTGCGTATGGCGTCTACAATTAGTTCATGGGATCAAAAATTATTCGAAAGATTACGTGATTCCGCGGAAGAACTAATAATGCCTATGCCTATTATAATGTCATAAATATAAACAAATTACAAGGAGAATAAAATTATGGGCGTAACATTTGTAAGTGACGAAGTTGCTGTTGATGATAATGGTATTACAGCAGCCGCCGCTGTCGGTGATAATGCCGCATTCGTTTTAGGTGGTGCACTTGCGAGTGGTGGTACTGTAACATTTGCTTCAGCCAGAAAAGTAGAAGTAACAGCAGGAGGCGATGATCGAGCAATTGCATACGATATTACTGGCACTGACCTAAGAGGCAATGTTCAAACTGAAAGATTAACTGGTGGCAATAGTGCGGCCACAGTAACTACTGCTTTTTTTAAAACCGTTACTGCAATAACAGCAGTGGGTGACCCTGCAGGCAATCCAATTGCAGGTACAGAAGCTGCCGGAAATATCGCTGATGTAGTGCTTACCACTGACTGTAGACTAAAAGGATTTTCTATTGTGTCAGGAGGTACTGCTGGTGTAGTTGAATTCCGCAAAGGCAGTGAAACTGGAACAATATTATTCAAAGCCAGAACACTTGGCACTGACAACACAACTGTTGATCACACAATACCAGGAGATGGAGTATTATTCGAAGGTGGCTGTTACGTGACTTACACTCTGGCTACTATTGACATGATGACTTTTTACTTCAATTAATTATGGATCTCAACGCAGTAGCACAGGACTTATTTGACGAATTAAAGAGTCGTTACAGCGAACTAACGTTGGGTGACGATACAGCACAAACCACAATCGATCCACAAAGTGCCAGATTTTTTAAGTTTTCTTGGAACAACAATGCAGTTAGTATTGCACTAGACGAAGAAACGTTAAGACTTGTTTACAACAAAGATTTAACCAACTCACTAGAAGAAGAGCAAGAACAAAACTGGTATAAATTTGCAAGAACCATGAGAGAATTTGCAGTGACACATAATTTAGGATTTAAGCCACAAGACGTGGAAAAATTAGACTTGGAACAAGGTGACTTTGAATTCATGTCTCAAGTAAATACAGTACAGGAAAACAACATGCACGGAACATCTAAAACATCTTACAACAAACTAGACAAAACTAAAATGATCATACGTCACTCTAAACAAGTAGACGAAACAGTGCCTGGTGCAAGATCAAGGAATATTGATGTTATATTCATTGAAAATGCAGTAGGTGAAAGATTCCGTTTTCCGTACAACTATCTACAAGGTGCTAGAGCCATGCAGATGCATGTGGCAAAAGGTGGCAATCCATATGATGCAATAGGCGAATCCATAATCACAAAAGTGCATGAAATTGCACAGTTAAGAAACTTCACCAAATATGCAGTATCAAAAGGACTGTTAGATGAAAACACGCAACCTTATATTGATGCCGCACAAAAAAAGATAGCAGAAGCAAAAAAAACTTTACATAGATTGCAAAAATCTACAACATATGAATCAGCTGCCGAAGAAGTAAAAATACAGAATGCTAACATAAGTGAAGAAGATCTAAGTGAACTCAAAAAATTATTCACAAAAGAAACTTTTGATGATTCGATTGTAGACGCATTTAGATTTTTACCAATTAATGAATTAAAACCAGCAGATGATGCATCAGATGATGGTGATATGGACAGAACTGATATCATGACAGGTTCTTCTACTGCATCAAAATATGCTTCTTATGTAGAAAAGTTTGTGAATAACCCAGAAAGCAGACTTATTCTTAAAAAAGACAGAGGCACAGACGAACTACAAAATAGTTTAAGATCACAACAAAAAGATTTAGAAACAAAATTAGGCACTATCATGAGAGACATTGCTTCAAGATTTCTTTCCGCAAATTCAGAAGATGATGCTGTAGCAAATTTTGCATCTGACATGGAACAACAACTATCAATGAGTGGTGAATTGTTTTCAAAACCAAATCCTGAAATGAAAAGATTAAAAGGCACAGCAATCCAACTGGCAAACATATATTTGCAAGACATGAAAAAGATTAAAATAGATGACGAATATGCAGATCAAGTAAGGAAATCACCAGAAGACATTAAGGCATTTAAAAATATCAAAGGGCAAGAAATAGACAAAGGCAAACTGGCAACACAATACAAGAGAAAATACAAAGACGAATCAGAACAGTTCGAAGCATGGATTGATGCAAGAGTAAGTGAGATGGAAATAAATCTTGACGATGAAGAAGTTAAACGCTCACAATATGCCAATCCCTTTGCCAATTAAAAATAATTCTTGACATAGATACAAGTTTCTGTATATAATACAGATATAGTGATAATACACACTAGGCAACAAAGGAGGCTTACATTATGGCAACACTAGCAGAAATAAGAGCAAAATTGCAGGCTCAAACATCAAAACCTTCAGGTGAAGGCGGCGACAATGCAATATATGCACACTGGAACATTCCAGAAAATTCAGAAGCAGTATTAAGATTTTTACCAGATAAAGATCATAACAATACATTTTTCTGGGTAGAAAGAGCAATGATTAAATTGCCATTCAACTCAGTAAAAGGTGATGCTTCTGCAGGTGCTGTACAGGTACAAGTGCCTTGTATGGAAATGTATGGCGATGCTTGTCCAATACTTGCAGAGGTTAGACAGTGGTTTAAAGACAAATCATTAGAAGATCTTGGTAGAAAATATTGGAAAAAACGTTCATATGTGTTTCAAGGGTTTGTAGTAAATTCGCCGCTACAAGAAGATGCAACACCAGACAATCCAATTAGAAGATTTATTATAGGTCCACAGATCTTTAATATTATTAAATCTGCACTAATGGATCCAGAAATGGAAGATCTTCCAACTGACTATACTAGAGGTGTTGACTTTAGAATCAACAAAACTACAAAAGGTGGTTATGCTGATTATTCAACTTCTAAGTGGTCAAGAAAAACTTCTCCACTTACTGCTGAACAGAATCAAGCCATCGAAGCACATGGTTTACACAATATGGGAGACTTCTTACCAAAGAAACCTACAGAAGTTGAACTTAAAGTGATGGAAGAAATGTTTAGAGCATCAGTAGATGGCGAGCCTTACGACGCTGAGAAGTATTCACAATACTTTAGGCCTGCTGGGTTAAGAGCACCTGCTACAGGAAGTGGTACAACTGCATTGCCAGTTACACCAACTCCAGCAACTCCGCAACCTCAAGCACAACCTCAAGTAGAAGCAACTCCTGCACCACAACCTGAATCACCAAGTAATTCAAAAGCAGAAGACATACTTGCTATGATTCGTGCAAGACAACAAAAATAAATCAATCGGGGGTAGAAATACCCCCGTTGACACACCCTTGTATAGAACATATAATAATAGAGAGGTATAAAATATGGTTAAACCATTTGACGTAACAAAATTTAGAAAGAGTATTACTAAGTCTATTGATGGCTTAGGTATAGGATTCAACGATCCTACTGATTGGATATCTACTGGCAATCATGCACTAAACTATTTGATATCTGGAGATTTTTACAAAGGCATTCCGCTAGGCAAAGTTACAGTATTTGCAGGAGAATCTGGCTCTGGTAAATCTTATATTTGTTCAGGCAATATTATAAGAGAAGCACAAGCACTAGGTATATTTGTCATTCTAGTAGATTCAGAAAATGCACTAGATGAAGCATGGCTCAAAGCCGTTGGTGTTGATACAGCAGAAGATAAACTGTTAAGATTGAGCATGAGCATGATAGATGATGTTGCAAAGACAATATCAAACTTTGTTAAAGAATACAAAACAGATTACGGTGATAAAGATCCTTCAGAAAGACCAAAAGTACTATTTGTATTAGACTCGCTTGGTATGATGATGACCCCGACTGATGTAGATCAGTTTAACAAGGGTGATATGAAAGGTGATCTAGGTAGAAAACCCAAGGCACTAACAGCACTTGTAAGAAATTGTGTTAACATGTTCGGTACTTTGAACGTGGGTATGGTAGCAACCAATCACACATATGCATCACAAGACATGTTTAACCCAGATGATAAAATATCAGGTGGACAAGGATTTGTATATGCATCAAGTATTGTGGTCGCTATGAAAAAACTTAAACTGAAAGAGGACGAAGACGGTAATAAAATTTCAGAAGTTATGGGTATTCGAGCCGCTTGTAAAGTTATGAAAACAAGATTTGCAAAGCCGTTCGAAGGAGTACAACTAAAAATTCCGTATGAAACAGGAATGGACCCATATTCAGGACTGTTGGACTTGTTTGAGAAAAAAGGTCTAATTCAACAGCAGGGAAATAGATTAAAATATACAACAATAGAAGGCAAAGAAATATTAGATTACAGAAAAGCCTGGGGCAAAGATAATTTAGAAATTGTCATGCAAGAGGTAAGTAATGGACTTATAAAGGAGCCAGTTGAACAAACTGTTGTAGAAGAAGATGGAGATGCAGATGCTAGTTGATACTTGGAATTTGATTAAGGCCTACGTACCTGCAAAAGACAAAGCCATTGTCGCAACAAGATTTGTAGATATTGCCATGGATAATGGCGTACTTGACGAAGACATACAAGAAATGATTGGCCACGACGATGAACTAGATGAAGCAATCCGTTATAGTCTTGATCTTGAAGAAGATGATGAAGAAGAACTGTATGAACGTTAATGAACTGGTTTTCACAAATAACTCAAAACATATCTAAAATCCCAGACGCTATTGCTTACTATGAAACAGAACTTGAGGTGGCTTCACACGAAGTAAAACTTCATGGCAACATAGAAAAACAATCAGCAACAATGCCTGGTGTTGTAGAATCACGATTTAGACAACTGCAAGAAGTTGAAGGTATACTGAAACATTTAGAAATACAACATCGAAGAATAAGAACCAAACACTATAAAAAATATTTAGAAAATTATCAACGTGCTCTTACATCACGTGATGCTGAAAAATATGCAGAAGGCGAAGACGAAGTGTGTGACTTCGAAGCCATAGTAAATGAATGGGCACTGCTAAGAAACAAATGGTTGGGTATTATTAAAGCACTGGATCAAAAACAGTGGCATATTACTAACATTGTAAAATTAAGAGTCGCTGGCATGGAAGATGCTAGCCTATAAAATTATCGCATAATTCGTATGTGAATAATAGTTGTGTTTTTTTTGCACAACAGTCATAGTCTATTAACACTGTATTTTATTAATCTTCTAGTATAAATTAGTACTGAGCGTAACAACAGTCTATAGGAGACACATGAAAAAACTAAACTACATAGAAAAACTAAACTACATTGCAAAACTTTTTTTTAACCTAAGCAAGATGATGCAATTAGGACAAATGAAAAATCCGGAAAAAGCATTCAAGTACATTGGTTAATGAAAGGAATACAATGGCCGAACAATTTAAGAAATTTAAGAAATTTAAGAAACTTAGTCGTATGTTTAGCAATATGTTGTTTAATAATCCTGATCAAGGTATCGAACACTTTTGCAGAACCGAATATGGGACTGACTGGTATTGGGCGTACAGCGAACTTAAAAAACGAGGAACACCCCCAAAACATTATCGCATCTAAAGAGATAAAATGACAAAAACTAAAGATTACAAAAATTCTATCCTAAATCCACTCAGAATAAAATTTGCTGGCACAATCAAACCAGTCAACAAGAGCAAAAGAGTAGGGTGAAGGAAGAGACTTACACCAGCAAGAGTTGGGGGCAGGCTTGGAGAATGTATAACAACATGACTAATTTAGGTTACAATCCAAAATGCATAACACATGACACACACTATGAAATAAAATGGAGGAAAATAATTGAAAATATTGAAAAAAATATTAGACTCACTGTTAACAAGTAATTACGATCGAAGAAGACAGTGGGCAGAATCATATCTTGCTAAATCAGTAGATCTTACTGATCTAGAATACAGACAAAGAGAACTTACACGTATGGGGTTATAATACCTCTTACGTGTGGCCACTCGGCCATTGACACACAGCCTTAAACCATATATAATTGACGTTAAATGCGAGAAATAAACAGTTTCCAAAAATTTAACATCAACAGTCAGTTGGTAAGAAAAACTTATGATTACACTATTGAACTAAAAGACGGTACAAAACTTGTTGATACATTGAGTGGACTATGGTGTACTCCATTAGGGTACAGTCAAGACACTCTAAAAACTGCGGCATATGAACAAAGTTTAATTAATCCCTACTATAGCAATTATCTACACACCAACAATGAAGTAACAGAAAAATTTGCCACAGAACTTTGCGACATTACCAATACCGAACGTGTATATTTTACTACGTCGGGCAGTGCCGCAGTTGAAACAGCAATAAAAATTGCTCTGCACATAAATCCAAGCACCAATCAATGCATTGTAGGCAAGCACAGTTATCACGGTTCTACAATACTATCAGCAAATGCAAGTGATCACAAAATAAACAAATGGGCTGGTAATATACAAGATCCATTAGTAACACATAAATTTGCAAATGCACACGAGTTGGAACAATTAATTAATTTAGACGTAGCATTTATTATTGTCGAACCAATTATAGCAGCCGGAGGTGTGTATCAATACACTCCAGAAGTATTCAAACTACTAAAACAAGCACAAGATCAAGATATATTGATTATCTTCGATGAAACAGTCACTGGATTTGGCAAGATTGGGCCGATGTTTGCACAAGATTATTACAATTTTAAGCCTGATATTTTGGTGTTAGGCAAAGGTATCAGTAATGGTTACTTTCCATTATCTGCCACACTGCTAAACAAAAAAGTCAGTGATCAAATAAAGTTTTTTAATCATGGTTTTACTGCCAGCGGACATCCGATCGGAAGTGCAGTTGGTTTAGAAATGTTAAAACTGTGTAAAAAAGGATTTGATCATTCAAGATTTAATATTTCGTTGACTCACAAAAAACTAGTTGAACACAGACACATAGGTTGCATGGGTGCAATACAATTTACTAGAATGTCACAAGCATTCAAGTTTGTTCGAGTAATGCGAGAAAAAGGTTACATGCTGGAAGTTGGGAGCGAAAATGTTAGCAGTGTGTGCTATTGCTTGCCTTATATTATGTCAGATCATGATTACAAGCAGTTTATGAATACTATTTCTGAAACTATGGATCAAATATAAGGTACATAAATGTATGTACACTCCACAAAAATGGCATATTGAACCAACTTCAAGATGTACTTTAGAATGCCCAGGCTGTGACAGAACTTGGTTTAAGAAAACATTTAAAAAAAGTCTTATACATGATTTAGATGTTGATGAGATTATAAACTTTTTTTTAGACAACAAATTTACTAATCAACACATAACACTGTGTGGAAATAATGGTGACCCTATCTACCATCCAAAGTTCATTTATCTAGTACAAGCATTAAAAGCCATAGGCAGTACTCTACACATACATACAAACGGCTCAGCAAAAACTCCAAAATTTTGGAAGGAATTGTGTACTTTTTTAAGTGCAAAAGATAAAATTACGTTTGCTATCGACGGCTTGCCTAGCAACAATCATGTCTATAGAATTAATTCTAACTGGAAACAGGTAGAACAAGCAATCAAAATCACCAGCCAATCTTATGTGCAAACTTGCTGGCAATACATTGTGTTCAAATACAATCAGGATCAGATACAAGAAGCAGAACAACTGTCTAAGACATTGGGTATAGATGAATTCAGAATACTTAACAGTCACAGATGGCAAGATGACAGCGTACAAGGTTATATGCCTGATGAAAAATATACCACAAAACAGCATGAAGGGCAAAATATGCAACCAGATTGTATAAAAGAAAAAGAAATATACATCGATGCAGAAGGATTTTTATATCCATGTTGTTATACAGCCGCTCAAAGAACCAAAAGAAAAACTGTATTCTTTAAAAACCGGTTGCATATAACAGATAAAAATTTTGCCTTTTTGCCTTGTCATACACAATTTATAGAAAATGCACAAGATTACAAAACTGCTGATCAAGTTTGCAAAACGCACTGTTCTAAGTTATAATTAAAAGCACGACGCTCCTTTAGTTAAACGGTATAACGGTTGATTTGTAATCATCAATTGGCAGTTCGATTCTGTCAAGGAGCACCAGTTTTGGGTGTGTGCCAACTAACTATTTTTATGTTTGATACAAATAAAGAATTATTCTGGTGGCCATGGACCTTGAGTCTACAGGACACAGTGGTTACCTCTTCCAAACAACTACAAAATTTTTGGGAAAATTTGCATATTGTTCCACACGAAAACATGTTCAATCAACGAGCATTTTACTGCAATTCTAGATTTGACACAAAAACTGTAGATGTTTGTGATCAAATCAAACGAACTCTGAACTATACACCATCTGTTAATAAAATTAGTCTCAAAGATTATCAGTCTTATGCTTTAGAAAAATTTGACAGACAGATGCGTTCTATTGTGGAACATGCAAACACAGACAATATATGGTTGGCAATGAGTGGTGGCATAGACTCAACAATGTGTGCGGCATGGTTGTATCATAACAAGATAAATTTTACTGGATTTTCGATGATAAACGTTCATGTAGACGGATATTATAACAAACTGACATACGAGATTACTGCAAAAAAAATTTGTGATACATTAGGCATTCCGTTTGAATATGTAGATGTGTCAAGTGAATACAATGACGGAATAAACCCAATTAGGGATTATTGTAGTGCGGACAACTATGCTATTCCACAAACAAATCATCATGTAGAAGCCACATGGACATTACAATCTGTAAATTCAAGATCAAAAAATTACAATGGCGCATGTATAATAGAAGCCAACGGTGGTGATAATTTATTCTTACACAACCAATGCACATGGGATAGAATGATTCCAAAAACACATGCTAAATTTTTAGAAAATAATAATTTTCCTTATTCAATGTTGAACAACTATGATTACCTAAATGGCAGATATAGCGATACTTGGAAAAAATATGCTAAATTAGCAAATTGTGATCATGGCCAACATCAGTTATTTTCTCCTGCTCTAGAACACAATATAGGGCCATCACTAACCAAAGATGAGTTATACAATTGCACATACACTCCTTTTTTAAACAAAGAATGGTATGATATGTGGCACAGCATACAGTTCGATGATATTAATTACGACACTTGGTTTGACTTGACTGATGTGCAATGGCTTAAAACTCAAATAGCAAATTACACATCAAACAATATAGCAAATATCGTTAAGCATTTTCCTTGTGTAGAAACTTTTTATACTCCAAGCGAATCTAATTACAATTGGTTTATGGCAGAATATAAAAAATTTGAAGACACATTTTCACAAACAGGCCGGGTGTATATGAGCACATATTGGCATATGGCCAGTGAGGTGTTAAAAACTTACAAAAAAATATCACCAGATACCATGCAAAGATTACACGCAACTAACTGGTACCTAAAACATGGCAAGTCAAAATTCTAGAGACTTTGATACAAAATATAGTTGGAGAATCGAAATCCCTGTAGGCAGTTGGATTAATGGAGCAAATCGTGCATTCAGAGTAAAATCACAGTATGATGCATGGTTAGTAGAAAATGATATTGATGGTGATTCATATTATAATTTTTTGTATTTGCAAAATGAACTAGATGTTATCTACTTTAAACTTAGTTGGACTTATGATCAAAACTATAAGGCGATCAAACTACGATGATATTATTAACCAGCGGATGTAGTTTTGCAGAATGTATATCAGACCACATTGACACTTGGCCAAGACATCTACAAAGGTACATTAATATTCCTATGATATCCAAAGGTTTGGGTAGTCAAGGCAACGGTTTGATATCACGCAGTATAATTTACGAAGTTGATAGACTGCTCAAGCAAGGACATTCAGCCGAAGACATGTTAGTAGGCATAATGTGGAGCGGATACAATCGATGGGATTATTATTGGCACAAAGATGATAGAGGTCTAGACTGGAAGCCGGAAAACACAGAAGTTTGTATGAGTAACCCTACTAATTTTATAAATGATGATCACGAAGGCGATTGGATCATCACTAATCATGGTTGGAAAAGTGCCAAGGACTATTACAAACATTACTATGATGACACATGGGGACAGATACAAACACTGGAACATGTTTTACGCACACAGTGGTTTTTAGAAAAACATAAAATTAGGTATTTTATGATGCCATATATGGACGAAGTATTTCAACTTGCTGATAGACAATCATGCCAATATCTGTTTGATCAAATAGATTGGAACACATTTGCAACACAACAAGGTTGTTATGAATACTGTAGTAACAAAGACGCTACATTAGTAGACGATACACTTCACCCAACCACCGAAGGTCATGCAACATATACCAAAGAAGTTTTGATTCCCTATTTGACAACAAAAGGTTATATTGTATAATAGTTTATGCGCCGATGGTGGAATTAGACACGCTGGTCTTAAGACCAGTGCTTCGGCTTGTGAGTGTGAGTCTCACTCGGCGTACTATACAATCCTAGTCAGGGGGGCGTACTAGGCGTCCCCCGGATAAAAACATGATGAAAAACGCAATAATACAATACGATATAGACTCTAACAAATATGACGACCCAAGATTTAATAATTTAACAAGATCTGACATAGTAAAGTATTCAACGCACAGCATTGGTGAATACTGTAAAAAATATAATATTGATCATGTGGTAATTACAGAACCTAAACTAGAAAACATAAAACATCCAGTGTTTGAAAGATTTGACTTAATTTTAAATGATGCTTGGTGGAACAAATATGAACAAATTTTGCATGTTGATTCAGATGTAATTGTACATGAGTCTGTGCCAAATTTTTTCGAAGAACATTCAAATCCTGTGTCCATGAAAACGGCCATATATCCCAAATATAACGCAAGTAGTGATAAATGGTGGCGAGCAAATATCACACACAGTCTTTACAAAAATCTTGATCCTAAACAGTGTGTAGAAAGATTTTTCCAAACAGGGGTTTTTGGGTTAACCAAACACAGTGCAAGATGTTTAAGACCTTACATTAAAAATTTTAGAATGTTAGATTCATGGGATGACGGACAAATTATCAATTGGGCATTTATATCTTCTGGAGTAAAACACGAAAAAGTGTCACAAAAATGGAACTTTAAATTGCGAGACAAGTTGGTTCCCAACAACAAGACCGCATATTTTATACATCCTGCAGGTGGCAGAAAGCATCGGAAAGACAGTCATATACAAAAATATTGTCGATTACGATGGCCCAATTTATAACAAATGGTAAAGGATAGATAGTAGTATGACTTATGTAGTAGGCCAAGAATGTATCAAATGCAAACACACTGACTGTGTAGAAGTTTGTCCTGTGGATTGTTTCTATGAAGGGGAAAACATGTTAGTCATTAATCCAGACGAATGTATCGATTGCGGAGTATGTGTTCCTGAATGCCCAGTCGATGCTATTGCTCCTGACACAGTTGGTGGCACAGAATTAAAATATTGGATGAAGTTCAATGCAGAACGTTCAGAAATATGGCCTGTGATTACTAAAAAGAAAGACCCATTGCCAGAATCCACCGAATACTCACCAGAAAACTACAAAGAGGATAAGAAAGAATTACTAATAGATGAGCCATGGCAAGATTGATTTGTATTAAATACACACATAATGATATTGATAGCACACAGAGGCAATATCAACGGAAAAGTGCCTAAAAAAGAAAATACTCCTGAATATATTCAAGAAGCACTGGATCAAGGATACCATGTTGAGGTTGATGTATATTCAACAGACATCAGCGGCTTTTGGCTAGGGCATGATCGAGCAGATCATTCAGTTTCAAGTGCATGGTTAAAAGACAACGCAATTTGGTGTCATGCTAAAACGTTTGATGCGTTAGAAGGATTGATCAAACAAAACATACACTGTTTTTATCATCATGCGGACAAATACACACTAACATCAAAAGGATATATTTGGGCATTTCCTGGCCAACCTGGTGGAAAAAACACTATTGCTGTGCATCCAGAACAACTTACAGAAACAGAATATCTGCAATGTTCAGGACTATGCAGTGACTACGTTTCCAAGTATAAACATCTAGAGGATCAAAAATGAACATAATAATACCTATGGCCGGAGCAGGATCACGTTTCCAATCAGCCGGATACACTTTTCCTAAACCGTTGATTGCAGTAGAAGGTCAACCAATGATACAAAAGGTTGTAAACAATCTAAACATACAGGGCCACTATATTTTTTTAGTGCAAAAAGCACACTATGAAAAATATAATTTAGAGTCTTTGTTAAACTTAATTGCACCAGGATGCACAATTGTGCAACTAGAAGGCATGACTGAAGGTGCAGCCTGCACAGTGTTGACTGCAAGAGACTTGATAGACAATGATGAACCATTAATAATTTCCAATGCTGATCAATACATTGAGTGGAATGCTTTTGAAACATTAAGCGAATTTAACCAAGAAGGCATAGATGGTGGTATACTTACTTTCAACAGTGTACATCCAAAACATTCTTTTGCAAAAATTAACGGAGACAGATATGTAACAGAAGTTGCAGAAAAAAATCCTATATCTACAAATGCTACTGTAGGAATATACCACTGGCGTAAAGGTTCAGACTTTGTAAAATATGCTGACCAAATGATAGAAAAAAACATTCGCACTAATAACGAATTTTATGTGTGTCCTGTGTATAACGAAGCAGTGCAAGATGGCAAAAAAATATTGACTAGCATGGTTGATGAAATGTGGGGCATGGGTACACCAGAAGAACTCGATACATTTTTAAATCATAATAGGTCAAAATAATGCAATTTTACAATCCTAACATAGACAAAAGCAAATATGTTATTGCAACATATTTCATGAAATCAAGAAATGCCGACCTAAGAAAAGTTTCATGGGATCTAGCAATTGGTCAAAGTGTAGGGAATCCAAACGTGCGGAATCGTTGGGAAACTGAAGAACTTTTCGAAAAATCATCTTGTGTAATTGTTCACGAAAAAGATAATTTGAAAGGCCTAACTGAAGGTAAAGTAAAAATTGCTTTTCCTATTATAAACACAGATTGGGAAGGTGATGGAATAAGTCATTTGCTGTGTCAGTTGATGGGCGGACAAATGGATATAGACACATTTGATTCTTGTAGATTGATAGACCTTGAATTTCCTGCAGAGATAAAATCTAAATTTTTAGGTCCAAAATATGGTGTATCCGGAATGCGAGAATACACTGGACAGTATGACAAACCATTTTCCGGTGCTATTGTAAAACCAAAAACAGGCATGAGTGCAAACACACTGTTAGATATGGTGAAAGAACTTGTAGACGGTGGATGTGATTTTATCAAAGAAGATGAAATTATGAGTAATCCAAGTTTTTGTCCAATAGAAGAAAGAGTGCCACTGATTGCAGACTGGATGGCAAAACAGAGTAAAAAAGTTGTTTATGCTGTATGCATCAATGGTGATCATGATCACATATTAAAAAGAGCCACTAGGGTTTCTGAACTAGGCGGAAATGCTGTACACGTAAACTTTTGGTCAGGACTAGGAGTATATGGAGCAATACGTAGACTTGATCTTCCGTTGTTTATACACTTTCAGAAGTCAGGAGACAAAGTTATTACAGATTCTAGACATGCATTTGGTATAGACTGGAACGTTATCTGTCAGTTGGCTGGAATGCAAGGAGTTGATACCATACACGCAGGCATGTGGGGAGGATATCTTAGTGATGATGAAGACGTTCTTAAAAAAACTATTTCTACACTGCACACCCACAATGTCGTGCCAGCACTGAGTTGTGGAATGCATCCTGGGTTGGTACAAGCAAATGTGAGACAGTTTGGCAATAATTTTATTGCAAATGTAGGTGGTGCAATACATGGACATCCAGGAGGCACTTTGGCAGGAGCAAAAGCCATGCGCCAGTCAGTAGACAAAACTGGCGGAGATGAGTATGAACAAGCAATTGCTAAATGGGGCCTAATAAAATAATGAAATCTGATGAGATTGCTGTTTGCGTCTCAGGACTTGCTCGACCGGGATACAAAAAAGCATTAGAAATTGCAAAAAAAGTTTTTCCATTTGATACCTTTTACATGCAGTGGCAAGGTTATGAAGCACCAGAAGTAGAAGATTGTCGTTTTTTTGAAGAGCCTGTTTACAACTATCATAATCTTACAGAAACAAAATACAAACCAGACTGCCATATATGGCGCAGATACACAAAACCTGCTGTAGGTAAAATTTACAAGAGAACAGGATTGTATGAAAAAACGAAACACAATTCCAAACAGACACTTGCACACTATTGGTTGACCAAAACACTTCCAGAAAAATACAAAACTATAATAAAGTTAAGATATGACACTTTACTCAGTTTAAAGGAAGATTTTATGCCTTTGTTGGAAAAAACTGTGAAAGATCAAACTGTTATTGGCATTGCAGGAAGTGCTCCTGGTGTTGATGTTGATGCTCCATTAAAGATACACACATATCAAGACTGTAAAAGATGTCCTGGACCATATCTTTGGGACCACATAATATTTCATCCTAGATACAAATTACAGAATGTGGAAAAACTTTTTAACGAGCAAAATCTTATGGGTGCTGAATGGGGATGGTATCAAGTGTTACATCATCAGTGGGTAGATCACAACTATCTCAATGTGCAAGGTGGTAATGTATTGACAGCACATGCAAATCCTGTATAATAACTGAGTGGACACATATGATTATTATGGGTGGGATATCAGTGATAAGACACCTTTATATAAAAAATTATTAGAACAAAACTCAAACATAGTCGAAGAAGATTATGACGCAATTGATAGATTAATTAATCAATTTGTAAAAAACAAAAGTGTGGCGTTAGATATAGGTTGTCATTATGGATTTACTACGAAGTTCTTGTGCAGTAAATTTGCACACGTACACGCATTCGACTTTGATAATCACGTACACGAGTGTGCAAAACTTAACATGAAAAAATTCAATGTTACAAATGCTACATTTCATCCATATGGACTAGGCAAAGATAATAAATCTGTAGCCATTACAAATGTAGTGCAAAAATTAAAAAGAAAGACTAATGGTAAAATAAAGAGATGGGCAGTAGTAGGAGACATAGGCACACATGTGGATACAAAAAATCAAGAAGATAAAACACAAAATATAAAAACACTTGACTCGCTGAACATAACCAATATTGGATTGATGATGATAGACACAGAAGGATATGAGTTGCATGTAATAAAAGGAGCTAGAGAAACAATTGCGAGAGACAAACCAGTAATTGTTTGTGAATATCATAAAGGTAAAAAATTGACAAGAAGATATGGATATTATGCACGTGACATCACAGAGTATTTGCGGGAACTAGGCTATAAATCAATAGGACATATAAACAGGGCAGACAAATTGTTTGTGCATGAAGGAGTACAATGACAAAAATAATACTAACTGACATAGACGGAGTTTGTTTGGATTGGAGCAAACAATTTAACAAATATCTAGAATTTTACCATCCAGGCAAAAGTGTCAATGATCCTACTGAATACAGTGACTATGCTCACATAGAAAAAGAAATGCAGGCACACAATCATTCAGCCTGGTTCGGATACATGGAACCGTTGCGTGATGCCGCAGAAACTCTTAATAGACTGTCAGCAGAAGGATGGGAAGTGCATGGTTGCACAGCAATGGGCCATGATCCATATGCTATTTCATTAAGGAAAAGAAATATTGAAATGCTTTTTCCTAATGTGTTTAATCGCTTAGACACAGTTGGATTCGGGCAAGGCAAAGAAGAATGGTTAGAAAAGTACAGGGGACAAGAATGTATATGGGTAGAAGACAAATGGGCCAATGCTCTAGTAGGTGCTTCCATGGGTATAAAAACATTTCTTATGCGTCATTCATACAATGCATCATATGATGATAAACGCATTGTCAAGGTTGACAACTGGCAACAGATATATTACTATATAAATTGACATGACAGAAATGAAAGTATTCATAGGCTGGGACTCTAGAGAAGACATAGCCTATCAGGTAGCAAAATACACTATCCAAAAACATAATCCCGATGTTAAAGTATATCCACTTAAACTAGACACACTAAAAGAAATTGGTGCATACACTCGTGACGCGGATAAAAAAGCATCAACAGAATTTACATTCAGCAGATTTATGGTTCCATATCTTACAGGATACAAAGGATGGGCACTGTTTATTGATTGTGACTTCCTGTGCAAAGCAGATCTTAAGGATCTTTTTAATCAAGCAAATGACAACTATGCTGTCATGGTTGCTAAGCATGATTACACACCACACGAAGGTACAAAGATGGATGGCAAAAAGCAGTTGCAGTATCCAAGAAAGAACTGGTCATCATGTGTGTTGTGGAACTGCGAACACCCTGCTAACAAACTGCTAGATCTTAATGCACTCAACAGCAACGATGGATTATGGCATCACAGATTTGTTTGGTGTGCTGATAACGAAGTAGGTCAACTATCACATGAATGGAACTGGCTAACTGATTGGTATGAAGAGCCAACTGATGGCTCACCAAAAATGTTACACTATACAGAAGGCGGTCCTTGGTTCGATCATCTACAAGATGTGCCATATGCACAAGACTGGCTTGATGCAAGAGCAGAATACGAAGCATCACTAGGTGACACTGTACAAGATAAAATTGCAAAAGATGATGGTGGCTGGTAGTCACTTGTGCCCAAACTAAGAACAACATCAGATAAAAATTTTACAGCAAAAGTTTTTAATAAATCTTGTTCATTTGTAAATTTAAAAAATGAACCCACCTATGTACAAAGCAGAGTATCAAGAATACTCACCAAAGAGCCTGAAACTATAGAGTGGATTGGTTCAATGTCCAAAAATTCTGTATTTTTCGACATTGGCGCAAACATAGGTATCTACACAATAAGTGCCGGTTTGCTAGGCATTCAAACATATGCATTTGAGCCACATGCTGGCAACTATTTTTTATTGTGTCAAAATATCAACATAAACAATTTTAAAAACGTCACTGCTTATTGTGTTGGACTAGGTCAGGACACAAACTTTTCACACATCAACATCAAGAATTATCATCCAGGAGTTGCAGACAATGTGATCGATCAAGAAGGGCAGTTCAATCATGGTGTTGTGCAACAAACACTTGATGATGTTGTGTTGTTACTAAAACAACCTACTCATATAAAGATTGATGTAGATGGATATGAATCCAATGTGTTAAATGGTGCTACAGAAACTTTGAAAAAAGCAACTTCGGTGTTGTTTGAAATTAGTGATCAACATTTACACATAGTGGATAAAATGCTGTCTTTTGGTTACAAAGTAAAAGGCAAATATAAACGCAACGAAAAAGAAAACAATTATATTTTTTCTAAATAAAACGCTTGCCTCGTTTGTCACTCATAATAAAGTAATTCAACGTTATTCTGTTAGTTGATTCACTGCTTTCATATGAATGCCAAGTTTTGCCTTTTTCGCCACAAAAAACAAATGTTGAATTTGGTTTCCACTGTGCTTCTGCTACAAAACTAGACTTGCTTTTTGTCGAATACATTTTTGTGCCAATGTTTTTTATTGGTGTCACATATGTAACAGCCGACCAAATTTTTTCCAGTCCTTCTTCATGAATATCAAACTTATAAGGCAACGGCGGTGTTATAGAAATGTGTGCGTACACAGTCAAACTATCGTACCATCTAGGATTTGTATATAAGTCTTTGACCAATGCTTTTGCATTATCCAATATTTTTTTACCTATATCATAAACTTCATTATACAAATCGATGCCATACTGATCAAATTCATCTGGAAATATGAATCTTAAGTCGCCATTGTTGTCCATGTTGAGAAATTGTTCACATTGAGATTGCAATCTACCAAACACGTCTGTGGGAATAGTATCATCTATAATTTGATGTTGCCATGGATCTTGCACCACAGGAGATGTCAGTATTTTATCTAGGAAGTATTGGCCTGCCATACATATATTTACATGTGTGGTATATACGGCATAACAAAACGTGACCCCGGATTTATTAGATCCTATATAGATAGTTGCAGTCATAGAGGCCCAGATGGTTCAGACATTTGGTATGACGATCACGTGACTTTAGGACACAATCTGTTATCTATTACTTCCGAACCTGAAGTTGGCAAACAGCCTTGGCACACCGACAAAGGCAATGTTCTAATTTACAATGGAGAAATATTCAACTACGATCATGTGGTATGGTCGTATAGGAACAGTGGATGGATACCCAAAACTACATGCGATACAGAATTGTTGGCATTTTTATTAGACTCATTCTATGTGGACATAGTCAACAGCAACATCATTGATTCCATGCATGCCTATGCATACTATGATAAAGAACAAAAAACAATTACACTGTCAAGAGATCATGCGGGAATAAAACCTCTGTTTTATGCAGAAACATCCGACGGACTAGTTTTTGGTTCTGAGATTAAAGGCATGATCGATAAAGTACCAGGCGCTAGATGTATTGATGAATTTGCAAGTGCGTCAATGAGTTATTCAGGTATTAACATCTCTGCCAACACAATGTTCAAAGGCATTAAAAAAGTTTTACCAGGACAGACTCTGGTGTATGACATTTACAAACAAAAATTTACTAGAACCTCGCGATGGGTTATTAAACCTACTTCAAAGAAAGGATTTGATCCAGAAGAATTCAGACAAGAAGTGCATGAGACTGTAAAAATGTGTACACTGGGTATGCGTAAGTTTGGTGTGTTTCTATCAGGCGGTTTAGATTCAACCATGATAGCACACGAATTAAACAAAATCCTACCATCTGTTGATTCTTTCACAAATGAAATGAATCCTAATGTTATTATAGGCGAGGATCATAACGATGATGCCAAACATGCAAAATGGTTTGCTGATCACTATGGCTTCAATCATCATCCTATTCAAGTTACTCCTGAGACGGTCAAGTCCTGTTGGGATGACTCAATGTTTACAATGGAGCAACCAGTGTATAATATGAGTATGCCAATGTATTATCACACCAACAAAGTGCTGAGTCAACACGATGTAGTAGTAACCATGGCTGGAGATATGGGTGACGAATTATTAGGAGGTTATCCCAAATATTGGAAACTAAAAAACAACTTGCCTACATCTTTTGAAGAATGTGTTTGGCGATGGATGCACAGAATAAAACGTCCTGTGCAATTGAGTAAAAAAGTCGATGCAAAAGCAATACATGGCGAACTGTGTAAGATTATACCACAAGAACTTTGGAATCCAGAAGATCCTATCAATTCTTATATGGCTATTGATTGCATCACGCAGGTGCCTGAAGAATTCTTTTCACGCAATGATCAGTTTGGAATGAAATTTGGCATGGAGGGCAGATTTCCTTTGGCCACTCAACGCTTTATGAAATACTGCATGGACATTCATTCTGATCATAAGATAGGCAAAGACAAATCTGATACAAAATTATTAAGCAAAATTGCATACAAAGGCCACATGCCTGATTACATCATAAACAAAATGAAAACAGGTTGGACTGTGCCTTTAATCTATTGGCTGGGCACAAACAAAGATTTGGATGATTTTGCAATGTCATATATGAATGCAGATGACTGTTTAAAAAACACAGTGTCTATGGACAATTGGAAAAATAAAAAAACAAGAGTTATTTCTTGGATGATGCGTTCTTGGGCACAGCGTTATTCAATGACACTGTAAGCGTAGCCAGACGCCATTTCTTCTAATGTAAATTGACTGTGGGCCAAACTGTTCAACCATGGCTGTCTATCAAACGTTTGTAAATCTTCTATAGCATCCAGTGTGTTGCTTACAGGGAATGCCGCACATTCAGGACCGCACACAACTGGTATTCCCTCTATTATAGCAGTCACACCAACACCTGAGTTAAGGGTCACTACACAATATGCATCAGCAAGATCTTCTGACAGTGGGTTGTCTTGTGTTGTTTTCACAAACCCATTAATGGTTGTTACTCCGTCAATGCGTTTTACTTGTGGATTCATTGGCTTGTCTCTCACCACAATTTCACGGTCAGTTTTCTGTTTTAACGCATCTACAGTGGTGTTGAGCCAATCATGAGTATCAAACATCCACTCCATTGCACCTGTGGGTGGACACACTATTACTTTGTTGCCGGTGCGCCATGGTTTTATAGATTTGTTAAAATATTTGTGCCATCTGTCTGAGGTGCAATCCAACAACTTATTTTGCACGTGATCATTTTTGGTTACTCTGTACCATGATGGTTTTTTGTTATGTCCTGCATCAAAATAGGCATGATCAATAAAATAGTAATCATAATTTTTTTGTATGCATTTTTTAATCATATCGCCAGAGCCTCGTAAAACTCCTAAAAAAGCATAAGTGTCATAAGGCATGTCTTGATCATCTTTGATAGGATTAATAATAGTACCATCACAACCCTTGGCCCATGAATTCATTATTTTTTCTGTAGCAGGCCGCATTGTTCTAACGCATTTCATCATACATGCCCTCCATTATCTCCTTGAACAATCCTGATTGTATTTCATCATGCGTATATTGATGATAACTGAGTGTTGCTAACCATTCTTTGCGTTGCTCTGAGTAATTAGGTTGTCCAAAATTTTCTACTGCCTGTGCAATAGGCCAAGTGGCTCCTCTAGGCAGACTGTAAACAGGAATACCTTCTATGGCCGCTTCAACTCCTACCAAGGAGCATGAGGTAACAACACATGATGCTTTGGCAAGATCATCTGCCAAAGGCACAAGAGCATATGCAGGACCGCTTCTGCCAGCACCTCCTCGAGGCTTGTATCTAATTTTTATAGGCATGTCTGTTTTTGTTTTTAATAATTCTATTGTTTCTCTTTCCCAATTTTGCCTTCCAACAAACCCATTGATAGAATCAGACGAAGGTGCAAGTAAGATGTATTCACCTTTTGTTCGCCAATCTTTTATTGATATGTTTTTTATTCTGTCATGAGGCAGACCTTTGTGTATTTTTGTTACATGAATATCTTTATAAATGGTTCGCCAATAGTATTCACCATTCGGACTTACTGATTCCTTTAAAGGATTCCAACGTCCCCAATATGGCATGTCGCAAAACAACCAAGGCTTATTGTTCATTACACACTCTCTAGCACGTCTATGATTGGCTAAACGCAATCCCCACATAGTAGGTATGCCTTCATCATGATGATATTTTTTTAGTGGTCGCAGAGTGTACCATGCTTTGCTTTTAGGCCCGTGCCCATTGTTGATCACATTAAGTTTCATTTATTACTGGATTTTGTTCCAGTAGTCGTTGTTGTGTTGAATATAGATGTCAGTGCGTTTTGAATGTCCATCTTGTTTGCGTTTGCCTTTAAGGTGATCCATATATTCACCTAGGGGAGAATTTATAAACACATGCACACCAGGTCGATGCGGATGATTCTTAGATATATTGTGTGACTTTAATCCTTGTGCTTCATACTTTTCTTTTATTGTTTGAAATGCAATACAATCATGATATTCCACCAACTCAAATATTTTATCAGAGTTGTACAGTTCTTGCCAATCTTTCATAAACTGTTCGTTGTATGAACTGTTTGTGTCATAGATTACAAATCCACATTCAGGATAAATTTTTTGTCTGCCTAAGTAAGCACAGTAATTGTCTTGGGGTAAGAGGCTCTCAATAAATTCTGCTGGAATAGGATTATGGGTAACAACATCCGCGTCCAACCAGACTATTAAATCTGATGAACTATTAAGAGCCTCGTGTGATACACAGTATGATTTATGTGCGAACTTGATTGCGTCCCACAAATATGATCCTTTGCGTTTTAGGTCACTGCCTATTTTATGACCTTTTGCATGTGGGTTATCTTTGTGTTTTGTTTTGAATGCAACTAAATCAGAACACACTGCATTGAGATCAATCCATTCAACTTGATCACCATAATCTACATCAGGTTTAACTTCGTAATAAATTTTTAATTTTATTTCTTTTGGCCAATATTTTACAAAAGTTTCTACCATGCGTTTGCCATACTCATCCCAACCGGTAGAAGAAAAAGTTGTAATAACCGTTATTGACCTTGCCATTTGAGTACGTATTTAAATACAGTGCAATGAAAGTTGAGATATTCCGAAACACTGTGAAAAGAAGAGGCAAAGGCGCTTCCTTTGAAATGATGAAAGCATGGCGCGATGGCATTGCATCTGCTGGTGACGAGTCTGTTTGGATTGAAGGTAAAGGTGATGCTGAACGTTGGATGGGACCTCCTAAAGAAAAAGTTGCTGTGCATTTTGGTTATGGTCCTAACAATGCTGGATCATTTTTAAAAGGTAATCGTAGACAGATCAGACAGCACATGGAACAGACTGGCGGAGTGCCTATTGTGTTCGACGGAGGACTGTGGACATCCTTTGGCAACAGAGCAACAGACCCAAACAAACACTACTTTAGGTGTGCTCTATGGTCGCCTATGCGTAATGGAAACTTTTTGAATGCAGATTGTGATGGTGATAGATGGCAAAAAATTAAATCCGAATTCAACATACCAGATCGTCCATGGCGCAAAGAAGGCAAGTATATTCTGCTGTGTTCTCAACCAAAAGACAATTGGTCTATGGCGCAAAAAGATCCATACGTATGGATTGACGAGGTTGTAGAACAGTTAAAAGGAGTCACCGACCGACCAATAATGTTGCGACCGCATCCTAACCATGCTGACAAATGTGCAGAAGATATTAAAAAAAGACATCCGCAAATAAAAATTGCAGACATGACCAGAGGTGGTGGCATGTTTTATGGTTATAGATGGACTTTCTTAGAAGAACTTAATAATATTCACTGCCTAATCACACACAATTCTACTGCGGCCGTTGATGCCGCCACATATGGTGTGCCTGTGTTTATGACTTCTGATTTGTGTCTTGCATGGGACATAGGATCAAACAATTTAAAAGACATAGAAAATCCACAGATGCCAGACCGCACACAGTGGCTACACAATCTTGCTTATGCCAACTGGACATTGCAAGAAGTACGCGATGGCACTGTATGGAAAAGATTCAAACCACACGTGGAGCAAATGATAAAATGAAAGCATTTATAATATATCTCAAAGAAGTTCAATCTACTGTGGACTCTGCACTAGAGTGTAAACTTACAGCAAGACAACACGGTCTTGATGCATGGCTGATGGAAGGATTTACGCCTTCACGTGCTGACAAATTTATTCAAGAACAAAATCTTAAACCTTATCTACCGGGACCTAAACTGTACAAAATAAAATGGCAAAAAGGTGGTGTCCGTGGTTGTATGATTTCACACTACCATGCATGGAAAAAATGTATCGAACTGGATGAGCCAATTGTGGTGTTGGAACATGATTCACGCGTGGTAAGTGATTCATATGATCAAGACTTCCAAGATGTTTTACATCTTGACGGATACAGATTTGAAGAAGATCCATATATGGGTCAAGATCCATTTGTTGAGAATTTTGTCAACATACGCAAAGGCGAAAATCAACTGATGGGCACATATGGATATGTTATTAAACCGCATGCGGCCCAACGCTTAATTAAAGGTGCTCATGAAGATGGTATCACAGCATCAGACATGTTTGTCAAAGACAAGTATGTAAAAATAGAAGTGGTTAAACCACGTGCAGTGGATGTCAACAGCCAGGACAGTTTGACTAGCGATAGAACATTCTATATATAAAAATATGCATATCACACTCACAGGATCACATGGTTTTATAGGAACGCATGTACGTAAATATTTAGAAGCAAACGGTCACACCATCGACTGTTGGGACTTGCTTGTACAAAAAGATGTTGGAAATTTTACTATTAATCCAAAATCAGATCTTTGTATACACTTGGCCGCAAAAGCAGACATTCGTGAAAGTTTTTCAAAACCAGATTTATACTGGCAAGAAAATGTTGTAAAATGCAGAACCGTGTTCGACGAATGTGCCAAACACAATATAAGAGTAATATATGCATCATCCTCTGCATGTATAGAATGGCACAGAAATCCATATGCTTTGTCCAAATATGTAGACGAATTTATTGCACCAAAAAACTCTGTTGGTTTGCGTTTTTCAACTGTATGGGGCGACGGTGCTAATGAATACATGTTGATTTCTAAATTAAAATTAGGTACAATTACATATGCAACCACACACACTAGAGATTTTATTCATGTGTCAGATGTTGTGAGTGCTATACAAACAATGATAAACAATCCAAAGGAACAAGGCGTGTTTGACTGCGGTTGTGGAATAGCATTTAAGGTTGACCAATTGGTTGCACGAAACGGATATGTGGTTCCTCTCACAGCAGGAGAAGACTTTGAATTAGAGTCTAATGTTTTACCATCTGTGAAACTAAGAGCATTGGGTTGGGAACCAAAAGTAAATGTAATGGAAGAAACACTTAATAGGAATGATAAACTTTAATTTAGATGAAATCACTGAATGGCAACTAGAAATTACAACGAGATGTAATGCCGCCTGTCCACAGTGTCCCCGAAACATTAATGGTGGCAAAGTAAATCCTCACATGCCATTAGTTGATATGGACATTGAATGGATCAAAAAAGCATTTACTAAAGATATATTAGATAGATGCAAACAGATATTTTTCTGTGGCAGTTATGGTGATCCATCTGTTCACCCGCAGTTTTTAGAAATATTACAATGGTTTAGAGATCAAAGGTCAGACTTGTGGTTATACATACACACCAACGGTGCCAAACGTAAAGAAGGTTTTTGGGAAGAGATTGCAAAAATTATGAACGGCTATGGACAAATTGACTTTGGCATTGATGGATTAGAAGACACTAATCATCTGTACAGAGTAGGAGTGAGATACGAACATGCAATACAAAATGCTAAAAATTTTATCAACGCAGGCGGAAGAGCCAAATGGAACTTTATTGTGTTTAAACACAATGAACATCAAATCGAAACTGTTAAAAAACTAGCAAAAGAATATAACTTCATTGAATGCCTTGTACGCAAAACAGGAAGATTCTTTGACCAGAAGAAACTAGAACCTATGGAAAAATGGCCTGTTAAGAACAGCATAGGTCAAACAGTACGACATCTGCAGATGCCAGATAATCCAGAATATAGGAACGACAGTGTTAGCAGAGTTAATGAGGTAAAAGAAAAGTACGGCTCAATGGTAGATTACTTTAAACAAACAGATATTACCTGTGATGCATTACTAGGTAATAAAGTGGTAATAACAGCAGAAGGTATAGTAATGCCTTGTAATTTCTTTGAACATAACCTTTATGATGCACGATTCCATGAGGAAGCAGATCCTGGATCATTTGACCCGTTGGGAGAAAACAAGTATAATAATCAAATAATAATGATGTATGAAAAATATGGAAAAGAAAACTTACAAGTACAAAACAAATCTATGATAGAAATATTCGAAAACAAGTTTTGGCCTGATCTAGTAGACAGTTGGAGTAAAAAAGAGTTTAAAGACGGTAGACTGTTTGAATGTGCTTTTACATGTGGACAGACATTTAATAAATGTTGGGATCAAGGAGGCAGTATAAGATGAAAATTTTAGTAACAGGTGGAAATAGAGGTTTAGGTAACGCCATAGTAGAAACATTAAAAGCAGATAGCATAAGCAGATCTACAAGCAATCACGATATTACTAAAAACATTGACACTATAATAGAAAAAAGTTTGGATTATGATATTTTTATTAATAATGCATTTGATGGGCCTCCCCAAGAAGATTGGGCAAATTTTGGACAATCCGTATTATTAATGAAAATGTTTCAATCGTGGAAAGCACACAATAAAAAAGGTTGGCTATTCAACATAGGAAGTATAGCTAGTGATGATAACGTTGCTCCTGAACCTTCATGGGAAACTTATAGAGTATCAAAAAAAAGTTTAGAAGCGGCAAGCCTACAATGCAGTCGTGCATTTAGAAATAATCAAGTTTCTTTTAAGACAACATTAATTAAACCAGATAGACTAGATACTGAATTGTCTAGATCTAAACCAACATGGACCGGAAATGGTGTTGATTGTAATGACATTATAACATTTATAAAATATTGTTTAGAAATAAAAAGCAACAGTCAAATAGATCAAGTTACTATTTCATTAAATTATGATTACAAGTAACAAAAGTTTGGGAGAGTAAAAAATATGCAACTAGTAGAAGGATTATATATACCAGATGATGATCATCCAGAACATCATATTGCACAGTCAGTGAAAGATCATGACAGTGCTTTACATAAAGAAATTTTACAACGTGCTACAAATTTTAGACACATGGTTGACGTTGGCGGCAATGTAGGACGTTGGGCCATAAAGTATGCTTCACACTTTGATACTGTAACAGCATTCGAGCCTGCACATTACAACATAGAATGTTTTAAAAAAAACTGCGGAAACTTACAAAATGTTAATCTATTTGAATATGGTCTTTCTGACAAAAACACCAGCGGAGTTTTAGATGTTAAAGTACCAAATCATTTAGGTTCAACCATGGTTGTTGAAAGATACAAAGGTGATATCTTAGGTGATATAAAATTACGTCCAATGGATGAGATGCAGTTCACTCACGTGGATGTTTTAAAAATTGATGTTGAAGGAGCAGAATTACAAGTGCTTCACGGTGCAAAAAATACTATTGACTCCTCGTCGCCTTTGATATGTTTGGAACGATGTGTGTTCAATCAAGGCAATGATGGCAAACAAGCAATCAATACCTGGTTGGAAGGCCTAGGTTATACTAGAGTTTATAAACTCACCAGAGACTGCATTTACCAAAGATTATGAAAATCCTAATAACAGGATCTCTTGGATTTGTAGGTTCTCATCTTGCTAAAAGATATCATTCAACAGGACACAAAGTTGTTGGCATAGACAATGGTATAGGTGGATATGATGATAATCTCACTGAAGTTCAAACATTAAGAATTGATTGTTGTGATCAATCTGCATTAGATCAATTATTTGCTCGTGAAAAATTTGACATTGTTATTCATGCGGCTTGTACAGCATACGAAGGTCTTAGTGTTGTGTCTCCTGTACTTGTTACAAGAAACACATACGATGCTACTGTAAATGTGTTAACAGCGTCAATCAAACACAATATAAAAAGATTTGTGTATATGAGTTCAATGGCACGTTACGGCAAACAACAGCCGCCATTTACAGAAGACATGAAGCCTGCTCCTGAAGATCCATATGGCATTGCTAAAGTGGCAGCCGAAGACACTGTGAAATGTTTGTGTGAAGTTAACAACATAGACTGGAGTATTGTGGTGCCTCACAACATTTATGGTCCTAACCAAGTTTACGATGATCCTTTTAGGAATGTTGTATCAATATTTTTGCACAGAAACTTGCAAGGCAAACCCTGCATAATATATGGTGATGGTGAACAAAAACGTTGTTTTTCTTACATAGATGACACACTGCAAATTTTTGATAGAATTGTTTTTGACACAAAGGCAGTTGGTCAAATATTTAATTTAGGTCCTGATGAAGATTATATCTCTATTAACGAACTTGCAGATCTCACAGCAAACGCAACTGGTTACAATGGTTTACATCAGTACATGCCAGGAAGGCCAAAAGAAGTAAAGTATGCAACATGTTCATCAAATAAAATTAGAGAATATTTCAATTACAAAACAGAAGTAAAAATTAAAGACGGTATCACGCAGACTTTAGATTACATTCAAAAACGTGGCATAAGAAAATTTAATTATTCTTTGCCCATAGAAATAGAAAATGAACACACACCACAAACATGGACCAAGAAACTAATATAGTAATTTGTTGCCCAAGTCGAGGCAGGCCAGACTATGCCAAACGCATGGAACAATCTGTCTACGCCACTGCAAAATGGCCTAATCAAATAAAGGTAAAATTTTATCTCAATGAAGATGATCCAACACTCAAGCAGTATCGAGTTTTTGATGCAGACATTGGTATAGATAGAAGCACTGTTATGAGTTGGAATATGTTGGCCGAAAGTGAAAACAGCAAGATGTACATGCTGTGCGGAGATGATGCAGAATTTATTACACCTGGGTGGGATAAAATATTCTTGGATCAATATGAGAAATATCCGGATGGTATTTTTATGATTGGTACAGCCACAGGTAAAAAACATGGATTGATACATCGCACATCACCCCATCCTGTCATTACAAAAGAATGGCGCAATGCTTTGGGATATCATTTCCCGCCACAGTTTCATCATTGGTACTTGGATGCATACACCAACGATCTTGCAAATGCTGTGGATAGATATATTTTTATGGAAGATGTAATGATCAAAGTAAAAAAAATTACAGAAGACGACACAGCCAAACGCATACGAACTAGTGCTGTGCATCAAAGAGATACCTGGGTGTACAATAAAACTAAACAGTGTTACTTTGATTATGATGTTAGTAAACTTAGAAAGGCTATGAAATGAATCTAGCAGTGTTCGGCGATAGTTGGCCAATTGGCACAGAACTTCAACCAGGTGAGATTCCATTTGGTGATCTTTTACATGTTAAATTGGAAACTAAAAATTTTTACAATGAAGCAGAACAAGGCACGAGCATCGACTCTTTAATTTTACAATTAGACAACTTTGCAAAACGCAAAATACAAGATTGTATTTGTGTATTTTTTATAACAAATCCTACAAGATTTTTACATTTCCAAAACGGACAAAAACAGGTTCTTAGACCAACAGGAGACAAAAGTGCATTGAATAGATTTTATTTCTCAGACGTACAGTCAGATGAATTGGATTATCATAGGGCAAACATATCAATACTCGCAGTGCAAAGAATGTGTCAACAATTAGGTTACCAAGATTATTACATAGAGGGATGGACCAACATAGATTGGAAATATATAGGTATAGACAAAACAAAATTTATTCCACAAAGTGCTACTGAGATGTTTGGGGCCGACACAAATACAAAAACATTAGAACTTGCAAAATTTCAAGACAATGAATACATTAATCCAAACAAGTATCATCCTAATCAAAAAGGTCACAGTCTTATAGCAGAAAAACTTTTTAAGTTTATTAGATAAATTTGTTTTTGCAACGTCCACGTAGATGTCTGGTTTCACAAAATACTGTACAATACAATCTATTCCATATATAATTATTATAATGAAAAAAGTAGCATTCGTAACCGGTGTGACCGGACAAGACGGTCCATACCTATCCAAACATTTATTAGAAAATGATTACAAGGTTTATGGGTTAATAAAAAGATATTCCAATCCTAACCTGGAAAACCTAAGATATCTCGGCATTGAAAATGATATTGAATTATTAACTGGAGATATCACTGACTGTTCAGCAATGAACCATTTAGCAAAAACACTGAAGCCAAATGAATTTTACAACTTAGCGGCACAGAGTTTTGTGAAAGCAAGTTGGGATTTGACCATGGTCACAACAGAAGCAAACTCTCTAGGTGTGCTGAATATACTGACAGCACTTAAAGAAAATTCACCCAACACAAAGTTTTACCAAGCAAGTACATCTGAACTATACGGCAACAGTTCTGTAGATGGCCAGCAAGATGAAGATACACCTTTTAAACCAAGATCGCCATATGCTATTTCTAAATTGTATGCATATTGGATGACTGTGAACTTTAGAGAAAGTTATTCCATGTATACATCTAACGGTATACTTTTTAATCACGAGTCGCCTTTACGAGGAAAAGAATTTGTCACAAGGAAAATTACAGACGGAGTGGCTAGAATAAAACTTGGTCTCCAAGACAAAATATTGTTAGGCAACCTTGATGCAAAACGAGATTGGGGATTTGCAGGAGATTATGTCAAAGCAATGCATCAGATGTTGCAACAGGATGAACCGGACGATTATGTAATATGCACCGGCATACAGAACAGCATTAGAGATTTGTGTGCTATAGCGTTTGAACATGCTGACATATCTGATTGGCAAAATAAAATAGAGTCAGATCCTAGATTTAAAAGACCAGCAGAACTTCATAGTCTGCATGGCTCCAGTGCAAAAGCAAAACAAAAATTGGGTTGGACTCCTACCATGACATTTGAAGATATGATAAAAAACATGGTCGATGAAGATATAAAAAGGCTCAGTTAATGCAAACTTTTAGTGTGGTTACAACGTGGGGAGAGCAACACTGGGATCTTTATGCTAAACGTTCAGTACAAAGTATCATAGACAACTGGCCCAAAGACACACAAAAGTTTTTTTATCCCGACAACATTGGTCAACAGATCGAAGCAGAAAATACATCATACTTTAGTTTAAAAGAAGTGCAACCAACCTTTGCAGATTTTGCAGAACGACACAAAAACAGTGCGTTAGTAAAAACTAAGATGGCAGAGGCCACTGATAATAAGTTTGTGTTTGACGTTGTAAGATTTGCACACAAAGTGTATGCTGTTATTGATGCGGCTGAAAGAGCAAACACAGAACAGTTGATTTGGATAGACGCTGATACAGTGACATATAAAACTATACCACAAGAATGGTTAGATCATATTGCACCTCTAGAGAAATTTACAACATTTATAGGCAGACCAAAAAAAGGATACTCTGAATGTGGATTTGTATCTTATAACTTGGCTTCATTCCATGCACAAGAATTTTTTGCAAGGTGGAAAGATTATTATGAATCAGACAAATGGAATACGCTGAAAGGATTCACTGATTGTCATACCTATGATGCAGTGAGAACACAAATGGTTACTGAAGGCAAAATTAGTGACAACGATTTAAATGATGGAAGATTTTTAGGCTATCGTGGATCTAAACATCCTTTTGTGAATTCAGAACTAGGTGATTATATGGACCATCTTAAAGGCGAGCGTAAAGATATTAAAAACTCCAGCAAAGACATGAAAGTAAAAAGAAATCACGATCACTGGCAATGAAAATAGCAGTATTCCCAGATACCTGTGCCAGATCCGGCAAGCCTGTGATGAAAGCATTTATAGAATCGTTGCAGGGCGAAAACATCATAATTTGTAAAAACAACGAAAGACCGGACTGTGATGTAGTTGTGATGTGGTCATGGCTGTTAGGCATGTATGGCAGAGACTCTATATACAATCATTACAAGAACAAAGCAAAATTTCTCATACTGGAAGTTGGCGGATTAAAACGTAATCATGCATGGCGGATTGGCATAGGCGGTATAAACAGAGACGCTGAATTTGCCAACGAACAGGTTGATGATAAAAGACTATCATTGTTTAACTTAGAGCCATATGGTTGGCATAACAGCGAAGGTGAATACATTGTCATATGCACACAAAATCCAAAATCAATCGCCTGGGATCAAGGCTCAATTGAACAGTGGTGTGAAAAACAAATCAAATGGATCAGAACGCACACTGACAAAAAAATACTATTGAGACCGCACCCTAGAGCCTCAGTCAATCTAAATAAACTAGTGTCTAATAATGTAGAGATATCTGTCCCCAAGTTTATAGGAGAGCATGACCACGTCGACTTTGATAAACTACTAGGCAGAGCAGACTGTGTTGTAAATTATAACAGTAACCCAGCAATAGAATCTGTGCTGGCAGGAATACCTGTATACGTTGATGAATCAAGTTTGTGTAGGCCTGTTGGCAATGCTATTGGCTCTGATATGATACATGCAAGACCTGATAGATCAGAATGGTGCAAACAGATAAGTTACTGTGAGTGGTTTGTAGAAGAAATTCAACAAGGATTGCCATGGAAAAGGTTGAGAGAAAAATTATGAAAAATTTTGTTTGTGTATGTACTGGCAACAAATATGGTTTAGAATATGTTGATAAACTTTACAACATGGTTATGCGCCATTCTACAGATGTAAAGTTTCACGTTATCACAGACAGTAAAAAGGAATGGCACGAAAATATACATCAAATTATTGTGACGCCTGTGTACCAAACTTGGTGGAATAAAATCCATATGTTTCGCGACGACATAAGCCTTGACGGCCAAGTGCTGTTTATGGATTTAGATGTAGTGATCATACGAAACATAGATCATCTTTGGGATTTTGAAGACAATGCATTTGTCATTATTCAAGACTTTAACAGATGCAGAATAAAAAATTATCATGTGCGTAATTCATCAGTGATGAAATTTGTTGCTGGCAAAGAAGTGCATGTATGGAATAAATTTAAAGAAGATCCGTTTGGTATTATTAAAAAATATAGAGGCGATCAAGATTACTTAACAGCACTGTATAGAGATGGAAAAATTTGGCCTCATAATTGGGTAATGTCATACAAGTGGGAAATTGGTCTAGAAGAAGGAGAAAAACGCAACAGTCCACATGACAAATTTGTCACAGAAAGAATAACAAGAGAAAAAGTTATTACAATACAAAATGGCAAGAAAATTGAAACAGAAAGAGTTAAAAAATTTAATCTGCCAGATGATTGTGCAGTAATGGTGTTTCACGGCAAACCAAATCCTGCACAAATTACTAAAGACCCATTGGTGTTGGAGAACTGGAGATAATTAAAACATGTCACTGTTTGAATTTAATGATTATGGAGTAGAGCATCCAACTGTACCAACAGCAGAAGTATACATTACCAATGTAGAAGATTCATTTTCTATTACTCCGTTGAACCAATACATAGACAACAGACGTGTTATATTGATTGGCATACCAGGAGCATTTACTCCTACCTGCACAGAGAAACATTTGCCAGGATTCCTAGATTCTGAAGATAAATTTTATGCTAAAGGTGTAGATGAAATTATGTGTCTAAGTGTTAATGATGTGCATGTTATGACTGCGTTTGATGATTACATAAATTCAGAAGGTGGTCAAATTACCATGGCAGCTGATCCTTATGGTAACATTGCCAAGCAATTAAATCTGTTGATAGAAAAAGATCATTTAGGTATGCGTATGCAAAGATTTGTTGCAATATGTAAAGATGGAAAAATAATCAAAATGCTTGTAGATGAAAAAGGTCTAGATGTTTCTTCTGCAGAAAACTGTTTGAAGTTGCTATGACACTATCCACTTACGAGGGCGAAGAAATAATTGCAAGTATTGTGATTAAGCAAGGTAAAAAATATTTTAACAAAGTGTGGATGCCAAGAACTGTTTTCAATGATCCACAAAACAAAGACGCATATATTTTAGGCAACGGCGAATCAAGAAAAACATTTGATTTATATTCATTACCACAGGACACATATGGTTGCAATGCTCTGTACAGAAATTATACACCAGACTTTTTGGTTTCTGTAGATAGAAAAATTTACAAAGAAATTATAGACAGCGAGTATGAACAAAATAATATTGTGTATACCAACCATAACAATTTGACAAAGATTGGAGGCAATGCACATTTGATTCCAGCAAATCCACATCAAGGAGCAGGGCCTACAGCAATGCAAATTGCCATACATGATGGACATACGAATTTGATATGCATCGGTTTTGACTGTGGCCGAGACGGCCCTAATAACAATGTGTACAAAGACACAAATGGTTATAACACGGCAGAAACAGTAGTGCATCAAACTGTGTGGGCATCGCAAATACATGGTATCATGAAGGCCAATCCAAAGATTACATTCACCTTTGTAGAAGGCGATTTACCATCATATTTCTTTGATCTTGACAACTGTAAAGCAATATCATATACTGAATTAAGTACACACATAAATAATGGAAATGAGCAAACTACCTGAATCAATAAAAATAGGTTGGAAAGACGTCCGGATTGAAAAGGTTAAAACATCCTTTATAAAAAATAATTCTGACTACTGGGGACAATATGTTGCTCGTGAAAGCAAAATTGAAATCCAAGAAGAAGCAAAAGGCATAGATGTTGCTAATACTTTGTTGCATGAAATCATACATGCAATTGTGTATCACTCATCAATGAACTTAGAAGGCGGCCCACTCAAAGACGAGTATGCAGAAGAACACGTAGTAAACTCTATGACCAATTGGTTAATGGGTGTGTTCAAAGACAATCCATGGTTATTAGACACTCTCAAAGAAACCATACATCCAAAAAACTCCAAAAAATAAAGACTTTTTGACGGTTGACTTATCTTTGGTTATACCATATAATATAGATAATAAGAAACACAATAAGAGGTAACAACAAAAATGACAACTAACGCACAAAAAGTATTAGAACTAATTAAAGACAAACTATGTGATCAAGGAACAACAACTTATCAAGGTAGATCAGGCACATACAAATATGTAGAAGGTAGAACAACTTCTGAAGGCACAATCAACGGTGTGGTACAGAAACTTCATTCTGAAGGATATCTTAAAACTGCAGGTTCATTTAAAATTCTAGAAGATGGCACTGTGTTGAGATTTACAGGTATTGCTACAAAAACATCAAAAGCAATCACAAAAGAAATGCTAATGAATGCACAAACACAAGAAGATACTACTGCAGAACTAAGCACTGATACACAAGAATCAATTGCAATCTAAGTTAAAATCACTTAGAATATCTAACGTAAAGAAAACACTTTTGACTGTTGAGTCTAAATGGGCTCGACAGTTTTGGAGGAAAATACTTGCCGCATTGTACAATACAGATTAAAGATGAGGTCAACGTCAAACTAGAAGGATTAGATCTTGTCACTAGACGCAAACTAACAAACAAATTTAAATACGAGATTCCAGGTGCAAGATTTATGCCGGCTGTAAAGTTGGGCAGATGGGATGGCACTGTATCATTTTTTACACAAGGTGGGTTAACCTATGTGAATCTGCTAGAAGACATTATGCCTATTCTAGAAGAAAACAATTACACATTTGATTTGCAAGACGAAAGAGAAGCATACAATCTAACATTTGACAAAGTGAACACAGAAACATTTTCACATGTTGCTTGGCCGGCAGGACACAACAATGCTGGAGAACCAATTTCGTTACGTGATCATCAAGTTGAAGTAATTAATAATTTTTTAGACAATCCACAGTGTTTACAAGAAGTAGCCACAGCCGCTGGAAAAACTATTATCACTGCTGTACTCAGTAAACTGATTGAACCATATGGTCGAAGCATTATAATTGTTCCAAACAAATCTTTAGTCACACAAACGCAAGAAGACTATGTTAACATGGGACTAGATGTTGGTGTATACTTTGGCGACAAAAAAGAAGTAGGACATACACACACCATTGCTACGTGGCAATCATTAAACATACTAGAAAAGAAAAGACTTAATGCAGAAGATGATCTCATAGAAGAATTTAAAAGAGATGTAGTTTGTGTAATAGTAGATGAAGTACACATGGCCAAGGCAGATGTATTGAGAAGACTGTTGACCAATGTATATGGTTATGTGCCAATTCGTTGGGGACTCACTGGTACAATACCAAAAGCAGAATATGAATTTAAATCATTACATGTCAGTTTAGGCAACGTTATCAATAAAGTGTCTGCTGTGGATTTGCAAGAAAAAGGATTGCTGGCCAATCTAAACATTGAGATCATGCAACTTAATGATTTTGTAGAATATAAAAACTACAGAGAAGAACAAACATATCTTGTAACCAAACAAGAAAGAATCAATTATATCGGCAGAATGGTTGAGCAAATGTCACAAAGCGGTAACACACTAGTGTTAGTTGACAGGATCAAGTCAGGCGAGTTGTTAACATCAGCAGTACCAGGAGCAACATTTGTGAGCGGTTCTATGAAAGCCAGTGATAGAAAAAACACATATGATGAAATTAAAGAAGGCGAAGGTAAAATAATTGTGGCCACATACGGTGTTGCGGCAGTAGGTATTAACCTGCCACGTATATTCAATCTTGTGCTATTAGAGCCTGGCAAGTCGTTTGTTAGAGTTATACAGAGTATAGGTAGAGGCATACGTAAAGCCAAAGACAAAGACTTTGTACGAATATGGGACATATGCTCTACAGCAAAGTTTTCCAAAAGACATCTTACAGAACGTAAAAAGTTTTATCGTGAAGCAGAGTATCCGTTTACAATAACAAAGGTTGACTATCAATAGATAATCCACATATAATAAAGTAATGCAACTGCTTACTTTAGAAAACAAATCCTACTTGATGGATCGTGTACCCGACAAGGTTGATGACGACTTACGTTTCTCGGTCTTGGATAATTCGGACATAACAAATCCAGATTTTTTCTTTGTGCCTTTGATATACCTTGAATCGTTTTCTTCTCCTTCTGCTGTGCTAGAGATAGGAGAAAACAAAATTCAAATGCCATTAGATTGGCACATACTGTTGGGTGATCCAGAGTGTGGTGATTTAGAAATTGTGCCATTAACATCATTGAATGATAGATCATATCATGCTTTCTGTTTCAACCCACTGTCTGACTCGATGCCAAGATATCAAGAAGTCAGAATCACAAACATATACAACGAAGTTGATTGGTTCTTTCCTAGAGTAAAATCCAACCAATTGATCACAATTCCCACATCATCAAAAACTAAACCTGAATGTGCTTTTTTTATAAAAGAAATAAATCGAAACACTGACATGGTTATGCTCAATAATCTGTTTCATGCTTAATTTTAAATTCACAAATGCTGGCCCATTGAAAATAATTGCAGGACCATGTCAAATAGAATCAAGAGATCATGCAATGAAGATGGCAGAAATCATTGCAAACATCTGTCACGAAGAAGGCATGCGTTGGGTTTTCAAATCATCTTTCGATAAAGCCAATAGATCTTCTGCACAAGGACCACGCGGAGTAGGCATAAAAGAAGGATTAAAAATATTACAAGAAGTAAAAGACCAATTCCAATGCGGTATATTGACAGACATACATCTTCCCAATCAAGCCAAACCTGTAAGTGCAGTGGCAGACATCATACAGATTCCTGCATTTTTGTGTAGACAAACTGATCTAATTGTGTCAGCATCTAAGACAGGCAAGATTGTAAATGTAAAAAAAGGTCAATTTTTATCTTACACAGACGTGGACAACATTGTGCAAAAAGTATTAAGCACTGGCAACAAAGAATGTATGATTACAGAACGTGGTACCAGTTTTGTTATGGGCAACTTGGTTGTCGACATGCGTGGTATTGCCTACATGAAACAAAAATTAAATCCTAAGAGTGCTATCACTACACCTATTGTATTTGATGGCACACACTCAGTGCAACAACCAGGAGGCCTTGGCACATCTTCCGGTGGTGATAGGAGCATGGTGGAACCATTGTGTTTGTCTGCTGTGGCTCAAGGTATATCTGCTGTATTTTTAGAAGTTCATAATGATCCTGACAATGCCCCATCAGATGGGCCTAACATGCTGTATCCAGAAGATTTCCAAAAACTAATACACAAATTAAAAATACTAGACGCCACTGTAAAACAGAAGTTATAATAAACATATGGCCGCTAAGTTTCTCGATATAAAAGCAATGATGGGTGCAGTTGACAGACGCGACAAAGCGTGGTACAGTAGACTATCAGAAGAGGATAAAAAATTGTATTCGCCATATATGACAATGCGATGGTCAGCATCTGCAGAAGACAAAAGATTGCAGGCAAAAGAACCAGACCTACATCGAAACATACAAGAGTATTACGTGCAAGAAGTGAATGAAAACGTTAACAAACATCACTGGACTTTATCAAAAAATCATAAAGGATTGTTGTGGCATTTGAATGCAATGTGTGGCTCAACCTATGCTGGAATATTTCATCTGTGGATCCCTAGCAAAAAGAAAACAACTACAAAAACCAAAACAAAAGATAAAAAATCAAAAATGCAACAACTACAAGATCTATTTCCAAATGCAAAACAAAAAGATTTAGAAGTGTTAGATGCAACTATGTCTACTAAAGAATTTACAGAGTTAAAATTACAGTATGGCATCGACAAATAAACCAGAGTGTCCTAAGTGTGAATCTTTCTTAGGTGATAATGGCAGATGTAAAAACTGCGAAACATTAGAACTATTTGCTGAAGGATTAAAAATATCAAGAGCACAGAAAAAAGAGAAACTTGAATTAGAATGGGACGTTGAACCAACTAATAAACCCGGCGGAGTAGGCAGAAGAAAACTTGATTAACCAAGCAACGGCTGTTAAAATAGATATAATGCCAACATGTGAATACTGTAACAAATCATTTTCTAAACAAAGTACTCTCGAAGTTCATATGTGTGAGCCAAAAAGACGATGGAGCCAAAAAAACAACAAAGTTCATGTGTTAGCATTTGAAATCTTTAGACGTTTTTATGAAATAAATTACAACAATCAAAAGCCTAAAACATATACAGACTTTGTTCAGTCACAATACTATAAAGCATTTGTTAAGACAGCAACCTTTATCACAAGCAACACACCTATCGAAATTGGAGCATTCATAGACTGGCTTTGCACATCGAACATAAGAATAGACTCGTGGGCCAAACAAGGCACAATAGACACATATCTAAAACATTTGATTCGTACAGAACCCGTACCACAAGCACTTAACAGAACTATAATGACCATGGGTGTTTGGGCAGAACAAGAAGACGCAAGACTTGAAGATTTTTTTAAATACGTAAATTTAAACAGAGTGTGTCAGATGATTGTAAATGGTAGAATATCTCCGTGGGTGTTATTGAATTGCGAGACAGGCAAGGATCTAATTACTGTGATGCATGATGATCATATAAAAATGATATTTGAAGTAATTGATCCAGAATGGTGGAAGCGTACATTTAAAAAACGTGATGAGGATTTAGATTTTGTTAGAAATACTTTACGTGAAGCAGGCATAGAATGATAGGAATATTAAAATGGATATAGATATCGACTTTGCAGATAGACAGAAAATACTAGACAAGTTGCCGCACGTCAAAGCAACCATTAATGATCATAATGGCCTTAAGTCACACAACACAGGCGTATACTTTACAGATGCTCCTACCATCCCAGACACCAACCAATGCTCACTAGATTATCAAGTAGCAGACGAACTTGGTTACTTTAAATTAGACTTGCTCAACGTAAACATATATTCACAGGTAACATCGAGAAAACATTTGCAAGAACTTTTTGATAAAGAACCCCCATGGCATAAATTACAAAACAAAGATTTTGTTGATCAATTATTTCATTTGAATAACCATTTTGATGTTGTTTCAAAACTACAACCTACTAATTTAGAACAACTTGCATCTTGCTTGGCTATTATTCGTCCAGCCAAACGATATCTGTTAAACATGGGTTGGGAGGAAATACTAAAGCAAGTATGGGTGAAACCAACTGATGATCAATATTTTTTTAAGAAGGCACATTCATTTTCATATGCAGGCGCAGTAACAGTGCATATGAACTTAATCGACTCGACGAATTAATTGAACAGTTTTTCGACGTATTCGTTTAGAAGAAGTAAGATCACTAAGTTGTACAATTGGTCCAAATACTATTGTGACTTCTTTGACAGCAAATGAAACTAGATAAGGCCTAAACACTCTGAAACTGTCGCCGATGAATATATTAATAGGTAGTTTCCTGTTTGATTCCCACCACCAAGTCTTACCGTTTTCTAAGAACAATGTTCGTAACTGATGCGGTATTGCATCATAATTGTATATGCTAATGACCCTTGGATCACAGTTTTGACAAATGCCTAAATATTCTTCTTTACCTACCTTAATAAGCGTTAAGAACGGGTGATTTGATTGAATATTTTCTAGATCAATGGTCATTTCGTTGTAGTTACCATTATATTTTTTCTATCGTTGGTATAATGGTTATATAAATATTAAAAATGCTATGCAGTATCAAACAGGATATAACCTTACAAATCTTATAGATGTGTTTGTTCACACCTCGGGTACTGAGAGAAGAGTCGAAAAAGTGTACGAGAGAACTATAAAATTATATAAAGAATTCGACAACAAGTTCACTGTGGTGGTAAAAAACCAAGACCAAAAGAAACAAGTTGTGGATGGTGCATCATGCGAACTGCAAATATCTGATGATAGCAATAATCTTGTTATTACAGTTGCAGGTGTTGTATCAGATGACGGTAGCACTGTTGCTACCAAAGGACAAATAGAGTTTACTATTACAGAATCTAATATGCTACAGTTAGATGGTCGATACTATCACGGCGTGTTGAGATTTACCGATACCGATTCAACAGTCAAACCACTGTATGCTGACACAAGATATGGTGCCGCTTTGAACTTTGAAGTCATGAATGATGCTGGTCCAGAGTTTACAGCGTCAGAACTTGTTACATCTTTTACATTTGTAGGTGACGAACATGTGTCATCAACAATAGATGCGGAGCCAAATAAAAATTCAAATTCAGCATTGCACACTGCTGTGTACTATCTCACAAACTTTACAGGTTCAATAAAAGTTATGGGCACAATGAGTGAAGGTGCGTCATATGGTACTGACTCACAACAATCTGAATTTTTCCAAATAGATAGACAGACATACGATGATGTTAGCACACCTCAGTATGTAAACTTTACTGGAGTTTTTAAACGAGTAGCATTTGTGATTACACTGTCTGATTCCTCAACTATATTAACCGGTGTTGATAAAATCTTGTATAGAGTTTAGTGGCTTGCGACATCTTACATTGGCTAGGGCCTGAGGTTGCTATACCTTACGATACATGCAATGAAGACTTCTTGTACTCTTGTCGTGTGCCCGTAGAACTCCTGCATCAATTACAAAAAAACAATAAAAAAATTTTAGCATTGATCGACTTTTGTTGTCGTCCTATACCCAAAGACATTGATTGGCATCAATATGATTTAGTAGTTGGTATTCTGTTTGAAGAACTGATAAGTCCATCTGATGTGCATTCTTTCATTGAATACATGAATACAAAACAATATCCGTTAGAACAGATAGGTTGCATCACTTACAAAAGTTTAACTCACAAAGACATACCAATTAGTTTTCAATTGCAGTTGCCATACGAAGACAGATATCGATACATGTTGGATTTTCAAGTTGATAATCGTCAAGCCAAATATGATTGGTTATGTCTAATAGGACAGCCTCACTTACACAGAATAAATGTTGTGCAAGACATTAGGCATCATGAAAATATTTTAAAATCATTTGCATCACATTTAGATGAAGATGATCCTGCACTACAAGGAGAGAAACCAATCAAGATAGATCAAGGAAGAAGTCATTGCACACATCCTAGCAACATTGAATTGTATAATCAATGCCGAGCAGAACTAGTAGTAGAGACTGCATATTGGGATTGTGATTATAGTCCATGGCTCACAGAAAAAACATGGAGAGCTGTGTTATACGGTATGCCGTTTGTGGTTGTTGGTCAAAAACACACTTTGAAATATCTACATTCTTTAGGCTTCAAAACATATTCTGATCTATGGAGTGAAGATTATGATAATCTAAATGATCAACAAAGATGGTCTGCCATTTTAGAATTAATCAACCAACCACTTGCAATTGATCCGGAAGTTGTAGAACAAATTTTGTTACACAACCTACAAAACTATGTTACAATAACTAACAACATGGAAGCACAAAGAATTCAAACTTTGTGGAACACAATAAAATGATGTATGCATCTGTATTTTTACTATTAATCATAAAACATTGTATCTGCGATTATGGTATTCAAGGAAGATTTGATCCTAAAGCAACAAAAGATACATGGCTGTCTTCTAGACTATGGTTACATGGGTTTGATCATGCAGTGGGGACCGCAATGGTTTTTGCTGTGTTCTGTGTGTGGTTATCTTTTGCTATTCCAAATTCTAATGCACTGATGTATCTGTCTATTGTTATTTTTGCTTTCAGTGACCTTGTGATACACAGTATGATTGATTGTGTAAAAAACAAAGTAATACACGGCAACGGATATAACAGCAGTCAAAGAATTTTTTGGTGGATTAACATGTTTGATCAAATTGCACACAATGTAACCTATTTTATTTTCCTATGGTGCTTTGACAAATACTTTTTTTAAGTTATAATAGTTTTATATGTTTCCTGAACTTAAACAGACAGTCGAATCACATCTGCCTGCTCGTAGGAAGAAAACACCGTCGGGTTGGATATCTTTCAATGCACCATGCTGTGTTAACCAAGGAGAAAGTGCCGACACTCGACAAAGAGGCGGAGTCATATATCCAGGCGACGGATCTATAAACTATCACTGTTTTAACTGTGGTTTTAAAGCCAACTATACCCCAGGTAGATATTTGAATACTAGATTCCGTAAACTGTTAGGTTGGCTGAATGTATCAAGCAGTATCATTGGAAAATTGAGTATGCAGGCAATTGCACTGTCACAAGAAGTAAATCCGGAACAAAAGAAACTAGATGATGAAATAAAATTTGACACAATTAGATTACCAACAGATGCTGAACCTATTCGTACTAATCCATACCTTATTGAACGTGGTATTATAGACGTGCCGCATACTCTGTATGAAGCACCTAAGTCCATGAAGGACAGAGTAATTGTGCCTATAAAATGGCAGGGCAAGTTGATCGGGTATGTGGCTAGAGCAATGACAGACATCTCACCCAAATACTTTGCACAAGTACAACCTGGCACACTGTTCAACCTAGACAATCAACACTGGTCTAGAAAATTTGTGATACTGGTAGAAGGTATATTTGATGCTATACAGATAGATGGTGTTGCTATACTAGGGTCTGAAATAGCACACAAACAAAAATTACAAATAGATGCATTAAACAGAAAAGTTATTGTTGTGCCCGATAGAGATCGTGCTGGCACTAAACTTATTGATCAAGTAAGTGAATGGGGATGGTCAGTGTCTATGCCTCCATGGGAACCTAATATAAAAGATGTAAATGATGCTGTGATTAAATACGGAAAGATACTGACCATTCAGGCAATACTCAAGTACACACATGACTCGAAAGCAAAAATAAAAGTAAATGAGAAACTATGGCTTTAACTGTAGAACATAGACAACGGTTGATCGAAGGACTAAAAGCGTTTGCAGAGTTTAGAAAACAGACTGGCATTAATGCGTTAGACAACTACGGATATAGAGAAGCATTACAAATACTAGAACTAAGAGCATTACTACCGTCAATAGATAAAGTGCCTGGCCGTACTGGCGCTGATGCTAAAGCAGAAGATCAAGGCTACACAAACATAGAATTAAAAAGTAATCACTTTGAAAAAAACAAACTTACAATTAGCAATTGGCCGTGTGCAATGTTCGACATGAGTAAAAAAGGTGGCAAAGAAAAATTATACAAGTTCGAAGGCTTTGGACATGGCCTGTTTAATTCAATTGAACTCACATTAGTTGCCAGTTACTTTATTAAGAAAGAACACATGTATAAAATGCACCCTCTGTTTGATAAAAAAATTGCACAGTATGAACTATTCAAAGAAAGCAAAGAAACATTACGCGAAGCAATTGAAATATCTTTACAAGAAGTAATAGAACATGTGGATCCAGATGATATTGTGTTTTTTAAAAATGGTCAAATAGTAACAATTAGAGAGGAAGGCGAAATATAGATGGAAATAAATCTAACTAACAAAACAGTTTTTAAAGACAGTGTACACATGTTTAGAGATGCAGTAGATCCTATAGTTGCACAAAAGATACTTTTACAATTGGGTATAGATTATTCTTTGAAGCACTTCGAGCCTAAACAAAAATTAGACAGTGATATTTTTACATATAACTTTGAACAACTCATGACACTGAATAACGATATAAAAACGTATGTGTACAGTGATGACTTTCATAAGTTGGTGTCTGAGCAAACAGGCATTGAGGTGTCAAAGACTCTGAGTTGTTGGGCAAGTGCTTACAGTAAAGGACACTATCTTACTCCACACACTGATGCAATAAAAGATAGAAAAGTAGCCTACATATTCTATTTCAATGCAGAATGGCGACCACACTGGGGTGGTAACATTGCATTCGAGAAAGATGATCACTGGATTATGATTCCTCCCATGCACGGAAGCATGATGCTGTTTGATGTGAGAGATAGTAAAAACAGACACATGGTTACTCCTGTGTGGTCAGATGAAACTAGATATGCAATTACAGGGTGGCTTGTTTGATCAAACCATTTAAAATGAGAGTAAAAACGCCGTTGAGATATCCTGGAGGGAAATCAAGAGCAATAAAGTTTTTAGATACACATTTGCCTAAAAATAGATTTGCCAGATACTGTGAACCTTTCCTAGGTGGTGGATCAATGGCATTACATATCACACAGAAACATCCTGATGTTGATGTTTGGGTTAATGATGCACACTGGCCTCTATATGCTTTTTGGCATCAATTAAAATGCAGAGGTGAAGAGTTGGCCGTGGAACTGGAAGAGATAAAATACCAAACCATGGCCTATCCCGACGCTCAACGAGAATTGTTTAAAAAAGCCAAACAGGGGTTAGAGTCTGATGATGAATATGAAGCAGGCAAAAACTTTTTTATAGTTAACAAGTGTGGCTTTAGTGGGTTAGCATCTACGTTTTCGCAACAAGCATATGATGGCAACTTCACACTAAACAATATAAGAAAGTTACGTGGAGTTATTCCTATTATAAAAGATTGGGTCATTACCAATTATGATTACAAAGATGTTTGTTTTGGTGTTTGGGGCAACCCTGATTACGGAGATCAATTCACATTCTTAGATCCCCCATATGACATCAAATCATTTCTGTATGGCAAAGATGGTAATTGGCATCGAGGATTTGATCATGCACAATTTCATGAACAGGTTAAAAAAATCGAAGGCGATTGGATGATCACATATAATTCTAATCCAAACATTTTAACCCTATGGGATGCATTTACATTATTAGAATGGGACCTAACATATACTATGAGATCTACAGGTACATACCGCGACGATCAAAAGAAAAGAAAAGAACTATTGATAACCAATTACAAAAGTGATATAATATAAAAGTGCAACAGTATACAACAGAATTACAGAAATTATTTTTAGAAATGTTTCTAGCAGATGCTGAGTCATTTGTCAGAGCACAAAACATATTTAGATATTCACACTATGATGCATCTTTGAGAGATGTGGCCAAGTTTGTGCATGATTATGCACAAGAGTACAAAACACTGCCTGATGTTGAAATTGTTAATGCAAAAACTGGTGGACAACTGCAATCGGCTGCCGACATTGATCCAAAACACTTTGATTGGTTTCTTGACGAGTATGAAAGTTTTGCTAGACACAAGGAATTAGAATCTGCCATACTTGCATCTGCAGACTTGCTGGAGAAGGGCGACTATGGCCCAGTAGAGAAGTTAATCAAGGATGCAGTGCAAATTGGTCTAACCAAGGACCTGGGTATTGATTACTTCGCTGATCCTAAAGCAAGATTGCAGGCTCTCAAAGACAACAATGGTGTAATGCCAACTGGCTGGAAAAACTTTGATAAGAAGTTGTTCGGAGGATTCAACAGAGGCGAACTTAACATTTTTGCAGGAGGATCAGGCGCAGGTAAGAGTTTGTTCTTGCAGAATCTTGCAGTGAACTATGCTGAACAGGGCATGAACTGTGTGTACATAACACTAGAGTTAAGTGAGAATTTGACTGCGATGAGAATGGATGCTATGATGACTGATACTCCGGCCCGAGACATATTCAAAGACCTAGACACAGTTGACCTAAAAATAAAGATGAAAGCAAAGACCTTGGGCAAAGTTAGAATCAAATATATTCCAAGTGGCGCAACTGCTGTTGATGTTAGATCATACATTAAAGAGTTTGAAATACAACATGGCATAAAGTGTGATGTGGTGCTGGTTGATTATCTAGACTTACTGATGCCGATGAATAAAAAAGTATCGCCAAGTGATCTATTTGTGAAAGACAAGTATGTGTCTGAAGAATTGAGAAACTTAGCAGTTGACTTGAATGCAATATTGATCACAGCATCACAGTTGAACAGAGCCAGTGTTGAAGAAATAGAATTTGATCATTCGCACATCTCAGGCGGACTATCTAAGATACAAACAGCAGACAATGTGATTGGTATCTTTACATCTCGAGCAATGAGAGAGCGTGGCAAGTATCAGATACAGTTCATGAAAACAAGATCCAGTTCTGGTGTTGGTCACAAAGTAGACCTAGAGTTTAATGTGGACACACTGAGAATACTCGATGTGGCCGAGGAAGAAGAGCATCAATCATTTAAGAAACAATCGTCTTCTATATACAGCAATCTAAAAAGAACATCCACAGTAACAGAAGAACCAAAAGAAGAACACAAAGCCAGTGGTGACGACATAGGCAAAGTAAAAGCCAACGTTGAATCAAGCAAGATAAAAGAGCTTATCCGTAATCTAAATAAAAAATAGTTTAATAATCGTATTTGAACAGTGCAATATCAGATGCAAAATGTTTTGCCACAATATCTATAGTTTCTTGATCATAATAGGTTTTATAATCTCTGTGTGAACTTGCATTTAGGTTGGGCAATGGTGTCGAACACCCTGTCATTTTTTGTATAGAAACAAAGTCATAATCTAAACTTTCATAACGCAGTATCTGATCAACTCCTTCTGCCCAGTGTTGCTGTTGCCTACTCCAACTGCTCCATCCCCATTGATCAAAGTTTTGCACAAAAAATTTAAATCCTTTTGACAGATGTTCTAATACCATTTCGCAGTGATCAATTTGATAGTCTGTATCTCTGTGTCTTGGATGTTCGCCTGCGTGATCTGTTACTTCCTGTATATTTCTTGTGAGTTTTGATATGTGGTGGTGATAGTAACTTACCATTCTGTCCCATGGGTTTCGAATCACGCAGAAGGTATGCCCTACATCTTTGTAAACGTTTTGCATTTTTCTACAGGTGGTGTGTCTACGTAGGAATTCAAATCCATCTGCATGTTCCATCAGCCAAGAAGCAACGGACATGCTGGCTGTCTTTGGAATGTCTATAAAAGTTATTACTGTTGGTTTTCTAACTACAACTGCCATGTGAAAGTATTTAAGTTAGGATTAAAAATGATCAATCAGATCAATGACTAGGAAGCTGAGATTTTGGTCACTGTGTAGTTTTTATGATACCACAGATTGAACAACAGGTTTTCGTATTCTGTCGCACTGAACACCACAATACAATTGTCGTCTTCTGCAGTTTGATCCAGAGATGAATCCAAGTAAACCAACTCAGCATCATATGATCCTGCTCCAATGAATCCCTGCACTGTGGTAGAGTCATTGTAGTAGTTGGCCATCAGTGACTCCAGGCTTTCACTTGCATCATCAGGCTTCTTGCAGAAGTAGTAGTCATGCAGTGCTGTGGAGTCATACATCACAGAAGTGATGTCTCCATGGTAGGACATCCATAGGTCACCATCTGAAGTTTTTGTAAAGTTGAATTTCCATTCGCCTGCGTGATCTGACACAATGGCTGGTCGATAGAAGTCGCCTGCAAGATCATATGTGGAATCCACAGTGACCATTTCGCCCCACCACACATAGTCATGGTTGTTGTTGTGATTGTTCCACTGTGCTTGAGGATCTGCCAACAGTTGTCTCACTGTGCTGGCAGTGCCGTTGATGATGGCGTTGAAATTGTATGAGGTCAAACAACAGGTGTCTGATCCCACGGAAAACTGATTCACAACCACATCTGTGGACACTGTGGGAGTCTTCTGTGGCACAATGCGAATCACATGATCGCCTGTGCTGAGATCAGCATCAAATGTTAGGTCAGCGGGTGAGTCTCCCAGTGTGATGGTGTGTTTGGTCACACCGTCCAGTGTGATGGACACTGACACATCCACCATGGCTGTAGCCTCCTCGTTGGTTGAATCAAATGATTCTTGATACTCATCGTAGGTGCTGTCGTCCACTGTGGGTCTTTTTTGTATGTTAAAGGTGTAGGTGCTCATTGTCTAATATTTAGTGCTCCTGACACCTGCACTGTGTAACGGTTGGTGTTGCCCAGGTTGCCACCCATGTGCAGTTCGTCGATGGAGAACTCCACCCAATCCCCTGCGGACCAGCCAGTGAACACTCGACCGTTCACTTCAAAGTAGTGACCCGATCGCCAATCTTCCACAAATATCTGTCTGCGTCTGATGAGATCCACTGGGTGAGCATCTCTGAGATTCTGCTGTACATCGCGATGTGGTGGCATGGCCATGCCCGGCAGAGCTACCACAAACAGTGTGTGCTGTTGCACCCATGCACTCACACGGAACTGAGCACACCACTCAAACAGGCCCTGTGCTGAGTCAGCGTCCACGTGATGGAACTCGCCCCACTGTCTCAGTGTGCTCTCAGGATATCCCATGCTCAGCCACGGAGTCATGTGGTCAGGATGATGTGGATCTGCAGTGCCCTTCTCCCAATAACGAGTGTAGGGCAACTGTGTACAGCGTTCCAGAGTTCTTGCAGTGAGTGTGATGTGTCCAGTGCTGACAGTCATTCCAGTATTTACTGACCCTGTGGGGCCACCAATAAATATTTGACATGCAGTTGCTGGTAGCATCACCTCGAATCAATCACACAGAACATGATCTATGGCGTCACTCTGTGATCCTCACATTTGAAACTCAGTCGGGTCACATGGGATTCATCATGAATCAAGCAGTGGCCAACATTGATCATGACAACATATCATCACTGTACGGTGTGGGTCAACTGCCCGTGCGTCGAGTGTACTGTGGTGGACCTGTGC
>Ga0209830_10000237_pt1 | contig 62419 bp, 58 predicted proteins | sample ArcticOcean_MG_C_12_FD_187439 | JGI IMG/M metagenome (GOLD analysis project Ga0209830, IMG submission 187439) | Marine microbial communities from western Arctic Ocean - ArcticOcean_MG_CB8_130 (SPAdes) (version 2) | ecosystem: Environmental > Aquatic > Marine > Oceanic | place: Arctic Ocean...
AATGCAGACACAGATGACGACGGAGATAACGTGACGGATGCAGATGACGCCTTCCCACTTGACCCAACCGAATCCGTGGATACAGACAATGACGGAACTGGAAACAATGCAGACACAGATGACGACGGAGATAACGTCCTGGATGCAGACGATGCTTTTCCACTTGATTCAACTAAATCTAAAGATACTGTTTCCGACGAGGATTCATCAATTCCAGGATTTACAGGAATACTGGCAACACTTAGCTTGCTTGGTGCAGTATTTATTCGTCGTAATGAGTGAACGTGATCGTCGATAAGCAGGTTCTGATGTAGAGACCTCTGTAATCGAAAGTTCACACGACATCTCATGGTTTGCTGGCGATAAATGTTCTCAGCGCTGTGGGATCCTTAGACGCGGAAACAACTTGGGAGTATTTGTCCTATATTGTAGATAATCTGGATCATTACCCCACTTGGTCAGAGCCCGCTTATCTAAAATCGGGATTCCGCTAATCTTGGTGAGGAGAAAATAGATGAATATAGGGGAAACCCAGGCAACTCTCTCAAATCCAGTAAAACATGATATTCCAAAGCAGGCAATTCCACTCCAAAGAAGAATCTCTCCCAAGTAATTCGGATGGCGAGATAATGACCACAATCCTTCATCAATCCATTTCCCTCGATTATCTGGTTCCCCATTAAAAGACCTTTTTTGATTATCAGCGATTACTTCAATGCCAAAGCCAAGAATCCAAACTATCAATCCAATGGCATCCCAGATTCCAAGTGGAGGAGCAGAACTGGCTTGGCTGTTGATTACTATGACCACGTTCATAGTGATAAAAACCCATAATCCTTGAACGGTCCATGGCACTAGGAATCGGGTAGGAGACGTTTTCAAATCGTCAAACCGTCCGTCTTTTCCTGTGCGATGAATGCGAATAAAGAGAAAGCAGGCGAGGCGGAAAGACCAGATGGCCACAAGTAAACTGACAATCCACTCTCTTGCGCTGGGAGATTCTGTCTGTGATCCTGCCCAAAGACTGAAGCCGATAATAGCCAGGTAGGTCAAACCTCCCGCTAAGTCATAGAATCTTTCAGTTTGTTTTAGAGAAGATGGTAGCCATGCTAGCCACTGAACACCAATGGCAATTGCAGCACAATAAAATACAGCTGAGTATCCATTAAGAACAACTGATTTGTCTTCAACAGCAGTAACTATCAATCCAATAATAAAAAGGGTGATTATGACAACCAATACAGTCAAACGGATGTCTTGCCGGCTGGTTTTCACAATCCGAACACAATGTTATTTCATTAATAATGTTGCTTGCATCCATCTGCCTTTGCAGTCATTGTAGAAATTTAATATTAGCAACTATGCTGAACAAGTTTCTCCTTCTCCCATGGAAAGGAAATTAGAATTCACATGGTTTGAGAATAGACCCTTGTGTGCACTCCTCTTTGGGACCACCATGAACATGCCATATGGCTAAAGAGTTCCATATTAAAATCGTGTAATAATAAATAATGCGATAACAATAATTATTGCTAACATTTTCTTATTCTTAAGTATTCTAATCTCAAGATTGGAGTTTCTATATTTCTTTTTTTCGATATTATCTTCAATTTCATTGTTTAATTCTACTTTGTGGGGGTCAGTAGAAAGTTTATGAATACCCGCAATTCCAAAAAATACAGCAAAAAAAAGGCAACATGGTGCGACAAATGCGTTGCCCATTGTAGTATTTGCCATGATGTTAAAAAATTCAAATATTGACACTAATGCAATTACAATATATAACGCACCAAAAATAGAACGACCGTCGTTATCCGCCACAGTATTGGCATATTCCAACCGAACATAAAGGTGCATCCGGCTACCCACGGATATGGACCTGTTTACGATGCATGATATTGGGACAGATTTTTCAAAAAAAGGCTAACTTCTATCAATACTTGATAAATTGTAGTGTACTTATAGGTCTGTGAGAGAAGTTGGCACTGCGATTGGCATCTTGGCCCTGCCAAAAGAACTACCACAAGAAAAAGTTGATGCAGAGATTAAAGGAATCAATTTATTCAAAGAAATAATCAATTCTTCAACACTCTGGAAAATAAATGATGCTGAAGCGAAAAGACCCATCGCCCATTGCCAAGTTGGAGAATTATTGATTCGATTAGATCCCTTTCAAACAATTAGAAATTCATATTTCATCAGGAACTTTCACTTCGTTTTGGAAATTAATGGGCGTAATGTATGTGTCCTAGAATCACATAATTCTGAAACGGCCATCATTGACCCTTTAATCAGTTTATTACTCCTTGGAGAAGCAGGCTGGCCAGAAGAATCAACCCCAGTAACGATGGAGGAAGTCTCCATTGAGCAACAAATTGTTAATCGTGATTTGGGAATTATGAGTAAAAGAGAATCAATAAAACTTTCCTTTACGGTAGAAAATAAAAAAGATTTACTTTATGCTGTAGGTCAAATTGAGAATGGAAACTCATGGGAGGGTTTAGCTGCAATTATGAAAGTTGCAAGAAGCAAATATGTTTGTGCGATGTGGACAATGAATTATGTTCTGAATGAAATTAAACCTTTTGTCGATTCCTGCAATGAGCAACAAATCGCTCAATATATTGAAAGTCCGTTTGAGTCTACAGACCGTATATTCTTAGAAAAAATGCTACTGATTTCGAATGTTTGAATTGGTAATCCTCAAGTGCTGCCAATGCTGGCTTTGAAACGGTGATAGTATGCAGACCTACCTAGACCTCATCCAAACTATCCTCGATAAGGGTGAAGACAAAGGCGACCGCACCGGCACAGGAACAAAATCTGTATTCGGTCACCAGATGAGATTCGATTTATCTGAAGGTTTTCCGATGGTAACGACAAAGAAACTTCATTTGAAATCAATTGTCTATGAGTTACTGTGGTTTCTAAAAGGAGATACCAATGTCAAATATTTACAAGAAAATGGAGTTCGTATTTGGAATGAATGGGCTGATGATAACGGTAACTTAGGACCTGTTTATGGTAAGCAATGGCGCCAATGGGAAGCAAAGGATGGCTCAGTAATCGATCAGGTTTCTGAGGCTGTTGAAATGATAAAAAACAATCCTAACTCACGTAGAATCATTGTATCGGCGTGGAATGTCGGTGAATTAAACGAAATGGCCTTGATGCCTTGCCATGCCCTTTTCCAATTTCATGTAGCAAATGGTAAACTAAATTGTCAACTTTATCAAAGAAGCGCTGATGTATTTCTTGGAGTTCCGTTCAATATCGCTTCCTATGCACTTCTGACCCATATGATGGCTCAAGTATGTGGCCTTCAAGCAGGAACATTTGTTCACACTCTGGGAGATGCGCATTTGTACAATAATCATCTTGAACAAGCCAATTTACAACTTAGCCGTAAACCATTACAATTACCTCAGTTGAAATTAAACCCTGAGATCATGCAAATAGACCAGTTTAATTTTGATGATATCGAGATTATTGGATATGAACACCACGAACATATCAAGGCTCCAATTGCAATTTGAGGGATATTTATGCTGACAATGATATACGCATGCGACACCAATGGAGCTATTGGCAAAGATGGAGATTTACCGTGGAAGCAATCTTCAGATTTGAAACACTTCAAACGCATAACCATCCGTAAAACAGTGGTAATGGGTAGAAAAACATGGGATAGTTTACCATCTGGCGGATTGCCAAACCGAAGAAACATTGTGATGTCAAGAACTCCACGTCAAGATGTTGAAGTAATGAGTTTTGAGCAAATTTTGGAACTCTCCGAGGATGAAGAACTGATAATTATCGGTGGTGGAGAGATTTATTCATTATTCTTACAACACTGTAAGGAGATACACAGAACAATAATTCACACTGAAGTTGAGGGGGCTGATACGTTTGCCCCTGACATCTCTAAATTTGGATTTTACTTAATTGGAGAAAACCATCAATCTCCTGGACCGAAAGACCAGCATTCAATGACATTTCAGCATTTTATTTGTTGAGAAGTTAACAGAAACTTACTTACGCTACTAATCTGCTTTATATTCAGTAACTCTAATTCCAAGACGTCCGGTTAGGGCCTCTCTTTTCATAATTCTTTGGTACTTCTTTTCGAAGGCTGATTTCAAATCAATATCCATTGCAATTGAATGGCCCATCAACAAGATCAATATGTCTGCCATCTCTTCAGCACACTCTTCTATTGGCTTACCCTTGGTAATTGCAGCGGATAACTCTCCAAGTTCTTCAACAGTTAGAGCGATCCTATACCCCATATCATGTCCATTCTTATTAGCGAAATCATGCTTATGATGGAAGGCCGCAACCCTCTTCATCATCTCTTCCCACTCATTACCAGCTTGATGATTCATCCATTTGTCAACACTTGCTTCAGTCATTAACCATTGGTCATCATGGGCAGGGCATCAACCTTGCGACAGCATATCTATGACACACTGCCACACCGGTGCTAATCTTTTATTGGCCTCTGCGGATACTGAAAGATGAGATAGATCTGCCGCATCATTCCCTGGCTCTCTACCGGCTGCCCAATTTGATGAAATACAGACTGCTGCGTAAGGGATTTCTAGTTCCCTAGCTAATTTTGCTTCACGCGGCATGGTCATTCCAACCATATCTCCACCGAGTTTCTCAATTGCGTTTACTTCGGCACGTGTTTCAAATTGTGGACCATGTGCTAACCAATAGGTATAGTATAATTTTTCAGAATCAGAAAATGATTGCGCTTCACGTAGACTGTTGAGCAAGATACAATTCAGTTCACTACTGAATGGTTCTGTCACTGATGTGAAGGTTGCATCTTCATGATGGAAGGTACTTGCAAAACCTGTAAAATCAATGTATTGGTCAGCGAGGGCAACTTTCCCTGGTGGGAAGTCTGCTGAAATGGCTCCAACTGAACATACTGCCATTATCGCTTCACAACCACTGTCCACTAAAGCACTGATATTTGCTCTATGTTCTATCATGTGTGGTGGTTTACTTGCATTACCTTGGTTGTGATGGCGTTGTAAGAAAATTAATTCTTTCTCTATTTCACCGCTACTAAGTTTCAAACAAGTTAATGGTACACTACCCCAATTTGTTTCGACAACAAGGTCATCTCTTCGTTCTAAAGTCAATCCTGCCTCGGTTAATTGTTGACCAAATGTCATTTCAATTAGGCCGGTGCCTCCGATAACTGCTAACCTCTGCATAATATTCGCCTATTGTCCTACATTGTCAAACCTACGGCTCAACAACATCGTAGACCTTGCTTTCGCAGGCATTCAAAGAGAACGGGGTTCCCGAGAAATCATTCGTTAAGACGAGCGATCAAATCTGCCTTCTTTCCAGAAACAGGTTTTCCAGCAGCCTTCAACAGTTCCTTCAGTTCTGAAACTGTCATTGAACTATGGTCAACGCTTGGAGCCGCTTTCTTAGCAGGCGCTTTCTTAGCAGGTGCTTTCTTAGCAGGCGCTTTCTTGGCAGGTGCTTCTTCAGCAACTTCCTCTTCAGCAGGTGCTTCTTTAGCAGGTTCTTTCTCAGATTTAGGTTCAACTGCTTCGACTGCATCAAGAATAGAAGGTGCATCTACAACTTCTTCCTCTTCCGCTTCTTCTCCGTCCATTGCTGCTGCCATTGCTGCAGCCTTCTTGGCCTTTAATTCAGCATCTTGGCGAGATTCATTTGCATGGATGTCGTCTAAAGTTGGTCCCTTTTCGTTAGTAACACCTTCTTGTAGAAGTTGGCTCTTATGAATTGCCACTGACTTAACTGGGTAAATTGGCTTAACTGCGTTGAGGATTTCTCCTTCTAATTCGCCACCAAGAATAGATTCTTGGATTTTGGAGAAAGTATTCTTAGATGCATATGCACGAATAACTTCTGCTGCTTTTGCACGCATTGCTTGCTTTACTGAAGTTTGAACACGCTTTTGAGTAATAATCAAAGGCTTCATACGAACTAGGTAACCGTCAGTAGATACTACATCAACTACATCGTCAACCTTACCACGGTAGCGGCGAATTTGACGGCGTGTGTGATCTGTTTGGTGATGGTGACCAATAAATGTGGTCAATGCATCTCTTCCAACTACTTCAGTAACTCTGAATCTAAGAATAATATGCATTTTAGTAAAGTCGCCATTGAATTCTTGCAATGTCATCTCATAAATACGGCCCATAATGTGGTCGTCAGACTCACCGATTGTTTCTCCAATTTGCTTAAAGTCCCATGGATGACGAGGTGCACGAATAGTGTACCATCTCTTCATCTTCCACTTGTCACGTTGCTTACGTGCTGATGCACGTGCTCTTGCTGTTACTTTTTTGGCCATTGAATTCACTCTCGGTGTTGTCTTGCGGGGGCTACCCCACTTGCATTCTGCCGTCTAACCCCCCCTATATGAACAGCCCCCTCTATTTTGGATAGTAGAAACGAATGATTGACCGCTTGTTTGGAGGTTAGTATCAAATCCTTCTCGCCCTACCATCACCCATGCCAGTTCATCAACTCACGTGGAGAGCGACGGCCAGCGGCATAGAAGATGAGATGATACTAGCTGAAGCATTAGCAACCCTCATCGGTGATGAAGAGGCTGTGGAGATAGAACAGACCAACTCTTACCACGGCTCACCCATCCACATAGTTTCGGCGAGATTAACTCGCGCAGGACCTGCACAAAAAGCTCTATCAAATATCGGAAAAGAAAATCTAAAGGTGATTTTATCAGAATTAGAGACTCGGCTGGATGAGACTAATGTTATTCACTTTCGATTAGATCAAAGTGACTTAATCAGTGGCATTTTGACATTATCGCAACCCGGAGGTCAAGCAACCATCAAAGGGCAAACCAAAATCCAAGTATACCCTGGACAAAACCCCTTATTAGAGGCTAAAAGCACAATTCAAAAGGCAATTGAATCATCTAATTGAGTCGGCTTTTCAATCGCCACCATAAGAAATGTTTAGATTGTTCAACCAACGATTAATGTATGTCTACCCCTTCAGCAGGTTTGAGGAATACCTATGACACATGTTGTAACAACCGCCTGCGTTGACCACAAGTACCAAGAATGCGTTGCTGTTTGCCCTGTTGAAGCATTTAGAGAAGCCGATAGATACCTCGTTATTGATCCGGATGAATGCATTGATTGTGGCGCATGTATCCCTGAATGTCCAGTTGATGCGATCTTCGCAGATACCGATATTCCTGCAGGAGAAGAAGCATGGGAAGAGCGTAATGCAGCAGAGTCTATTGACGCTGAAATTGCAGAAGGCGATTCACCAGTTCTTGCAGACTGAAATTAGAATTTCTCCCTCATCCCTCATGTATTGGACTTACCAATGATATTGAAGTAAATTATTTTAGACAGGTTGATTATAATGGCTAAGGAAATAGATTTTTCAAAATTTAGGCGCGGCAGTGACTTACTAAAACGTGGATTTGCACGTATGCAACAAGGTGGTGTCATCATGGATGTCGTCAATCCTGACCAAGCAGCAATCGCAGAAGATTCTGGGGCTGTTGCGGTAATGGCTCTAGAAAGAGTTCCCGCTGACATCCGCAGAGATGGTGGAGTCGCCAGAATGAGCCATCCCGATATGATCCAAGGAATTCTCGATTGCACATCTATACCAGTAATGGCAAAAGCAAGAATCGGCCATGAAGGTGAAGCAAGAATCCTCGAATCAATGGGGGTAGACATGGTTGATGAAAGCGAAGTATTGACCCCTGCAGACCCGTTCTTCCATATTTCTAAGAAAGATTACGATATTCCATTCGTATGTGGAGCAACGGAATTAGGAGAGGCCGTTCGTCGAATATGGGAAGGGGCTGCAATGATACGCACCAAAGGAGAAGCAGGAACTGGAAATGTAGTTGCTGCTGTCACTCATGCTAGATTAATAGATCAAGAGATTAAACAACTACAATCCCTTGATGATTCGGGAATTGATCAAACTGCAGAAATTATAATCGATAGATATAGAGTATTGGCAAACCACTCTAAATTGCCAGGAAATCATCAATTTACACCTTTTGGAGCAATAGACAAAAAGATGCACGGCGAAGTTAGAGAAATCCTTGAAGAAGTTAGAACAATGGGCCGGCTACCTGTAGTCACATTCTCTGCTGGCGGCATCGCAACACCAGCAGATGCATCCCACATGATGCGTCTTGGCATGGATGGAATATTCGTCGGCTCTGGTATATTCAAGTCTGAAGATCCGAAAACAATGGCTGAGGCAATTGTTCTTGCCACCGCTCACTATGATGATGCTGAAAAGGTAACTCAAGCGATGGTAATGATGGCTGGGGCGGCAATGAAAGGCGATGAACTTGAAACTCTAGAAATTCGCTACGACCAACGTGGAAATTAAGCATAACGCTTCCAAAGACAACCATTCTATAGAATGTTCAATCCAGTGGGTCGCCAACTCCGACTTCACCTAATGTCCAACGTAATGTCTTAATTACTCCATCTAAGGCTTTATGATTTCTTGCTGCTTCCTTCATTCCTTCTCTGTCCCCAGAAGACTTACATGCCTCAAACCACTTCTTCCATTGGTTGCGTTTTGTTTCAGCACGAGTAAGCATTTGCTCAATCTCATCCCAAGTTCTCTCATAGGTTCTTTCAACCGCCTGGTCACCTGGTGGAATACGATTCATAATTGGGCCCGAATTGCAACGGTATATGAGTAATACGGCTACATTATTCGTAACCGATTCATATTTTCAAGGAATTTTTTGATCGCTAATATTTGTTTCCGCAGCAATTTCGCAATTATCACCTATCACGACATTGTGTAATTTAGCCCCATTACCGATTACCACATTTTGGCCAACCACTGAATGAGTAATAGTTGAATCTTGGCCGACTTTACACCCAGACATTAACAGTGAATCGGAGATTTTCACATTCTCTTCAATATAACAATTAGAGGAGATGACACTGCTAACAACATCACCCAGTATCACTGCATCTGCCATACAGAAACCATTGCCCGGAAGAACTGAACCCTTTGGCATAGGAAATGGTAATTCATGCATTCGCTCCACTAGAGTCGATTGAGCGTTTAGCAATTCCATCGGATTCCCGACATCGAACCAAACACCATCAATTGTCTTGGCATACATAGGCCAATTCATTTCCAGCACCAGTGGGAATAATTGCTTACTAAAATCAAATTTCTCACCCAAAGGCACCAATGCTAAAACCTCAGGTTCTATGATGTACAATCCTGCATTTATTACATTACTAAACGCTTCTTCAGGGCTTGGTTTTTCCTTGAACCGACTGATATAGCCCTCTCGCAAATCCCCATCTAATTCACCATTGTGCGCCGCTGATAAACCAACGATACCAAAATCGCTTGGGTCTTCAACTTCCCAAAGTGCCATTGTAACCTTTGCACCACTTTGTTTGTGAGCTGCTAATAGACCAGATATGTCAAATGATGCGACTGAATCACCCGAACCAACAACAAATGTTTCTGTCAATAAATCACCCAGAAGACGAACACTCCCCGCAGTACCCATTGGAGAGTCTTCTTGATTAATTCGCGCTGAAATCTCTCTTGAATGAGTTTTCATTGATTGCATTGGCCAATTGGACACATGCTTTCGCAGTTGTTCGCCTCTATATCCAGTGGTTACAATTAAATTGTCAATACCAGCCTCTATCATCGCATCTTTAACGAAATCAATAACAGGGCGACCTAGGACTTCGACCATAGGTTTTGGACGAGTCAAAGTCAAAGGACGTAATCTTGAACCTTGACCACCGGCCATTATGACCCCGTACATCATTACACCTCAGCGACGACGGTTCTGCATATTTATTCGGCGCATTCCTGCTTTCTTGGAGGATTTACCCATAGCAGGACGTGATGCTTCACCACTATCGCCACTACTTGTCCCTCCAATGTTCAATACACCGGATGAAAGTAGACTACTTACCATGCTGTCAGCCACATCTGCTGAACTAGCACCGGTTGACATTTCGTTTTTGACGGATTGATTGTGATCAATTATCCAAGATTCTCTTTCTTTCTTAGCCATTTGTAACTGGTCACGTGCTTTGTCAACATCCTTCATCAACTCAACAGTCTTTTCATGCATTTCATCTGCTTTCTTTCTGAAATCAAGATATTCTTCATGGAATCTGTCTCCTTCTGCTTTGAGGAAATCTCGATGTGCGAAAACTTCATCCAATTCTTTGGACTTTTCGGTTACTCTCACAACTGCTTCGATCATTGCTTTATGTGCAGCGTCTGCTTCAGACTTTAGGATTTTTATTGACCCATCCAAGTCAGACAAATCAATATTAACCATATCAAATTCTGCAACCTCTGGTTCTAATTCTGCAAGGCGGCGGTGTTTTAATTTGAGGTTAGCCATCATTTCTCTCTCTTTCTTAGGACCAACACTTGATGTTTCGAAGGTAGTTTCCAAATTGTCAATCTCTTGCTTTAGTTGCATAAACTCAGCAGTAGCAGAACGCTTCTCGTTCTTTTCACCACGGCGACCCTTTACTTGAGAAATGAGTTGGCGGATTTGGTCCTGCATTGCATTTCTTTTTTCTTTAAACAATTTAATCTCAGCACGAATAACCTTTACTTCGGAAAGGACAAGAGCGGATTTCTCTCTGTGTTCCTTGAATTGTGCTTGAATAGAATTGCGCTTATCCGCACTTTGTTTGGCGGAATCGCTGAATGAATTTCTGGTTTCACGCAGTTTGCGAACCTTTGCTTCCATTGTTTGAAGTTCTTCATGAAGGGCCGCATCCGGCTTCTCCTCCGCTTCCTCTTTCATTCCGCGCATGACTCTTCCACAGCATTTACCATTTCAAGGCTATGGATGGTACATCAAAACAATTTGAGTAAATTATTGGCCAAATATGACATACATTTCCAGTAAGATTGCGCTTAAGAACCCAATAGCCCCCAGCAAATTAGCAGTGATAGAACCAGATGATCTCACCATTGACCTAAATTCGGATCTAACTCTAACGTTGATTTGTCTTCCCACTAATAATTCACCACTTGGTTGTTCAAGACGAACTGAAACTGTTGCTTCTCCCGTAGTAGTAGGTAATAGCGACTGCCAAGCGACTGTACCATCCCGCAGTAAACCGCTCATCACACCTAGAGTATCACTATCATCTTGTGCGTGACTTGGTAATGCGCGGTCAGACCACCAGTATTTTTCACCAGGCTGTAATCTATATGTCAAAGCTACATCATTAGGCCTAAAGTCTGGCGTTTGAACCCTAAATACAACTGTTCTTTCTGTTTCTCCAAGGTTATGAATTATTGTAAACAGGTTTGCTCTATCGGTAACAACATTTTCTAAATCAACTTCGAATACTAAATCTTTCATTGCTGGATTATTACCAACTTCAATCTCATGCTCCAAACGGTCTATCATTCGGAAGAATGCTGGGCATTTTCTTGACACATGCTCTATCAATAAAAGCCAGACTTCCAATGTGAAAACTGGGTGTGAAACGATTAGTTTTAATCCGTCTGCATTCAATATTTCAGATAATTCAGAAATCATTGTAGTTCTATCTAGACCGCCGAAGTGCCTGTACAATGTCATCAGCAATTTCTCTCTCGCAAAATCGACTTCAACATTTGGATGAATGTTTGCTTCGATACTTTTTATGAAATCAACATATTGTGCTCGCATCAATGGGTCCATATGTGTCATTAGAAGGTCATTGAATACTGAATTAATTGTTGAGGGGTGAATCGCGGGGTCATATGTATTTAGCAGCCCAGTTATTTCAACCATACTAAATTGATGAGAACGTGCTGCCAAGAGTTGACCAATTGACAATAGCATTAATGAGAATGAACCTAATAAGAATATCATTCCAGAACTATTCTCAGATCCGATATAAAAAATAACAACCAATAATAAAGCACTGGCCATTGCAAATATCAGACCTGTATTTGTTTTGCTAGTAGAACGCTTCATTCTATCAACTAGTCCATCATATCCCTGTAATGATTGAACTGGCCGGTGGGCATCATTTGAACTTTTTACTTCATCATTAAACACGCGTAATGAGAGTCCCAAGCGATGCCGATGAACCATAATAGACAAAATATAACCAAACAATATTACGAATGTGATAGCGACTAATGTAATGGAAAAGGTAAACTCTATTGTCGGTTCTATATTTTCTAACCACCATTTTGGCGAACCGGTAGAAAAGGCCCACGCAATGAAATACGTGAAGATAGCAAAAGCGGGTAAAAACAATATGATTCTAAGACCAAAACTGATGACTTGCCTGTCGATGGCAAGGAAGATGGCCTCCCAATCTTTGACTGTTGCTTTTTCACCTATTGGAGAGATGGCCTTTATTTTAGAAAAGAGCCCGCTGGTCTCTTCCGCCTCTTCTTCTGGAGAGGTTTGTAGCGTCTTATCCTCCCCCTCCATAGCATTAGGCAAGGGATGCTACTTTTTATCATTGTCCGGAATTAAATGAATCAGCAGCGTATTAATATTTTTTCTGCGATACTTTCAGACAGTTGTAGTTGGGTTCCATCGGATGTCTGCCAGCGACCGTCTTGCTTCTTGAGGATGGTTCCAATTGTCACACCTAAATCATTCAATGCAGTCAATGCAGATTCGCTTAGAACCATCATCCGGATATCACCTTCACTATTATCTGGGAGAGCACTCATTGGACGCATCCCACTTGCTAATTGATTAATTTTTGATGCCAACTCCATTCTTGCAGGAGGTATTTCTTTACCCGATGGGTCAATGTTTGGTTTATCTAGTAATAATGTTAGTGCGATTTCCAGATCATCATCGATCGCATGCTCAAGTCTACATGCTGTTTCGTGAACATTTCCGAAAAATGGTAATTTGTCCAACAGGACTTCTGCTAATCTATGTCTCCTTTTCATTTGTTGGCCCATTGCAAGCCCTAATTCAGTAAGACTAGCCCCTTTGTATGGGATATAATCTAAAAACCCTTTTGATGCTAATCTCTGAACCATTTCAGTCGCTGAAGCAGGTGAAACTTTTAGAGAACGTGCTAGGTCACCGGTTCTTACTAATGCTTGCGGATCAGTTTCATAAAACGCATACATTGTCTCCAAGTATTCATCTTCAAACTCTTGAAAATGGCCACCCATGCTAATCCCAGTTCCCTCTCACCAATCAACCCTTGCTTATTGAGAAATTGCTTTGAAAACTACTTTACATGCAGGACATCGTACTGAACCGGAATAATCAGTTGGAACTCGTAACGCTTGAGAGCAATCCGGACAGGAAACCTCTTTCTTTTCTTGCTCCTCAATTTCCTCGACTTCCTCTTCTTCTTCTTGAGGAGTCTCATCTCTTGAAGTAACATCAAACCGGTTTGAACAATCTGGGCACCTAACCGTACCGGAATATGATGCTGGAACTCTTAGTTGCCTAGCACATTCAGGGCAACCAACTTGCACTTTCCTGTCTTTAGTAGATACTGAAGTTTTTGACTTTGTAACCGATTTCTTGCTCTTTGGAGTTTTGCTTTTAGTTGTAGAACTTGAAGTTGTTCTTTCACTTGAAGAATTTTTGAGCCTCATCACAAGAATTACTACTCCTGCAATTGCAATACCAGATATGAGTCCAACCCATGGGATTTCATATGATTGGGAAGAAGAACTAACTCCAGATGTATAGGATTGGCTTGAAGTTAATATTTCCTGGTCAATACTCCATTTAGCAGTCAAAACAACCTCAGAGCCGGAAGGCCAATCTATTGTCAAAGTAATCTCTTTTTCTTCACCTGCTAGCAAGAGATCGGTCTCACTTTGAACCAATAAATTACCACTGCCATCGACTAAAAGTATTTGTCCAGAGGTACCATCGACTAAACCGGTATTTGAAATCTTGATAGTGATACTAGTCTCATCACCGAATGTTGGATCTCTTGGAGAACTGAGAGGATTCATTTCAACAAAATACTCAGGTCGCTCAGATGGAACAGATTTTGTCGCAGAAGTCGGACCTGGTCCTATTGACCAATTTATTGAGTTAATACGAATTACAACTTTATCGGCATCTACTTGCCCAATTACATATTGTCCAGTGGTCAAACCAGGATATACCGTAATCACTGAATCAAATGGATAAATCTCTGAACCACCTGAATCATATCCTAGTCTTAATCGAATATCTCGTTCAACACCGGTATCAAGATCGACTTGCCACGTGAACGAGATTCCATTAGCTGAATCCCATTCAACCGTACTAATTTGCGGTACAAGGCTTTGTTGCTCCGACACAGGAATATTGAGAATACCCTCCAAACCAACATCTATCGCACCATTTGAAGATACTAACGACCAATTAACTTGAGTTAGCCCAGTTGCAACCATTTGAATTGAGACTGATACTTCACCTGCAGCATCTAATGCCAAACTTAACGGTTCACTTAAACTAACAACGCCATTAATTTCACAGCGCAATTGTACCAATCCATTACTATCGCCATGATTTCTAACCAACATTGAGAAAGTTGCCATGTCGCCTTTATGCCAAGGACCACCCAATACTGCGGGAGTGGATGACCCTGCTGCTTCAAAAGCTGCGGCGGTCATTGATAGTGTGGAGGATACTGAACTGATTGAATTATCCCAAATCCTCTGCCCATCAGTTTGACAGGTGAGGGTTCCTGGGCGTGCAGAGGCACTGATTGAAATTGCAGTATTGGCACTATTGGCAAGGTCTAGAGGTTGTGAATATTCAATTGCACCACCATTGAAAATACAAATTATTGTCCCATTGTAATCGACATCGCCACTATTTGCAATCGACAGGTTCCACTGTGCTACGCCACCCGCTGTCACATCTGTATTCAGATGCACTAGTTCCATGTCAATTCTAGCCAAAGGAGGCGGGCCCACCTCAAAGTTACTATTATCAAATATTTCAGATTGTGATGATGGTGGGTTTAAGATTGAAACATTTAATGTATAATGAGAAGTTATATTTGAATTAGTTTCGACAAATTGGGAAGAAGAATAAAATGAGACCTGCGTGGTATTGCCAGCCCCAAATGTAATGTTTGACATATGAGATTCAAGAATTCCTTGACCGTTAATATCGACACTAACATCGCTTGACCACTGTAAATCTCCAAGATTGTCTATGGATGTACTAATCATTAGATAATCGCCATCCCTAATACTGGTATTACCAGTCGGATTCCCTGCCACATCGACTGGAATTAATTCGACTCCTGTAATTGATAATTGTGCCGGACGAAGGCGTTGAATTGTTCTATTAAATCCAGCGACATTGTTTGAATCTTCAACACCAAGATCTCCCACCATCGTGACGATAAGATTTGAATATCCATATGGCATATTAGAGAATGTGTAATTGACAGGAGTGCTACTGAATGCCAATACGGTGTAATTTGTAGACTGGTTGTGAATTTCTGTACCTTCCAGGGTCGAAATCACTACATTAACTTCAATTTCGGCATCCGAACCACTCTGCTCAACAATGGTAAATGGAACTTCTAAATCGCTATCTTCAAAGGTCTCCATTTCACCAAGTAGAATACTACTTACTTCAATTACTGCTCCGCCACCAGAAGCAGAAACCAATGGCACCAATATCACTGCAATTAGAAGAGCACAAACTAAGTTTGTTACTATGTTTGGTGATGACATGTGCTCCCCCATATCACCACCTATGCGTAAGGGGTTCTTCACCTTCACGCCAAAAGATGTGTGAGCGCCATGTTTATTCTATGTTGAAAGGTCGCCCAAGAATGTATGACACCCGATGAGTTGGTAAAAATCACTCCCGATTTGTTGGCTCGTGCCATTTTACATCGGCGAGAAAGACTAGCAGAGGTGATTCCAGAGCAGTTAGATGCTCGTCAAGAAGAGTTAGAAATCGCTGTTCCTTTGACTCGAATTGCCAAAGGAAAGCGCGATGATTTTGATAAGCAAATAAATCAAATCACTGATAAATGTCTTCACTCTCAAAATAAAGCAAACCAAATATTTTCCAAATTGGAAACTGAGTTTCAAGTTGCTGATACAAAGGGCAAAAAGAATGGATTTGATACGCTATCGCAGCAGTACAAGGAATCCAATGAAAACCATGATCAACAAACAATCATTTTAGAGCAAATGAAATATTTAGCAATAGAACAATTTGATAACATCTCTAGTAAAGATAATTCTGATAGCGAAGTGGAATCCCTAAAATCACAGCACAAGGATTTACTGAACGCTATTACTCATTCGGAAAAGTTTCATACTGAATTATTGCCATTACAAAATGAGAAACAGTATTTCAACAATACTTACCTCGAAAATGAATCGATGAGAAGAAGAGCAGATTCACGAACGGCATTGCTTAGCCACGCCCTTGATTCAAGTGAGAGAGGCATTGAGCATTGGCAACAATTGATCGATAAAGGCTTCGATAGGCTCCTAGTTAATGCTAAAAGAGTTAGTGAAGGTGAATATTCAACACCCGCATTATCTAAAATAAATAAGGATAAATCGCCACAATTGGATCTCAAAGAGGGTGTTTGATATGGCTGATGTATGTCCAATCACCGAGTTCACAGAAGAGCAGCAAAAGCGCTGGCCAAATTTGCACAATTCCTTAACCGGCCAACTAAAATTACCAACTGCTGCTGAAATTCCACAAGATGCACTCGCCAAACTAAATGATGATGTAAATGAGATGCTGCGCAAGCAACTTGAAGATAATAAGTGGGATAGAAGTAGAGAACAATTGTTTACTTTTATGAAACAAATTTTGGAAGGTCGATTCCCTGGAACTAAATTAAACAAATTCGGTTCATCTGTAACAGGACTCGCATTAGCCCAAGGCGACCTAGACTTATGCCTGCAAATACCGGCAGCAATGCCCCATAAACTTTTTACTAAAATTGGTAAACTTCTAAGAAAACATGATTTCGTTGACGTCGTACAAATCCCTCACGCGAAGGTTCCTATCATCAAATGCAGAGATGCAAAAACAGGCATACCACTTGATATCTCAGTCAATAACACACTCGCATTACACAATACGCAATTACTCAAAACATACTCAATGCAAGACCCTAGAGTATCCCAGACGATATTGGCGATAAAATATTGGGCGATGTGTAGAGATGTGAGTGATGCACCTTCTGGAACTTTGTCTTCTTATTCTTGGTCTCTATTGAGCATCCAATCAATGCAAATGACCTCTCCACCACTGGTCGCAAATGTCCAAGCAGGTACAAAAAGAAATGTTCAACATGTGGAAGGTGTTGATTATGATGTCACAATCCACCCAAATCCAAAGAGTTTACTAAAAAAATCAAATCAACAAAATCTCGGAGAAATACTCGTTAACTTTTTTGAAACCTTTGCTAATTGGAACTGGGGTTCAAACATCTGCTCCATTCGAAATGGCTCTGCCCTATCCCGTGAACAAAAGGGTTGGTTAGAACAAGACCCAACTGCGATTGATATTATTACCAACGGGGGCTCGATGAGAGTTGGCAAGCATAGTTTGTCAATTGAAGACCCATTTGACTTGAAAAGAGACCTGAGCACTGTACTTCGCGCTGAAGGAATCATGGATATTCGAGAAGAAATGCTTCGTATGTGGCTCGGCATCTGTGAGGGACATTCATGGAAAGATTTGTGCGCACCAAGAAATCCGAACAAAAACATCTCTGATACGAAATTGGACCTTTTCCATGACCTTAGAGGCAAGGCCGAGAAAGAGATTAATACCTCAATCACTAACTATACACTTCAACTTAAGCAAGTTGAAAAGAAAATAGCAGTTTGTACAGATCTAAGAAAGAAGGCTCAGAAAATACCACAACTGACTAATATTCGTAATGAAATACGCAAGAAGATATTGATACCGACTTATAGAATTGAAGCGGAATTAAGTCGTATTTATCAACGCCTGACTGGAGAGGTTGATATTTTTAGAGTCCCTTCAATCCTCACTGAAGAAAATGATTTTGCATTGTTCTTTGAATTACAACAAATGCTTCCGAAAGCTCGCGAAGCAGATAAATTGCATGATGAATTTATTGAACTGGTTAAGCAACACGACGATATGCAATCAGCATTGTCCGTTGATGCAGAAGAACAATCATTGGCGGCGCTAAAAACCGCAATATCAACGGCCAATAACTCCGACCGATTTTTCAACAGCAGCAATCACATTGCTCGCTACCTTGAAGAATTAAGTATTGAGAAAGGAAGAATAAAGAGAGAACTGGGCCGTTTAAAGTCATGGCTAAAATATTGTGAGGATGCTAAATCTCAACAATCTAGCAAATATAGATCCAAGAAGTCAAATTACTCAAAGAATAGTATCAGTAATAAAAAATCTTACGTAGAAGTCAAGACAAAAATGGAATCCGGAGAAGGTTTGTCAATAGCTGAATTAAACATTCTACTGAATAATGGAGGCCTCTTCTCCAAGGAAAAACCAAAGGATAAAAGTTCACCTAAGAACAAATATTCTCGTTCCAAGAAAAAGAATAATAATAATGATTTATCTGCTCATAGAGGCTCTAGAGGTCGCTCAAAAAATGTCCCTAAGGAGTGAGAATAATGGTAGATGACATCCAATGGATGTTAGGTCCTGAGCCAAAGAACTTGAGCCCAGTATGGACACAAGAAGTATTACAATTGTTTTTACAAGAAAATGGTGAACAATATTCACAAGAATCGATCTCAAACCTTCCGATTCCAAAGTGGGGTGGAAATTTATTACTACTCGAAGGAACTGATATCAGTGATCCTAATTGTCTAAAAGGCTTACTTTGGGCCACCCCTTTTATGAATGAAATTGTTAGAGTCGCAGCATTTTCAATAACATCCGAGTATCAAAGTAAAGGATACGGCAGAGCGGCATGGAATCACTTCGTTGATAGTGCAATAAAAGATGGTTTTAGCAAAGTTCAACTCGAAGTAAAGGCTTCAAATATGAGAGGCCAAGAGTTCTATAGAAGAAGGGGCCTCGTCGTAATGAATGAACTCCAAGGATATTATTCAAGTGGATTAGGATATATGATGCGTGGCAATTTGAATAAGTACTAAAAAAAGCCATAAATATAATTATTTTATCTCAAAGGTTATTCCCCCATTGCTACAGCAGTAAGTGTGGAACAACGGATTCTTACTGAATTGCTAAATTCAAATGGTGTCGTTAGTGCTCACTTATTGGATGAAAATGGATTGCCGATGGTGAAGTTGAATTCCGAACATAGTCAAAACTTTTCTTCTCTTATTGCCGTCATGGAGCATTCAGACGACAGTCAATCAGTGACGATTACTTCCCAAGATACAATTCTGATAGCAAATAGATTGGAACAAAACTATTTGTTGGTCGTTCGTTTACAATCACCGTGCAACTTAGGTGCAATTAGAAAGTTATTATCAAAAGCGGTCACTGAACTCAACGCACTGCGTCAGTGAAATCTAATCAAATAATGGACCTAGAATTACCATTCCATTTGGACCTACATCAATTGCCATCTTTTCCATAGCATGGCGGCAATGGCGCATTTTTTCAACTTGAAGAGTTCTAATTAATTTACCATTTCTTTGATCCATCCCCAAGTTAATTACTGCATCTGCTAAAAATCCTTCATTACCTTGTAATTCAGCATGTGCTCCGACATTCCTCTCGGTGATGACAAAAACATTGAGATTCATGCTGCGCAAGAAATCGAAGAATCCGAACATCTTTTTGCGCATTACTTCATCAACAGAAGTCAATGAGTAAATTGCACCTAGTGAATCGAGAACAAATGTGGTAAACCTCTCACCATGTTGTTGTTTGAAATGTTCTATCATCTTACGAGTAAATTTTAGATAATCCATATTTTCATTTTCTCTACGTAGTTCCGTAAAATCTGTAAGTTGTAAATTATTTGGCATTTTCAATCCCAAACTTGCAGTTCCCCGTAATAGAGAATCTACACTTTCTTCAACTGTACAATATAGTCCGAACTCACCTGTTCTAGTTAGGTGATTGGATAGCAGCGTCATACAAAAACTCGACTTCATAGAGCCAGGTGGCCCTGTTACCATTGTCACATAAGGTGCACGAACATCACTCTGGAGAACTCTTTCCATACCTTGCATTGCGCCCAGTAACATGATATCAACGATTAAGACTGAGTGCATCTTGTCCTTAACTATTTTCTTAAAACGGCCAATTGGCTATTGTTGCATTTTTGATGATTAATTCATCTCCAGCATGGTCTTTTGCAGTATTGAAAGATATGCCTCTAATGAAGTAGTTAAATGGGTGAGTTAAGTGGGCGAGTCGGCGAGAAGATGGGAATCTTCCCCCCGAACAGGTGCGAATATAAATGACAGACTTCAAAGATCAACTCGAAGACCGTAGAAAAGTAGTGGATGGAAAGGCTACTCAATACAGAACTACACGTGACGAATGGAATGCTAAGACCAAAACTCACACCACTACTCGTAACGAGTTGAATGCTGAAGTAAGAGAATTAATTGTTCAAGTTCGTGAACAAAGAGAAATACGTGAACAGATGAACGAAATCGTTCGAGAAAAGAAATCTGCACGCTCGGCTGCAAGTGATGCAGTTAAGGCTGCAAAAACATCACTTGATACTGCTAAGGGTCCACAACAAGCTGCTCCTGTTAGAGAACCTGGCAGAAAGGGTAAGTGGGAAAAGAGACCTCCAACAGTTCACTCATTGCGAAAGGATTTGAACAGACTAGAAACTGAGTTTGAGCAAGGAAAACACACTGGTAATAATGAGACCAAGGTAATGAAGAGAATGAAGGAAATTCATGCAGAGATCAAGAAATTGAAGAAATCTGAAGATTCCAATGGCGACTTAAAGGAGGCTAGCGTTGCAGTTCACGAAGCAATGGCGCTACAAGAAGTTGCACACGAAGAAGTACAAAAGGCTGCAACTGCTGCTCAAGAGGCTCACGAATTAATGCTTCAGTGGAATGATGAAGTTGACCGCCAAAGAGAACTGGCTGAAACAGCACACCGTGGATTGAGAACTTCAAAGAAGGAAGCTGATAAGGCTCACCGATTTTATATCGTGTCTTTGCGCTGTTTGCATTCCATACAAGATATGCTAAGAGCAATGCGCGGTGCATCTGCAGGTGCTGGACAAAGGCCTACTGCACGTGCTGAAGTTCAAGACTTAATGGGCAAATTAATGTCCGGTCAAACACTTACTACTGAGGAATTAATGCAACTTCAGAGTTTTGATTGATCATTTTTGAAGCGAACACATCAAAGACCCCATTCAACACGAGAATAATTACGAGGCTTTGCCATGTTATCAAAGGACAATATCGCTGAACTTGTTGAAGATTATGACCGAATGAAGTTGCGCATAGGTATGACCGCATCTCATTCTGCTCTAGATATCTGTGATGGAGCAATTGAAGAAGGGTTTCCTACTGTTGCATACTGTAAAGAAGGCCGTCACAAAACTTATGCAAATTACTTCAAGGCACACCGATCACCTTCGGGGAGAGTCTTTCGCGGAATGGTCGACAAAGCAATCGTTATGCCTTCATTCAATGATGTAATGAACTCTGATATGCAAGCAGAAATGCGTAAGAGAAATGTCATCTATATCCCAAATCGTTCTTTCACTTCCTATTCATCTATTGAAGATGTGGAAAATAACTTCCATGTACCTCTTTTTGGTTCTAGGAACATGCTGCGCATGGAAGAGAGAACTGAAGAGCAAGATTACTATTGGATTCTAGATAAAGCAGGATTACCTTATCCTGAAGCAATTGCAAATCCAGAGGATATTGATTGCCTAGTAATAGTAAAACTACACCATGCTCAAAAGGTATTGGAAAGAGGTTTTTTCACCTGTGCATCATTCCAAGAATATCAAGAGAAATCTAAAACCCTTATCGCTGAAGGAATTATTGACCAAGAATCTTTAGATGGCGCTAGAATTGAGAGATATGTTATCGGACCAGTATTCAATCTGAATTTCTTCTACAGCCCGCTTGCTGAAGAAGGAGAGCGATTAGAGTTACTCGGTGTCGATTGGCGCTTTGAGTCTTCATTAGATGGCCATGTGCGTCTTCCTGCCCCACAGCAGATGACTATGCCTGCTCATCAGCAAATTCCAGAGATGACTGTCGTTGGACACAATACAGCAACCATTAGAGAATCATTACTCGAGGTTGCTTTTGAACTTGGAGAGAAATTTATCAAGGCTAGCAAAGAACATTATGATCCAGGAATCATTGGTCCGTTCTGTTTACAAACCTGTATTGACAAGGATATGAATTACTACATCTATGACGTTGCACCTCGTTTAGGTGGAGGAACAAATGTTCACGTCAGTGTTGGACATCCATATGGAAATGCTACATGGAGAAAACCAATGTCCAGTGGACGACGTATTGCAATGGAGATTAGAATTGCTGCGGAACAAGACAGATTGTTAGAAGTTCTAACATGATATTTAAAATCGTAACTACTGTTACTGATTCGTATCCATCGGAGCGACGAATAGCACCCATGCGAACCCTTGTAAACAGATAACTAATGAGATATCTCATTAGTGTAATTCAAGATGCTTCATTTAGCAATGATGATGTAATAATCATAAAAACCCTAAATCTGGAGCTGCAGCAACATCTGCATATGGGTCTGGTAATTTGAAATTAGGCGGAAGAGGTGGCAAAGTTGGTGGTCGCTTACGTTGAACCAAAAGAACTCCTAGTAGAACTGCAATAAGAATTGTCAAACCAATAGTTACCAATAATGTATTTGTGAGTGCGATTGAGAACCCTTCATCCTCTTCTATAAGTTGGACATTGTAAACTATAGACCAACTGACAGATAATGATTCTCTTCCATCATCAAGGAAAAGTATAATCTCATAAGGCTGACTTAAACCAGATTTCTTACACAGTTCTATCGTCAAGGTATCATTGCCGATAACGCAATCGTGTGTGCTTTCCAAGAAGGTCATATTTGTACTGATGATTTGCCCATTTCTCCACCAAGTGACACTGAGATTCAAGTACGTCATTTGTTCCTCTGTTAGGTTTAGATCTATTGAGAGATATAATTCATCAGTTGAAGCATTGAGGACAAGACTTTGGTTGCTTGGAATTTGGATTAGGTGATTCATTCTGTTCACGCCTTCGTCGATGATTCCGTTACAATCATCATCTACTCCATTCCAAAGTTCTGCTTTATCAGGTGCAATATTTGTATTGTTATCATCACAATCATTGAACCAACGGTAACCGTCGCTATCATTATCCAAATCAGCAACCAGTGGATTGGTCATCGTTACCATAACCTCTACTCCATCATCTAATCCATCTCCGTCTGAATCGGCATCGTAAGGGTTGGTGCTGAGATTGGTGAATTCCTCATAATCCAATAATTCATCTCCGTCAGCATCGGTGGAGAAGAATGTTTCATCTATCAAATCATTACAATTATTATCAATACCATCAAGTGTTTCATTGATGGATGGATTGCGCAATGAATTGTTATCATCGCAATCTTGGAACCAGTAATAGCCATCCGTATCACTATCATTATCCGCAACCAACGGGTTTGTGAGATGAATGAATATCTCTGCATCATCTCGTAAATAGTCACCATCGGTATCGTAGAGGATGATGCTAGTTCCGTAAAGGTGATATTCCATGTAATCCGACAAAGTATCACCATCAGTATCGGATTGGTTGAATCCTTCATCCCATTGACCATTGCAATTATCGTCTAATCCGTTCAAGAGTTCTATAGCACCAGGATAAATCAGAGGATTGGTATCATTACAATCATCAAACCAGTAAAAGCCGTCTTGGTCGCTATTTGGGTCATAGACCAAAGGATCGCTTTGGTATTGAAGTACTTCTTCACCATCTTCCAATAAATCTCCATCAGTATCCCTCACAAGTGGGTTTGTGCCATTGATCAAGACTTCTACGCCATCATCTAGGCCATCCCCATCAGTATCCCTCACGAGTGGGTTTGTACCATTGACCAAGACCTCAACACCATCGGAAAGAAGGTCATCGTCTGAATCTGAATCTAAGGGGTCTGTGAGATTAACGAGAACTTCAATCCCGTCGTTTAATCCATCACCATCGCTATCTTCGCTATTTGGATTAGTAGAGGAATTCATTACTTCAAAACCATCGGAAAGAAGGTCATCATCGCTATCAGGGTCGTAAGGATCGGTCATGTAGACATCCGTTTCGTTTCTATCGGTGAGTAAATCCCCATCTGAGTCGATATCTCGTTCAGTACCATACATCACCAAGCCCCATTCATTCAAAGTACCGACATCGTTGTTGCCTTGGTCTTCCAAACTCAAGGTCCATTCGCCTCTACTCTCTTCACCCCAATGTTGGACGGTTGAGAAGCGCCAGTCTGCATAATTATTATTGGCATCTTCGTGTTTTTCTGAGAGAACACTTTGCATGCCTGAAGGAGAGGTAAGAATTATTTTTAAATCACCTCTAAAGGTGTGATCAATATCAACAAAGATATCAATATTTTCTAGATGAAGTGGGTCTGTAATGTTGACCGATACGTTGACTGAGGTGCCGGAATTATCAGGGATGTCAAGGTCAACGGTTTGCATTCCAGACGAAGCATTCACTTCCGCATCAACCGCCGTCCATTGCGCTGCAAGTGCCACGGCTGCTGATGCATCCACCACACCGAATCCATATTTGTGACTGACTAAATGCCCATTCCCATTGGTGGTCCATGATGAATCACTTGCATCATTTTTGCGAGATGTTTCGACTAGCACATGTTGTACATCTCGCCACGAAAGATTCGGATTTGCTTCAAGCATCAGTGCAATCACACCAGATACTAGCGGAGTAGCCGATGACGTGCCACCAAATGTATCTGTATAATCGGTAGATGAATAGCCGCCTGAACCCTCAATATCAGTTGTTGTAATCGCTTCACCATCACCGTTTGATGGTGCAGCCACAAGGATATTAGCGCCTGGTTCAGCGTAATACGATTGTTCACCTTTGTAGGTTACAGCAGTAACTGCTATTGTATAACGGAGGTTAGCGTATCCGTCATAGTTAGAATCGTCATCATCGCCCAGACCATTTCCTGCAGCCCATGTGATGATGCTTCCCAAACCACCACGGCCACTTTGAGCACCAGCTTCCATTGCAGCCAACATCAATGGTTCTGGACCTTTCAATGTCATACCGTTATCACTAGGACCCCAAGAGTTTGAATAGATATCAATCGATTGTCGTTCGTGACTCAATGCATTTGCTTCTCGGATATCAGTAGTACTGCATGAAATCAATTGCAATCCTGCTAGTCCTGCTTGTGGAGCTGCACCTGATACTCCTAAACTATTGTTACCAACTGCAGCAGCGACACCTGCTGAGGCTGTTCCATGCGCATCTGAGGACGAAGGGGTAGGGTCATCATCGTCACCACAGAAATCGTAATCCAATGATGATTGATAGTAATCATCGAGGTCAGGATGATTCCAATCCAATCCGTCATCAACAATTCCTATGACAACACCTGCTCCTTGGTAACTATTCCATGCCCCGCTCAAATTAGCATCTTCACCTATTGTCCCACCTGATTGTCCAGTGTTTTCTAGGTGCCATTGGTCTGAGAACTTTGGGTCGTTTGGTATCCAGCGTGGTATTTGCTGATATTCTAGTAATGGATAGGCTGCCTCAATTATTCCTTGTTGTTGCATTCCCTCAACGATGTATTTGCCACCAGTACCGATATCCATCAGCCATGCGCCTTCGAGTTGTGGCAATTCCAAACCGACAGGAATACGGCCAATAGCGACCCATGAGGTTACGTTTGATAGGCTCTCATCACTATATTGTGATAGATCACTAACTCGAGCGAGTGACGACTGTACTGCTTGAGAGTAAGTTGAAACAATTGAGATTTCGTTGTTTGGAGTTGCCACAGAAACCTTTGACTCAACTTGCGAAGAAAGTGTATTATCTTCATCTTTGAGGTTGCTTTCTAGAGGCAATATCGATAGAAAAAGGAGCAGAACCAACACGATTGCCTGCGACTTCATGCTTGGTCCTATTGATGGTCCCTCATATTGCTAACGGTGGGATATGCAGGTATTTGACAAGAGCCTATCCAAACACGCTCAGTATATTCCCTCTTATTCAGAGCGAACTATCAGCTCGATTGAGAACCCAGTCGAAAAGCGATTCAAGACTCGGTTGAAGCAAAACAGCATCCTGCGTAAGTGTATACTCGACCGTTGCCGGCACAGTTGCAAAGACCGTACGAGTGACTAAGCCACTGGCTTCCAATTCACTTAATCGCCTTGTGACGGTTGTTGAGGAAGAATCAACGCTCTTTTTTATTTCAGAGAAACGCATTGGTTTTGGATCACAATTGAGGGTGTAGAGAATATGAAGCATTTTGGATTTGGAGAGTAAAACGAGCAAATCATCAACATGGGCTCGGGCTGAATCGCACATTGATTCCATTCGTTGTGCTTGTACCACAGTCATGTTAGTTGTAAGTATCAATCTGTTATTAAGGCACGGGTTACAACATTGTTACAAGACGTCACCTATGTCACTCTCCTCCTTATGTAAGGATGCTTTTAGCCCCAGCCATGACCACAAGTCACAATGGAAGGACAATGAAGGCGATTGCATTCTCGAAACACGGTAAATCCACACAATTGAAGAAGATGGATGTACCTTATCCGCACGGTTTTAATGCATCCAACAACGTCGTTATCAAAGTTCACGCTTCATCTGTTAATCCGGTCGACAAGGCTCTTCTTTCTGGTGACCTGAAGATGGTCGTGCCTGTCGCGTCCTTTCCTCACGTGATCTCTTACGATGTATCCGGAGTTGTCGAAGAGGCTGACGCTAATGGTAAATTCTCAGTGGGTCAGTCCGTGTTTGCTCGACTTTTCGGGGATGCAGATGACGGTAAGAAAACACCGTGGTTCCGAGGGGCAATGGCTGAATATTGTGTCGCACATTCATCCAATGTCGTCGTGAAACCAGACAATATCACCTTTGCAGAAGCTGCATCAATTCCACTTGTAGGAATGACAGCCCTCCAGGTGCTCAAAAACTCCGGCCTCAAAGAAGGAGGTTCAATCTTCATTTCTGGTGGAGCAGGTGGCGTAGGAACAATGGCCATTCAACTGGCGAAGCATGTGTTCAAAGCAGGCCTTGTTGTAACAACCGCCTCCAAAGGTGAGAAAGAAAAATTGTGCAAAAAACTCGGTGCTGATGTGGTCGTGAACTACAAATCTGAAAACTTTGAAGATATCTATGGTAATGACAATGCAAACAAATTTGATGTCTGTTTTGACACCACTGCAGAAAGCCTTCGCATGACAAAAATCGTCAAAGAAGGTGGAAAGATTGTGTCGATAGCGGGGATGCCAACCTTAGAAGAAATTCGTAGAGTTGGTGGTACTGCCTGGATCCTCAAGTTGTTTTTAACTCGAAAAGAAAAGCGAAAGGAGTTCAAGGCTGCGCAATCTGCAAAGGCAGACTGGACCTACCTCTTCCTTTCACCGAGTGAAGAAGACCTCTCAACACTTGCAGGTCATCTTCAAAACGGAACCATCAAGCCAACCATTGACGGAGTTTGGGATTTCCATTCTGAAAATAAAGAATCGGGCTGGGAAGGTGCCTTCAACCGGTCTTTCTCCGGACGAGCAAAGGGCAAATGTGTTATTAAAATGGAATCCTGAGTCAACAATGATCTCTGAAACCCCTTTTCATTTCTATTAACGATACAAAGAGGATTCAGTGAATCGATATAGGCGATACCGTTAGACAAGCATACGTATTCAATGAGAGTATCAAGCCTGGAATTCAGGGTAATACTGTCTTGTATATGTCATTGCATCTGCAGATGGGTATCCTTGAGCGACTAAGCCATTGTAATAATCACGAGCCGGGTCTGGTTGTGCAACTGGCTGGGGTTGAGCAACTACTGCTGGCGCCATGGCAACCGGTGCAGCATACTGTTGTGCAACCGCTTGAGTTGGCTGTGCAGAGAAATCAGGCATTGCAACTGCTTGAGTTGGCTGAGCACCCATATTAGGCATCTCTGGCATAGGCGAGCCTGCTGTCCAAGATTTGTCTTGAACTTCTTCTGGCTTACTCCTGAGCATAACAAATGCAATTACTCCGATAATAATCAATACTACAGAGATTCCACCTGCGATGGCACCTGTTGAAATTGCGGCTGTTGAACTTGCACCATTAGAGGAATCCTTTACCCAGCGAGCAGCATCATCAGGGTATGCATCTGCACCCATCTCAATAGTCCAATCGTCACTCGGGTTTGACCAGCCATCACCATCTGCATCATAGCAGCCAGTTCTGTCATTAGATGAATTACCATAGACATCAGGACATGCATCTGCACCCATTTCAATAGTCCAATCTGCATCTGGGTTAGAGAGGTAATCTCCATCTGAGTCTGGGCATCCAGAACGATCTGATTGCGACATTCCAAATACTGTAGGACAATTATCACCGTTGGTTCCTTCTGCGTTATCACCAAATGTATCTGAATCTGTATCAGCCCATTGGGTTGGGTCATTGACGAAAAGTACTGCATCTGCTCCTTGTTCTGGACTCCAATCGAAGTTCGGGTCTGAACGTCCATCCCCATCTGAATCTGCGCAACCAAAGCGATCTACAGTTGAATTACCAAATTCAGAAGGACAAGCATCCGGTTGTTCACCAGCAGAGTTCTCTCCAAATCCATCACCATCGGAATCAACCCATTGTGTAGTCTCTTGTGGTAGGTCATCAACTGCATCATACCAACCATCATCATCTGAATCTTGGCAACCGAGGAATCCTCCTTCAGTAGAAGTTCCAGAAAGAATAGGACAATAATCCTGCCCAGTTGCATCAGCATGATATTGACCAGGCCAAGATGGGTTTCTATCATCCCAACTCATATTTGCCCAGTTATCACCAAATCCATCTTCATCATAATCCGACCATTGGGCAGGGTCATTAGAAAATGCATCTGCACCGTCTTCTGTGTTCCAAGATGTGTCTGCATCTGAATATCCATCTTCATCTGCATCAAAGCAGCCTAAGCGGTCTTCAGTGGAAGTTCCTGCCATACTAGGGCAATCATCTGCAGCTACACCTTGTGGATTATCTCCAAACCCATCTTCATCTACATCATCCCATTGAGAGATCTCAGTAGGGAAGGCATCATCAACATCAGCCCATCCATCTCCATCTGTATCTAAACAAGCATTCTTTCCACCTAATGTAGAGTTACCTGCTTGTGTAGGACAGTCATCGAATAAGTCTGACCAGCCATCACCATCTTGGTCGATACAGCCTTGTTCGCCCAGTGTTGAGTTACCTGCTACAGTCGGACAATCATCCAATACGTCGTCAATTGAGTCAGCATCGTCATCTAGATCTTCATCACTATCACGGCAGCCATCACCATCTACATCTGTTGCTTGGTCTGAAACCCAAGTAGGTCTCGGTGGATTATATTCCGTCCATGGACATAAGTCATTTACATCATCGATTAGATCATTATCATCATCTGAATCTTCAGTATCATCCTTGCATCCATCATTATCCCAATCGGTTGAAGCAGATGGGTTGGCAGTATCTTGAGTGCTAGTCCAATTATATTCTCCACCACGGGGGCAATTATCAGGGAAATTATCTGTTAGTCCATCATTATCATCATCTGAATCACATGCATCTCCTTGACTATCAAAATCAGTATTTGCTTGTATAGGATTTGAATCGGAAGGGCAATTGTCGTTAATATCAGGAATCCCATCATTATCCATATCCTTCTTTGTTGCAGGGTCAAAGGCCCACAGGAATACATCATAACTTCCAGATGTAGTTACAGAATGTGTTCCTTTGGTAACAGTGCCGGAAAATCCACCAGCAACAGTAACTATATCAGACATATTGACACTGATTCCAGTTGCAACTTCATCGGCTGAACTTCCAGAAGTATCAAGCCATTCCCAAGCCCCAGTGGAGTCTAATCCACCTACCAAAATCTCTTCATTACCAGTTGGAGATGCTGTATTACTACCCGCTGTGAAAGAACTGCTAATTGTTGCAGAAACAATAATTTCTCCAGTCGATAATAAAGCGACATCAGAGAATGAATCATTATTCGAACTTCCTCCTGATGTAGCCCAACCATTACCGCTTACTGAATCCATAATTAAGAAAGCATCTCTATTTCCTTGACTTGCAGAAAGCGACCATCCTTGACCTTGGAGAGTTCCACCAAATCCACCAACATAGTACATATTACCGCTCATGTCTTCTGTAATACCAGTGATCAGTACTACCTCATTTGGCACACCATATCCAACCAATGAGACTATTGCTCCATTAGTATCGAGTTCTAAAAGAAACGAATCTGCCACTCCTACATTGGCATATAATTGCTGACCGAAGGTAACAGCGTTTTGATTAATTCCAGCCAGAATGATTTGGCCGTTCATTGATGAATGTAAATCTAGAACACCTGTAGTTCCACTACCGCCACTAATCACCCAGATTAATTGACCATTATTACCGTCATATTTTGCTACGTAAAGTGAAGGGGAAACGGCATTTAGAATAGTTCCTCCGAAATCAGTATTCCCATCAAATGATCCTGCAATAACAATGTCTCCATTGATGTCGACTTCAACTGCATCTACAGAACTTGTATTGTTATTTGTTCCAGTTGTTGCGTGGGAATGAGCCCACATAAAGTTTCCAAATGGATCCGTTTTTGCTAGGTATCCATCGCCTACTTGACTGGTAATTGTTTGGATTCCAAATTGTACTGAACCACTAAAAGAACCACCGATTACAGCTTCACCGCCCATTCCAACTCCAACATCTCCAACGAAAGAATATCCATTGGAATGATCTGCTGTAGCGACCCAATCCCAATCACCTGTGTCTGAAACTGAGCCTAAGAAAAATTCGCAATATCTACCTGCTAGTTGGGCGCAAGATGTGTGGTAAGGACTAGTAGGATTGATAGTTGTTTGACCAAATGTTGCACTATTACCAAAATCTCCTGCAACAATATTACCGAGACCAAAACCTGCCATAACCGAAGCATATTCAAAACCAGTACCACCTGCACTGGTCAAGTAATGATTTGCTTTTGCCCGACCAGAGACGGACAATAAAGTGATTTCTTCAAGTTGTTCAGATTCTTCTTCAACAATTTTCTCATCATACAATAAGATTGGAGTAAGTACTGAAAATAATAGAATCACAATTATACTGCGGGCAATTACACTCTGAGATAGACTACGCATACATGACGGTCATGCCAATAGGCAATCAATCCTTCCATCAATAGTGTCCCTTGCTTTCGCTAATTATATTGAAAATCTTCGGGCAAATATTGCTCATTCGATGTTATCATCGAGTGTTAACAAACTGCTATCGCCTGCATCTACAACACATATGGTTGAAACAGAAAAAGGCTTACCACAAGCGACGCCGAGTTCACGGTTTACTTGTGGTGTTCTGAACTTGGTGACCTCTGGATGTGATGCTTGAAGTGCATCAATATATTCAGTCGGGCAGTTTGCTGCAAGAATTATCAACTTTGCTTCACCACGTGTACAAGCATCAATGGTTTGACGTTGTCCAAATAGTAGTTTTCCAGTTGTATTTGCGTTTTTTAATTGTCGGCTTAGATCCATTATATTATTCCTCCATTCTCCACATTTGTTTCTCATGGGGTGGAAATTCATTCAGGGATGTAGAACAGTTCTACACTACCAGTACCAAGTGAAATTGGTTGTCCTACGATGATGTTCTCTGCAACACCAGTGAGGTAATCTTTCTCACCGATAATACCCGCCTTGAGCAAGTGGTTAACAGTAACTTCGAACGCAGCACGAGCAAGAATACTGTGCTTTGAACCGGATACACCATGACGACCAATTGCACGGACTTCACCTTCAGAAGTCATTACATCTGCAACCATCAATAAGTGACGTACATCGACTTCAAGACGGGCTCCGTCAAGAGTGTTTTGCAATTCGTTAATAATCGCCTGTCGAGCTGCTTCAATACCAAGATAATTGTAAACTTCAAGAATGTTGTTGGTATAGGTACGGGAGCGATCAATAGTTTCAAGTTCGCTTACACGTTGAAGGTTTGAACCGATTGTAGAAAGATAATATTCACCAGTTTTGTCATCCAATTGTACATTTGCTCGAAGGACATTAGGTATTCCCTTCAAACGCATATCTCTAATCTTCTCTTCTAATTGAAGGAGCATTGTATAGGATGGCGGGTTATCAGCAAGTTCTGCTAAATCTTCTGCACTATGAATACCAGGAATCAATGTTAGAGTGGAAGGTTTCTTTTCCTTATCCGCTTGAACATAAAGCCTTGTAGCCCGTTCTAGTTTATCCTTAACTTCCAATTCAGTCATGCCCTTTTGCTTGAGCATACCCTTATTCAATTTCAAAACTAATCTTCTTTGAGCAACGTCTGTTTCAAGAGAAGCAATGTTTACAGTCGTAGTTACTTCAATACCAGCAGCTAACTTCTTCGCTTCTTCTGCAGAGTGTTTCTTATCTCCTGCTAAACGAATTGTCATTGTTGGTGTTTGTGGAACCTTTCGTGCATCGACCACTTCAATAATACGTGGAAGACCCATTGTAACGTTAATTGTAGCAACTCCCGCATAGTGGAAAGTACGCAGAGTCATCTGAGTACCCGGTTCACCAATTGATTGCGCTGTAATAATACCTGCTGCTTCATAAGGGTCAATACTTGCTCGCTCAAGTGCTATAATAGAACCGCTGATAACTTTCTTTGCCTGCGGCTTAGTTAGTTTATTCATCCCTCTATCATGAACTGCTTGTGTTAAGTCATGAAGAATCCGGTCATTAAAACGATCACTGCCTGCTGCTTCAACTGCACCAAGCAAGGACTTGAAGACTGGGTCATCGGACAATGTATCTTCCAATGAAAGCAATTTCTTAGCACTATCATACGTTTCTAAGTCTGCTGCGATCTTAATTGTAGAGCGCTTCTTAGCCTTCTTCAGTTTGACATTTGTTACAGGACCGGTTGATTCGCTACCTTGGTCTTGTCCCTTCTTGGTCGCACCAATAATGATACCATGAATTGTGTCGCCAGTTTCAGAATCGGTTTCACAGATTTGAGCAATTTGTTGCGCTGTCAAAATCTTGACATCGTCCCATTTCCTGTCATCTGCCAGAGTATGTGCATAGTTATCTGCAATACCCAAATCCATTAACTTCTTTTTGGTTGCACTCTTTACTACCATCAGCTCTCACCTCCATCATACTCAGATGCATCTTCCCATGCACCAAGATCGTCTTCTGCTACTTCATGTTCAAAGGACTCTCTATCAACAAGAGTCTTTCCTTCAGTTCCAAGTGCATCATCGACAATTACATCAATGTTGAACGCAGAGCCGTGAACACCTCTTGAAGGGTCGATACCATCTTCACCATATGAGAATTGAATAATACGATTTGCAGTATTACGCACAGAGAACATATTATCGCTGGTAACCTTCAAGTCATCCATTGCGTTAATCAAACGGCGTTGCATATATCCAGACTTAGATGTACGAACCGCTGTATCTACCAGTGATTCTCTACCGGAAACAGAGAGCATGAAAAACTCCGTTGGCCTTAATCCACGCTTGAAAGAAGAATCGATGAAACCTCTTTCACTAGCACCTCTACCTCCACGTTGGAAGTGAGGAAGAACACGGTCTAGGTATCCACGTTCTAGACGCTTACCACGAACCTTTGCTTGACCAATAGAACCTGCCATCATCGTCAAGTTGTCCATAGAACCACGAGCACCTGAAATCGCCATGTTAACCGCAGCGTTTGTAGAACCAGATTGGTTTAATTCATCCTTTGCAATGTCTCCAGCAGTTTGCTTACCTTCATCCAACATAACCATGATATTCTCTTCTAGAGTTTCACGGGTTGTACGACCAGGTCTGGTTTCGTAATTCTTTCCATCCTTTCCAAACTTTTTAAGTTCTAAGTTTACTAATTGACGTGCATCTTCATTCGCTTGTTCGATAGCGCTCAATGCCTCAGCAGTCAAATCTTCATCATCAATACCTGTTGTAAATCCGAGAGATGTACAAGCTGCAATTGTCAATCGTGTGAATTCGTCCAAGAACTTAGCACCTAATTCAGGCCCTTTGGTCTGAACTATCTGGTCCAGTAGACGTCCGTCTTCAGCACCGATAGCACGCTTATCTAGAGTTCCTGTGACCTTTCCATCTTTGACTATAACATCATCATTAGAACGACTGCGGAATCGAATATTGATATCGTCTGGAATAATCAATGAGATGAGATCCGTACCACGGAAAGAATCATTACCATTTTCATCCTTAACAATCTCAGGTAGTTCCCCTGTCCAGTCAATATTACCTAGCATCTCAAGTCCATGCTTAAAGGAAATAAGGGTGCCTGGGCGTGTCAAAAGATAAGCACCGGAGATGTGATCGTGTATTCCACCGATAACCGCTCCACCATAACGAGGTGTTAGGATGTGCTCTTGTACTCTCATCAAAATATTAGCTTCTGCACGAGCCTCTTCGGATTGGATAATATGCAAGTTCATTTCGTCACCATCAAAATCAGCGTTATATGGTGTACAAACCGCTAAGTTGAAACGGAAAGTACGACCTTCCATTACACGAACTTCGTGTACCATCATAGACATTCTGTGAAGAGAAGGTTGACGGTTGAAAATTACTACATCCCCATCTACTAAGTGACGTTCAACCAAAAGACCAGGCTTCGGGTTGCCGTTTCTATCGACGGTTGACAAACGATCTTCAACAAAGGTTCGGTCTCCCCATTCATCTTCAGGACTTCCACAATGTGGACAAGAGATGTTTAGGTGATCTGGAATTGGTTCCGGATGTACCTTATCAGATTGTGCCAATTCCCACTTCCACCTGTTGTGAAGAACTGCGCGTGGGTCATCATCTTCAAGAGGATGTCCATCACTATCTTCACCACGAAGGTTAGCGATAGTTGCTTCATCATCAACCACGTATTTTTCTTCAGCGATTGAACCATCGATTCCAAGAGAGGTTTCCTTGCGGATTACTAGACCTGGAAGGAAGTTAGGTGCATGAAGTACAGAATGTAGGTCAGGACGCAGGGTGTTTTCTGCACCGCTCTCACGGCATTCTGGGTTTCCACAGCGGTATCCAGCTTGCATTAGGCGGCTGCGTTGGTTAATACGAACACGGCGACCGTCACCACGAATAATGTAGTTAACACCAGGGTGTACATCAGGTCCACGAAGAATCATATGTCGCATTTGCTCCTTGTTTCTTGTAGTTACACGGATTGGAACTGTTAATTCCTTAGCGGTTACCAATGGGACACCAACTTCGTTAACACTGAGGTATGGGTCTGGTGAGATAACTGAACGTGCACAGAAGTTAACACGCTTACCGGATAGGTTAGAACGGAATCGCCCTTCCTTACCCTTCAAACGCTGTGTTAGAGTCTTCAGTGTACGACCTGAACGATGACGTGCAGGAGGAATTCCTGCTGTTTGGTTATCGAAATAGGTAGTAATATGGTATTGTAGAAGTTCCCACAAATCCTCAACGATCAGTTGCGGAGCACCAGTATCACGGTTCTCTCTTAGACGCTGATTGATTCTCAATACATCGACTAACTTGTGCGTTAAATCGTCTTCTGAACGGTCACCGCTATCCAAAGTAATGGATGGGCGAACGGTGATTGGAGGAACTGGAAGAGCCTTTAGAACGATCCATTCTGGACGATTTAGCTTGTCCATACCAATGAAGATTAGATGCTCGGAAGGAATACCACGAAGCCATTCTCTGACATCTCGTGGGTTGAGTTTCCTCTCAGTTTCCTTACCAGTACCTGCATTGTCAATTCTCTCTTTGAAAGTTGTTGGCTTATCGAGCATAATCTTGCCCTGTAAGTTGTCACAGTGCATACATTGCTTTCTCTTTACACCAGAAGTTACCTTCTCAACTTCTTTGATAATCTTTGTAAACTCTGTTGAACCGACACCGTGCTTGGTGATGATATCACGAATTCTTGAACGGTAATAATCTTGCTCAGAATGCTCTACGTTAGTTGGAGAAGTTCCTGCTTCATCGTGCAGTAGAATCTTGTTACAATTGTTACATGTAGACTTCAAAGCGGTCTTGATCAAGTTTACGAAACCGATGTGTATAACCGGCAATTCCAGTTGAATATGCCCAAAGTGACCAGGTGATTCATCATACTTACAATTGTCAGTTGGACAAAGTAACCCCGGTTCGATTACACCCATGTGCGGGTCCATCAAACCTTGTTTGTATGCGTGTCCATCATCCTTGTATGTATCAGCAGTTTTGACCTCAACAGAAGACATCTTGCGTATTTCAATCGGGTCCATCAGTCCGAAGCGAATCAGTGAGATTCGCTTAGGTATCATTATGCTATTTTGGCTCATCTTTGGTCCTCCAGTTCGAGACGCATGGCCACACCTAAACTCTTCATTTCGTCTAGTAGCAGCTTGAATGCATATGATGTTTGTACTTTGTAAACTTCAGCTCCATCACCATGTATAGGGCTGACGTATGTTCTACGTTTTGGATCGTACCAAGCGATGTGACCGGATTCGGCACAAACATACATCTCAATACCATCTGATTCATCGAGTAGACGGTCTTTGATAACCATTGAAGCACCGTGTGCAATCAAACAATCACGTTCCATCTCACCAAATCGCAGACCTCCTTGACGTGCACGACCTTCGGTCGGCTGACGTGTTAGAATTTGAACACGGCCACGAGAACGAGCGTGTATCTTGGAAGATACAAGATGGTGAAGGCGTTGGTAGAAAATACAACCTACGAAGATATCAGCAGGGTATTCTTCTCCTGTTTCTCCATTGATCATCAATTCACGGCCAGTGTGGTTTAGACCATTACGGACTAATCCATCACGTAGGCTGGATTCTTTTTCTCCACGGAAAGCAGTACCGTCAACACGGCGTCCTTCCATAGCTCCAACCTTGCCACCAATCATTTCCAATACGTGCGCAACTGTCATTCGTGACGGAATCGCGTGCGGATTAATGATTAGATCTGGGACTACTCCATCAACTGTGAATGGCATGTCTTCAGATTCTACAAGGCGTCCAATAACTCCCTTCTGCCCGTGACGACTTGCAAATTTGTCACCGACTTCAGGAATCTTTTGGCTACGAACCATTACACGAACGAGTCGACCTGAATCTAAAGATTCAGTAACATATACATTGTCAACCCAACCTTTCTCACCATGACGAACTAGCATAGAGGATTCTCTACGCTCTTGAGCAGTAAGGAATGCTCCACCTGTTGATTCTTCTAAGAATCTAGGAGGGCTGGTCTTACCAACGAGGACATCGCCACCGGTCAATTCGATTTCAGGCATAGGCAAACCGTCATCTTCTAGATGATTATATGCCTCAGGTGCCTTCATTCCCTTTACTTCTTGTAGAGATGAACCTGGCTTCTCAATCAATTCTTCTTGACCGCCTGGGAATCTTCTTCGTTCAGCATTGTAAGTTCTGTTAAATGTTGAACGTCCTAGAGCTCGGTCTACAGAGCCCTTGTTCATAATAACAGCGTCTTGCATGTTGTATCCGTGAAGAGACATAATAGCAACGATGTAATTTTGACCACCTGGACGGTCGTCGAAATTTGTTGTTGTCATTGCACGTGTACGTGTGATTGAACGATGAGGGTAGTGCAAAATATGCGCACGTGTGTCTGGACGTAGACGGTAGTTCGAACTAGGAAGACCTAGAGATTGCTTAACCATTGCAGTTCCACCAGTAACACGAGGTGTTGAGTTGTGTTCTGGGTAAGGAATCAATGAAGCACATACTCCATGAATCAATTGTGGATCAATTTCAACGTGGGTATGTTCTTCAGTATACAATAATGGTACCATCAAAGTTGCTTCTTCCCATGAACCGTTTGGCATGCGAACACGAGCGAGTAATTCTGCTTCGTTGGAGCCTGGGACTCCGAGATTTACCCACTTGATTTCTTCATTGGTTACCAATCTGCCCTTTAGTGGGCCATCTTCAACCATTTCTGGAGTGATGAATGGACGAGGTGCAATATACAAATCTTCTTCTTCTTCTGCGTCAACCCATTCAACGATTCCTTCGTTAACCAATTCCTTGAATGACATCTTACCTGTGCGGAGAGATTCCAAATGTTCGTTGGTTAGACGTGGTGTACCATCGTATAGAATTAACAGAGGCCTTAGGATGCGGCCTTTGTCAGTATTGATGAAAATATCATTATTATCTTTATCGAATCTAATGGATACTTCTGCTGGGATAACACCACGGCGTCGTGCAGATTTGAAGTGTCTAACTAAGTTTGCACCACGCTTGTGTACACCGTAAATGTCACCATTCACGTGAATTCTGTCACCACTGGTCCAGTCATCAGGCTGAACAACATCTAGTTCATCAAGACGCTCACGAACTTCGGTCTCATCGATGTTCTCTGAGATATCGATCATTTGAGCTGCGTTCTTTACCAAACCACAGTTTTGACCTTCCGGTGTCTCATTTGGACATAGGCGGCCCCATTGTGTTGGATGCAGGTCACGTGCTTCGAAGTGAGGTTGGCTTCGAACAAGTGGAGAAGTTACACGGCGCATGTGAGATAGTGCTGCTAGGTATGTTGTACGGTCTAGAAGTTGTGAAACACCAGAACGTCCACCAACCCAGTTTCCTGTAGCCAATGCGTGCATAATCTTAGAGGTTAGAACATCTGGACGAAGGCAAGATGTAATTTTCAATTCTCGCTTGCGATTGTGATGACGTTCAAGTTGGTACTTCAAGTCACGAGCAAGTTGCCCAGATGACACACGGAATAAATCTTCAATCAAGTCACCTGCAAGACGAACACGCTTGTTTGCATAGTGGTCCTTGTCGTTTGGTTCACGGTCGGTCATTGCCATTTCTAACACTTGACGGACGATTCTTCCAAGGAAGATAGCCTTCTTCTTTCGATCTTCTGTTTGGTCGCCCAAGTGAGGAAGAAGTTCTCTATCCAATAGTTGGTTAACACGTGCTTCTCGGTATTCGCGTTGTTGTCCTGCAGCGAATTTCTTCTGAAGCCATTCGTGTGATTCCAAGGTATTGTTGACAGCATACTCTTCGTTGTCGTTTACTTCGTTGATATTTGCAACGATATACTTGAAAGTCTCTGTTGGTCCTGCGATAGCTTGGAACACTTCTTGGTCATTTTCAATTCCTAGTGCACGCATTAGCATTACTACGGGAATTGGTGTTGTTCCTACAGTACTAATCTTAACCATCAACATTCCATCACGGCGCTTTTCAACAGTCAGTGGCTTTCTCATACCATCTTTCTGTGAGAAAATCTTAGCAACTTCAGTCTTCTTTACCGAACGCTTATTGATTTCAACAGTAACTCTGTTAGGTGCTAAGTCTTCCATTGATATCAGAACTCGTTCTGTTCCGTTGATAATGAAATAGCCACCTGGGTCTAGGGGGTCTTCTCCCTTCTTGCGCAACAAGTCCTTCCATAGGTCAGCGTCTTCGCCAGAAGCTACAGGGTCTAGCACTCGGTCGCTGATGATGTGCTCTGGATGTAGATTACATCTGCGAGAGCGGATCATGATAGGCATGCTTCCAACTTGAACACTTTCTTCAAGAGGAGATGGTATTCCACTACGATAGATTTGGAAATCGATTGAAACAGGAGACATGTATGTCAACTTTCTCAAACGGCATTCCATTGGAGTAGACTCCATATTTGCACCATTTGCTTCACGAATTGTTGGCTTTCCAAGTTTGATGTCTTTCAAACGAATAACGATTTCTTGGTCAACTACGTCGAGTTTGATGTATCCACCTTCGTCATCATTGATTTCCTCGTCGGTTCCGACGCGGATATTACGGATGATTTTCTCCATACGTGATATTGTGCTGTCTCCCGTAGGAATACAGTCATTATATGACGCCAATTGATGATTCACTAAGCTGCGTTCTTTGAAAAATGATTGAATTATTTCTTGCATAATAGACACCTCCCCTCAGTTACCCTCTACGATTAGACGGTATGCAACAGACTTACCAGCCGACGGGGATCGGCGGATAACTTTGATAACGCGGTCGGCAATCCAACCAGCAGGAAGCGGTGTATGGTCTGCATTTGCAGCCAAGTCGGCCATGTCTCCAATTTCAGCGATTTCTTTAATCGCTTGAACAGCAGGGTCGGAAATCAAAATCTTTGGGAGAAGTTCTTTTGCTAGGCGAGGCATTTCTGTTTCCTCGTCCATTTCAACGATGTCCCAAGGTGCGAGATGTTCGCTTTCTACTGCGAATTGTTCCTCTGCCGAAATATTTGCTTTGCCAACTAATTCTTGGTGAGGCACTAATTCGTGATTTAGTGCATTGAATCTAGAAGTGATTTCTGGTCGGTCGAAATCATCAACGGTTTTTGCTCGAATTGTAATCTTCTTGCTTTTCTTTGCTGCCCTGCGTCGAGAACCTTGCTCTGCAATAACAGACATTACATTGGTAAATTGCTCAGAATCTTTGGAAACACCTAATACTGCAGCGATCTCATCAGAAGAAAGACCTTTGATATCTGTCATGTTTCTGTCAGTCGCTAGTTTGTGGGCGAACTCTTCGGAGACTCCCAGTTCCATCAATCGCTTCTTTGTTGCGCTCTTTACTACCATGTCAAAGTCCCCGTACCCAGTTTGCACCCTTGCCTGCCACCCTTTCAGGCGGGCCTGACGGGGTTCGAACCCGCGACCATCGGATTAAAAGTCCGACGCTCTACCTGACTGAGCTACAGGCCCAAAGTAGCAACTTGGGCTTTACGGCCGACTTGCAAACTGCTCTTATAACTTGCGGAGAGGGGGAATAGCGCCTCGCATCGCGAAGCTCGCTCCCAGAAGTGGCTTGGAGTTGGGCGAATATCGCCATCTAAGCCGCTGGGTGCATTTTGTGTTACAGGTGGACAGCCATAAAGGCTTCGTCCTATGACCGTCTCGGCATGGTCATGGCGGACGAGAAACCCTTCAATCTTGCTAGCGCCGAGCAAGAAATCGACCGCTTGAATCGGCCAATAAAATCGGTGATTTGGCAAGCTCCGAAGGGTGAATCATTCACCCTCAGCATACCCCCAACAGTCTACCCCCCTAGAGAAGATACTGACCTTCTTGCTAATGCCATTGTTAGGATCGGTGCTGGACGTGGAAAACGATGTCTTGAAATCGGTTGTGGCAGTGGAGCATTGTCCTTATTAGCCGCTAGACAGGGATGGAAGGTAAAGGCCTGCGACATCAACCCATTTGCGGTGATGGCATCCCGACATTCTGCTAAAATTGCAGATATTGACCTTGACATCCGAGAAGGCGGCCCAGGACCTAAAGAAGATGGTCAAATAAATCAGTGGTCTGGCCAAGAACTACATGACCTAATCATCTGGAACTTACCATATCTCGAATTACCGAGTTCTAGCGATGAAGTTCTAGGGCCGTTTGAAGAAGCCGCATTACTAGATACGGATTCAATTGGACTTGTTTCGCGCTTAGTAAAATTGATATCAACTGGAAAGTTGATGACCCCTTCTGGAATGGCCCTAATTCTGGTTTCAAATAATCAAAGAGGGGACGATACGAAAAGAATCTGTCTTCAAAATGGTCTATCATGCCGTGAATTTTCTAGTAAACAATTTGATGATGGCGAGGAATTAACTGTATATGCGATTTGGCTGCCATTCTCAAATTGCCCAGTTAGCATACATGATGAAATCGAATCGACAAACAAAGTGTTGCTCGATAACGAAGGACAAATAGGAACCTCCATTAAAGCAAAAAGGCAACTTGAAGGAAAAGGTAGGCGTGGACGTAATTGGACTAGTGAAACAATTTCATTTGCAGGCTCCTGGATTGTCCACGATGGAAAAGGCCAACTGGTTCACTCAGACCTACAGTTGGTTGGCGGACTTGCTGTTGTTGATGCCATTAGAGCAATTTCAAGTAGGGAGTGCGATAACCGGATTAGACTCAAATGGCCGAACGACATCCTATTGAAGAATGAATCTTCTGAATGGGCCAAGGTATCTGGAGTCTTATTAGAAGGTAGAAGCATTGCTTCCGAAATAAGATTAGTTCTTGGAATCGGAGTTAATATTTATTCTGCAGAGCCACTAGAAAAGCAAGATTTCAAAATTGCAACTCTCAATCAAAGTCTTGGTTTGGACATTAATTTCGGACAATTTTCATCGGTGATTAGTGCGGCTTTATCCTCACTGCTAGAACAAAAGATTAACATCCCAAATTATCCATCCAATAAATTACTTAAAATCACTTTAGAAGAAATCAACAGTACTGTTCTTTCACTGGGCAATCCAATCTATAGAACAGATAGTTGTCAAGTTGTTGGATTAGATGATAAGGGCCACCTACAAGTAAAAACTACTTCGGGAGAATTACTGAATCTAGACGAAGGTGAAGATTTAATTTGGCCAAAATATAATTGATCAAGCACAATTAGGCATCTATTTCTGCATCAATAATATCTTCTTTGGAACTTTCTAATTGTTTCTCTTCTTTACGCTTATACAAACCAAAGACCAGCAGTAAAACTCCGACTGGATATACGACTTTATCCAACATACTCTGCCTATCGATTGAGATGACTACTTCGGTAATGGCTGCATCATCTTCTCCGTCAACTGAGATGACGAGGTTGTAGTCCTTACTTGATTTCGCCACATAAACAAATTCATCTTTAGAATCTTCAATCATTATAATTTCCTTTACAACCTCTCCTTCTAGACTAATTGTCACAGTTGTTGCATTTGATGTACTAAATTGCATCTTTATTTCATCACCTTCACTAAGTGAAAGGTTCTTGGAATGAGGTAAATCGTTGTTAATATTTTCCGGTTCAGGCCAAGAATGCATGATTAATGAACCAACTAATATTGAAATTGAGACCAGGATGAATACATCACTCATCTTCATTGCTGGTGCTGTGCCTCCGCCGGACATATTGTACGCACCTGCATTGGCATCATGAAGATAGTGATGCAACACAGATTGAAATCATCTACGTTCTCTATTTGGCTTAGGCAAATTCAATCGCTCCCTAATCAAACGTATTTTCCCACTCATACTAACGCTAAGCATGGAGTATTCGTCATAACCCTGCTCGGTTTCGATCAATATTCTAAAATCACTTGAGACCTCATGGGGAACCTGAATTATTGCTAATCCTTCATCACCATTTAGAGAGATTTTAGGCAGAGTTTCTTTTAAGTTAGTATGTGCCAACTCAGCACCCTCACTGCCACCACTGAAGAAATCCATAAGTTTTATTTCTTTTTTACTGCCTAATAGCTGTTGTAAATCATTCACTGCTGTTTGTAACTGGCTGCGCGTTGTCATCTCAGGCGAGACTACAACTCCAATCCAGCGCCTCTTGCCACGTAGTGCCTTGGTCAGTTTCTTTGCCATATATCATGCCACAATACACTCCTACAATTAGATTTCACATGAATTTTTATGCCATACACTGAAAATATAGGACTGAGTCCCTAGCAATGTGGCAGATGAGATAGAGGCTAATGCCTCCAAAGTTGAATCTGAAATTGAAATCGAACAGCCAGTAAATCCAGTTCTTGATGAACTATCTAATCAAAAAACTTCAATTTGGGGTCTTATCAAGACACTATTATCGCCTCAAACATTGCCTCATATCGCATTAATAGTGATGCTCTCATCTACGTTCTACATAATTGCTAACATGGGTGGCGATTTTATTGCCGCCATAGGTTTTATTTCTGTTTCTTTTGGATATGCGATTACGGCAATCTCCTCCAATACAGAGTTAGTGCAGAAGTTAACAAAACTCCCGAGTAGGGATTTGAATGAGTTACGGGAAGGGCAATCACCTAGCGAACAATTAGGTCGATTGAAAAGAGTTATTTTCAGTTTTAGGATTTGTATATTCCCATTAGTGATGTCTACATTTACTCTGCTTGGACTAATGTTTTTGTTCCTTGGCAATGGCGTACTGTCCGATTTGAAGGAAACAATTTCACTAGTCCTTGCCTTTTTATTCATTATTTGGAGCATCGTTCAAGGACGCTCCTTTACAAAATGGACCTCTACTATTTCTGTTTCAAAAGTCTCTCAATCATCTGAGAAAAGAGGCAAACCGATGGCTCAAGCGATTATCCATGGCCTTGTAATTCTTCTAATCGCATTCATCGGAGTCTGCATATTCCGTCTACTACAAGGAGGCGATATCGTACCATGGAAAATACTGGTCACAAACTCCCCTTATCTAATAGCAACTTTGGGATTACATGTTTTTGCTGTGACTTGGTCTTGGAAGTCAAGAGTTGCCGCATCTAGAGATGTTGCAATGTCTGCATTTACCTGGAAATGGACACTAATGGCTCAGGTATTCATTACCTGGCATGCGCTAACAATCTGGCGCCATATTGATTTGGATCCGAATGATTCCCAATTAATAATCGAGGAAGTTTTATTGATGATATTTACAGTATTTATGGCGATTTGGACCCTTACTTCACGTGGGATTAAATCTAAGCGCCCATTATTTAATCAAAATAACGCTCTCCCTTGGGGATTATCATTCGGATATGCCTATGCAGGTTCAGTTGCCATGCTAACAGTAGTTCTTGATGAATTAACCAATGTAATGATGGCTGGACATTTTGTAGTAATCTTAACCGTATTATGGATGCAACGCTCAGTATTAGCAAGTCTTGTAGAGGATAGAGACCAAGGGATTGAAGTCAAGCGAATTACTGAATCAATATTGGACAAGAAGTCCAACAGACCTGAATTATTATCTGGAAAATCGGATTCGCATGAAGTTGAAAAAATAGTTGCTACTTCGGAAGAAAGTAATGAAATAGACGAACTTACAGTTATTGTTGAAGAGAACTCGCAAGAAATTGAAGGCAGTTGGCAACAAGATTCTACCGCTGAATGGGGCAAACAAACAGAATCTATCAGTGATGATGTTGAATGGAATTCTGACGTTATAGAATTGGATGACTGAAATTAACTACCAATTCCAGATAGCAATGTTACGACTCTAATCGAATCGTGTAAGTCATCACTCACTCTTGCTCCGAGAATTACTTGGGCATCAACATCCAGCGCAGCAGTAAACATGCTCGCAACTGTTTCGACTTGACCAATGGTCATCCCTTGACCACCCTCGATTTGAATTAAACAACCCTTAGCACCACTGACATCTAATTCTGCCAAAGGTGCCATCATCGCCGATTTCAAAATCTCTTCAGGTTCATCTGCCCTTCCTACACCGACTAGCATAGTGGCTCCACCTTCGGCATCAACAATTGCCCTTAGGTCCATTAAATCCAAATTGATTAAGCCCATTCTTAGTAGAGTCCTGACTAAACCATCTACTAGATCTTCAATCCATTCAGCACCCATCTGCCATGCTGTACCCTTTTCTCTCGCTTGTCTTGCAAGTCTTTCAAGTGACAATTGTACTGTAATATGTGCATTGCTTTGTAAACGTTCAAGTCCTTCAGCAGCGATTTTCGCTCGTGTCTCTTGTATTTCGAAAGGTAATGCTGCCACCGACAATACGACCGCTCCAGATTGCCGCGCTTGTCGGGCAAATTCATGAGCTGCTCCCGTACCAGAGCCGCCGCCCAATCCGACTAACAAAACAACCAATTCAACATCCTCTAAGATAGTTCTAGCAAGAGGTGCAAGCCCCCTCATTCGTTGTTCTGCCAAAGGAGGTAAAGCTGCACAACCGACTGAATCTAATGTATGTCCTAAGCGCAATACATGGGCCGATTCACAACCTGTTAAACTAGAATCATCAGCATCAATAAGAACTAAGTCAGCGCCTCTTCCACACTTTTCATAAGCTCTTTTTGCCCAAGCACAACCTAAACCACCAACACCGGCAATTAGGATTTGTGAGGCTTCCATCGACCTAATGGTGGCGATGAACCTCAATGAACTTTGGCTGTAGATATTTTCTTAATCCTACTCAACATAACGAAGATAACGCCTTCTTGCATCTCTCGCCCATGCGTTATCTGGCTCTAGTTCTAAAACTAAATCATAATACTTTATTGCATTCTCAAATTCGGAGAGGTGACGTCCATACAGATGGCCGAGATTGGATAGGACTGGGATGCAGCCTTCTTCCCCCTCTAACATCTTGAGCAGTAATTCTTCCGCAGCGCCAAGATGATTTTTCACCATCAACTCTTCTGCTTTATCGAGTTGTTCCAATTGTTCAGAGCTCAAATCGTAAGTATTTTCGAAGGTATGGCTTGACATTCACTTCACCTTTCGTGTCCACGAGTAGGTAGTCAATCAAACCTTTCATTGCTAGACTCAACAATATTGTAAAAAATGGAAGATTTAACATTCCCAGAAGATTAAATTTCATAGGAATTACCCCCTATTATACGGATATTCAAAACGCAACACTGCGAGTCATTTATCCATCACAATTGCAAGCAATGTTTAAGGGGTCCACCCAAGTCGCTAAGAACATCTTGGGTGCTGCTATGCGAGTTGGTTCTTTTTCTACGAGAATTACCCTTCTTTTGGGGCTGGTAGGGCTATTGCTACTTCCGAGCCTTGCAACATCATATCACACCGGCATTGGAGGAGAACAATCCAATGCTGGAGAGACTATTGATGATGTGGCAAAGCAAGGCTGCTTATGCCATAATGGCGCAGCTGATAATTCGATTCAGGTAATTCTTGACAAAGTCCCATATGCTTGGAATGCTGGCGACACATATGAATTCAACTTGCAACTAATCGGCGGACCTGCTGGCGGGATTTACACCGCTGGCTTTTCAATGCGCACTAGTGCAGGCGAACTCGCCGGCACAGATCTACAAAATTGGGAAGAAGATGTGACAACACTAACTCATACCGACGCATCTGCAAGCAAAGATGACCGTTCGTGGCTTTTGACATGGACCGCCCCTGCTGCAGGTGAAGGCAGCGTTAATTTCTGGATTACTGGGAATTCGGTTTCAGGCGAAGGACTCCCTGGTGAAGATGACAAGTGGAATCAATTATTATTCGCCCTCCAAGAAGGAGATGATGATAGTATCGCCCTTGGAACAAGAACTTTGTTTGCCGGTGATGGAAATGTTAGCCCTCCTGCACCCTCTTCACATGGAGTCGACCTACACAGCATGGGAGCCCCACTAAGAGCGCACTGGCTCGGATTACTCGGATTTGGCGCTGTAATTATTGTAATAATTTTCTCAGGCCTAATGCTAAGATATGGATTCTCCACCTCCTACAAGGGACGTAGCAATGCTCTACGTCTCCGCTACAAATTGATGCAGAGAGGTGACCAGTGATGGATGATACAATCACGACCCTGTTGCGAGGTGTTGCAAAAGGAAACATCAGTATCGCTGATGCGAGAACTGCTTTGGAAAGTGCTTCACTGACTGAAGAACAGATGCAGAAAGCAATCGACCATGGAGTATTCAATCCTGCCGAACCGGGATCCATCGTCAGTGCAACCCTAGCCCCTTCAGGCGCATCACATCTGGCAATGTTCTTCTTCGTCTGGGGATTATTTTGGAGTTGCTACTGGTCTTTTTCATTAATCTATGGACTACTACATGGTTGGGACCAACAACAATTATCATTCCATTTAGCCATGACATTAACGACCATAATAATGATGGGAATAATCTACCTAAAATACATCCTACCTGACACTATTATCGTCAAATATGCTATGAATAAGTTCGTAACTGAGCATAAAAAGGACTGGAAGGAGTACAACTGGTGATTATTATGGCTCGCGAATACGAACTCAAACCAGCACCAAGTGGTGAACAATCTTCTACAAAAACAGCAGGAGATTCATTAATCAATAGACGCCAATTCCTTAGTTATGGATTCAATACTGCCACAGGCGTACTAGCGGCTTCACTGGGAGTTCTTGGTTTCGCATCCCTATTGTTGCCACCTGGCGGTAGCACCGGTGGCGACCTTGCTGTAAAATACTGGGCTAAGGGTCGTGAAGATGAGGCATGGTATGGAGCAATGCATGAACAAGTAATGAAGAAATCTGATTTCGTTGCTGAGGCAGCAAAGAGCTCCACCGGAACATCAGGAGCGGCTGGTGTTTGGAACGGAGTTCCAATAGTAGTAACATATGTAAATCATTCAAAGAATGCTGGAACCCCTTTATCAAATGGTAAAGCACGATTCCAATTCATGGAAGGATATGATGGAACTGGAAAATATGTTGGCCATTTTGATGACTTGGCTGATGCAGACCCAAGACTATCACCCTCTGAGAATTTAGTAATGATTTTTGCAAGGTGTACACATTTGTGCTGCATCCCAGGTTGGCAATTAGTTTCTAACTCTTATACTGAAGATACATGGACTCCAGGCGGAGGTGATGATGGTGGAACAAAATTATTCTGTATTTGCCACTCCTCACGTTTCGACCCTACTGCTTTAGAGATGAACACTAATACAAATCGTTCTAATGGTGCTAAATTCAAGTACGCTGGCATTCGCAGAGCCGGCGGCCCTGCGCCAGTAGGATTACCAATAATCCCGATTGCCATGAATGGCGATATTATTGAAGGATTACCAGATTATGTGGATTGGTACACATTTTGCGACTGAGGTGAAATGAAATGACAACAATGTTTTGGATTCTTTGGTTCTTCATCGTGTTCGTAGTGGTTCTTGTAGCATTCACCCTACGCAAGGAATCAGAAGAGATGCCTCGTAGAGACATTCTTCGTGCTGTTGAGTCAACAGGAAAAATGGGTGTGGCAGAGCGATCTTTTCTCTGGGTATTCTCTTGGCTGGATACTAGATTTAGATTACAAGACTATTGGAATATGTCGAAAGGTGCCTACTATAATATGCACAGGCAAATGCCGCTAAGTCACGCAGAAAAGTACAAATTGAGAATCATTTGGTACTGGTACCCACTATACTGCCTCGGTGGAATCTCATTCCTATCATTCATTATCTTGGTAATTACCGGAACTGTTCTTGGAATTTATTACGTACCTGGAGGAGAAGGTGACCCTGCTCCCGCATATGCAAGTATGCAATATATCATGACCGAATTGCCATTTGGATATATCCTTCGTGCGGTTCACCATTGGACTACTCACTTTATGGTAGCAAGTGTATTCTTACATATGTGCAGAGTTTACTTTACTGGAGCATACAGAAACCCTCGTGAATTAAACTGGCTTATTGGAGTCGCACTGATGTTCCTAACCATCTTCTTTGGCTACTCTGGATATTTACTACCTTGGGATTCCTTGGCATATGGTGCTGCTGTTATCGGAATTAACATGGCCAATTCATCACCGTTGATAGGAAAGATTGCTTCAACTGCCCTATTCGGTGGTACATCGCTAACTCCTCGAACCGTTACAAGAATGTACTTTATTCACGTATTTATTCTCCCTGTGATTGTGACATTGTTGATCATCATTCACTTGTTTATTGTCTGGGTGCAGGGCATTGCGGAGCCACATTGATATTTTGGAGGATTAAATTATGGGATTAGTAGAAAATCTTGGAAGAGTTGCTTCCTCCTACATGGATGAGAAGGAAAACTTGCAGAGCGTTGAAGGAAAGAGAGAACGTACACGAATGGGACATGCCTTTTGGCCACATGAAGTCCTCCGTGACGTACTTATCTTTTCGTTTATGGGTGCAGTATTGTTATTCTATTCTTGGCTTATACCACCACCATTACACAGTGCTGCCGACCCATATGCTCAAGCAGGATTCGTTTTCCCTGATTGGTATGTATTATTTTCATATGGATACCTTCGTTGGGGAGAGTATCTACCGCAATTCTCCGTACCTACCGGATTCCTAGGAGATATATTTGGTCAACCTTCGTTCCCTTGGAACGCTGCATGGTGGGGAGCTGCTCTTACTGGAATTCCAGTAGGAATACTACTACTTCCACCATTGATTGGAGGTCGTGAGAAGAGACCTGTAGAAGACCCTTGGTTTGCAAGTGCAGGCGTAGTATATCTTGCACACGTATGGTTTATCTCTGTCTTTTCGATTAATATCTTCTTGAAACTATATGGTAATAATAGATCTGATTATTGTAAATTGGATTCTCATGGAGACCTGTTATGTGGTGCAAGAGACCCCTGGGTTGCGGATTTGTTCAATGCCATTCCGTGGATATTGACTGGTATTTTAATATGGATTATTATTTATTTCGTGGCTAGAACAATGATGGTAAAGGCTTGGGGTGCTGGCTTCACTCCAGCACATGGCAAGAGAATTCTTGTTGGAGCATTGATGGTTTCAACTGCAATATCAGTTTCTACTTGGGATGTTTATGATGATGGTTTCTGGGATGCAAAGGGATTGCTCACCATTTCCGATTATGAGGAACTTGAAGCGATGAGGTCACAACCAGTTGATGTTCATGTTCATGATACCAATGAATTTACTGACGCACAAGGTTGGTCTACTACAGAGATAGTACCAACCACTGCTTGGCTTGATTGGAACTTATACCAACCCGCTAGATATATTATTACTGATTTTGGCGATGCCAATGGACATCAAGATGCTGCTAATAAAATAAATGCTGCAGCGGTCACAGATTCATTCTCTGGAGAGGCTGAATGGATTGCAATAGGCTCATTTACAGTTACTGAAGATTCAACCTACTTCCCTTATGGGCATCACAAGTCTGTAGAAACAATTACCACTGATATGAAGTGCGAGTATAGATCTAGTGAAAGAAAGATCGGTGAATTATCTACTGCCGATATGTTGACTTCAACTTTTATGGTTACCGACTCATCTGGAAAGACAGTTTCATCATTCACTGGATGTGATGGAGCAACTGTTGAACTCAAGGTTGGAACCTATGACTACCAAATGACTGTCCAAGCAACTGGTTTACTTGCTCAAAACTCCTCAATTATGACTGAAGCTTCTATGGAGATCGCTTCATTCCAACCACTATTGGTTTGGGACGAGGATGCTCACTCAAGTCTTGCTGGTACGAGTGTCAATCTTTCAAGTTCCGAGGATATGGCTCTTGGAGATGGAAAATTCGCACCTATTGAGAATCCATCGTATCATAGAAATCCTAAATCCTTAGATGCAAAACTTACCTATGCTATGTTTATTCCATGTCTAACATTCGGCGCCCTTGTATTCGTATTACTAAGATACATGGCTCGTGGATATGAGTTCGAGATGAACAAGTGCTACGGCTGTGACCTTTGTGATGATGCTTGTCCTGTCCGTCTATTCACTGGTGGAGACAAATTAAACATCATTTACAATTCTTGGAATAACGAAGATGATGGTGTCCCGATGTATTCATGTTTGACATGTTCTGCTTGTACTAACGCCTGTCCGCAACTTGTCGATTACGACTCTTATGTAGATATTAGGCGTGGACTAATTGTTGGTGCATCTCAAGCAGAGATACCTCACACTGTCCTTCAAGCAGTTCTTGCTGCTGAGGCAGAGGAAGAAGCCGATGCAGACTTCATCACAACCGAAGATTATCCAATTAATTCCAAGGTGGGATACTATCCTGGATGTGTCGACTATCTTGACCAAGAGATGGTATTTTCACATGTCAATGATGGTGAGATGAACTTAGGAGCCTCAACAACCGCTGCTTTCACTTTGTTTGAAGAGATGGGCAACGAAGTTTCATATCTTGGAAGAGACTTCCTAAAGTGCTGTGGCCACGATCAAAAGTGGCAAGGTCTTGATGAAGTGTTTGAAAAACTAAAGGCATACAATCAACGTAAGATTGAGGAATCTGGAATAGATACCCTCGTATCTTCTTGTGCTGAATGTTTCAGAACATTTGCTCGGGATTATGAGCTAGAAGGTATCAAGGTAATGCACACAACTGAATATCTAACCGAGCAAGGATTTGATATGAACTTGAGTACTGAAGAGACCACTGTGACATATCATGACCCATGTAGACTAGGACGTCAAATGGGAGTTTATGATGAACCACGTGATTTGATTACAGCCGTTGAGGGTGTTAATTTGGTTGAGATGGAACATAGTGGAGAGGATGCAATGTGTTGTGGTGTTTCGAGCATGATGTCATGTAACGAAGATGCTCGTTCACTTCGTGTATCTCGTATGGAAGAAATCCGTGCTACTGGAGCAGATACGATGCTCACATCGTGTCCTAAATGTGTTGCTCACTTTGAGTGTTTGAAGTTTGAAGGTGATGAACAGTATGCAGATATTGAAATCCTTGATGTTGTTACATTCTTGGCACGACAAGTTGATGCAAAGAAATCTGAACTAGTTGCTGCAAATACTGATGCACAAGACCAAATCAAAGCTTGAGTATTTTGTCGTTCAATATTTCTAAGCACCCCTAGTGCTAAGAAGTGTTGTCACTAGCGCCATTCATGAACAGACCTGCTTTGTATGTACTTACAATCGGCATCGGTTTGTACATCAGTGCTACTGGCCTGAATGGAATCATTCCGGACCATTGGGCTGAATGGCCAGTCAATATTTGGTGCTGGTCTGTATTTGCATATATATTCTATAAGACCACTCGAAAGGAGCGTATTGAGATGCTGACTGTGTTGGCATTTGCCACCCCAATGGAACTATTTTTTAGTGAAGTTTGGCTAATCTATGAATACCAACGAGGACTAATGCCCCTATTCGTTCCAGTGGGTCATTATTTCTTATTTGACCTGGGCAGGATTATCGCCAATAAGATGAGAGAGAACCTCGCCATACTTTGCTTGACCCCATTTATTCCACTTGTCGCTTATGGTGTTTATAGCGGTGGCGATACATCTGCGTTATTCCTCCTGATACTGGTACTCGCATTCACAAAATGGGGACCTCAACCTCGATTATATGTTGCAATGGCTTGGGCGGCCTTAGCTATGGAATTATGGGGCACACACTTGACCAATTGGACATGGGCTAACGAAGTCCCATGGACGGGACTAACCGCTTGGAATCCACCGCTATTGGTTGGTGCATTCTATTGTGTTGGAGATTTATTGGTCAACCTTAGTGTTGCCAAGTTTGAAAGAGAAGTGACGGCTGAGGTGGTAGTATGACCACCAGTGACGAGTTGGCGACGAGACGAGCGGCTGAGGCTCTGGCCATCCGTACATCTCTAAACCGTCAGCGTGGAGTACAGCGCGCTAATACAAAGGGCGGTGAAGGAACAGTTGCCTATGTTACTGCAGAGAAATGTATTGGCTGCGATCAATGTACAATAGTCTGTGATGATAATGCAATTGACATATACAAAGTAGAGATGGCCAGTCAATTCATCAAAGTGGAAAGTAATCGCAAGGCCAAGATTATTCGCGATGCTTGTACTGGCTGTAGATTGTGCGTACTCGCTTGTCCTACAGACGCTATAACAATGATTGATTTGTGAGGAATTACCATGACAAAAGATGATGATGAAGAAGTTCAAAGATTCGGAGGAGAATTCGGACCTTACCGCAAGGAAGGGACTTCAGGAGTAAGCCTCGGAACATTCAAAACATTGGTCTGGACTTCCAATATAGGTGGACTTTTACTATGTGCATTATCCCTTGAAATGCTATTTGTTCGTAAAATGTTTGGCTGGGGATTATTGGCCCTAATGGCTGCAGTTGCCATCGCTTTATTCCCCTCAAATTATGAAATCGTTGGAATGGGTGATGAATCGATCACCTCCACCGATGATCAAAACACGCAGGAATGATTTGTCGCAAATACCAATTACAATACTGACTCCTTGTCACCGATTAATCAAGTCAAATGGTGAATTCGGAAACTATAGTGGATGAGTAGCATAGGGACCAAGAAGTGGCTATTAAAGTTGAATCGAATCCTCAAACAGATGATTCATTAGCATACTTTATTGCTTCAGCACCCATTGCCAACATCGACAATTCTGCTACTAAAGCATGCCATCCCTTTGCATGCTCTCCATAGAGATGACCCACTTCAGATGAATCAAAGAATTCTGCACTAGGCGAGTTCAAATTATCCATATCACCCTTCTTAGCATTTATTCTATAGAACCAGGATGCGGCTTCACCATCGACCAAATAAACAACAGGTTCAACTGGTGCTCCACATTCTTCTGTTAGAAGAGTTGGAACTCCTTCTTGAATTAAGAAATTTTCAACATCTGCACCGCCTTTGGAATACATTAGTTTCTTCATTTTTCTATTGGACAGTTCAAGTAACTGCTCTCCCCGCTTGACCGCCATAATACCGAGTCCATATGTTCCTCTATCATTTTTTACAAAAACAACAGGCTCTCTTTCGATTCCAAGGGATTCATATTTTTCTTTAATCTGTTTAATAAATTCGTCTACTTCTGCCGCTAATTCAATCCTGCAATTCTCTTTTTCAAGACATTTATTCTTTGAAACAAACCAATTCGCCATCAAATGCCAACTATCAATTTCTAACAATTGTGCCATCTCATCAACATATTGCTGCAAACAAGCATAATGTTCTGATTTCCTACGGCGATGCCATCCCATACTCGGAGGCGGGCTCACATTATTGGCAGACAATCCAGGCACTATCCCTTCAGTAAGATCATTATTTAGCAATATCAAGCAAGGTCTTTCTCCTTCTACGAATAACTCTTCCTTCCCATTTTCAAGTTTTAATTCAACTGTTGACAATTGCAACGGACCTGAAATCCCTGTCAAAGAACCATGAGCAGATAATTCAGGTGAACCAACTGTACATCTGAAACCGGAAAGGTGTATTAAACGTTGAATAGTCGCTACATTCTCGACATATCCTGCATTCCTAGTATGTGATTCAGGGTACAGATGAACCCATTCACATTTGGTTTTAAGTCTTAAAATATGATTTTTAAGAAGATTTGCAAGATGTGGTTCATCCTCCTTTGAAACATTGTTGAATCCGGCTGGAAAGTGATTGGCATCAACAACTGCGACCTTCCATCCAGCATCCCTCACATCAACACTACCATAGATTGGAATTGGCACTTCACTGCGCTTCTTTGCCATCCATGCTGTGATCTGTTCTCTCTTAGATTCAAGTATTTGTGAGTATTCATGCACGTAATTCATCATATCACCTCATCCAGTAAATCAATTGCTGTTCCTGAACGCTTACTTCTACCACCATCAACAATATGCATTGCTTCAAACAATCCCAAACCTATCGCCAAATCAGGTTGATCTTTGAAAGCACCACTAATAAGTGGGTACTTACTCATTATTTGCTGCGCTCTTCCATCTAATTGTTGTAGCATATTGTGCAACAACTTAGGAGATGTTGCTGTACCGGCTGGTAATTTTGGTCTACGTACAATTTCTGCTGGTAATTTAGTCAAATCAGCAGCACGGCGCAAGGCTATTTTCTCTTCAAATGAAGGTGGAAGGCGCCACTTCATCGGTAACTTATGTGATGCTTGGCGGTGCGACTTGCCGAGGAATGGAACTCTAACTTCAAGAGAATGCGCCATAGAATGTCTATCGACTAAGCGTAATTGGAAATTACTCAACTGCCCACTATCCAATTCAAATTGTAAGAAGTCATCTAATGAAGAGGTATGGGCAGTAGCTGAATGGTCATTTGAATAATAATAATCTCCAATAGGTAATTGACCATTTTCAATGATTGATTTCGATGGATGGTCCATCATATCAAAGCGAGATTGAATCACACTAGAATGATGCTCTAGATCTCTATAACGTGGATACCCTGCATGAAGTTCATCCGCTCCTTGACCGCATAATCCAACTGTTACTGATTCCGACATTTTCTCAAACAGTGGCTGGAAGAATAGAACAGTTACATCCAAATCTTCACCATGCCAAGCCAAATCAGGTAACATTTTATCAAACGAATCCTCTTGTAAAATATGTTGATGATGTTCTAACTCAAGGCTTGATGCTACTAACTCAGCAGCCTGCCAGTCAGGGTTTTCTTCACTCTCTGCAACCGTCCAACATGCAGGAACGGGATTACCACTTCTTTGGGCTGCTTCGTGAGCAACTGCGGCAACTAAACTAGAATCCAGTCCCCCGGAAAGTACTATGCCAACCGGCACATCTGACATCAACCTCTCTTCAACACTAACAACGAAAGATTCCAGTAACTTACTAGCCTCTAAATCTGGATTCCATGTATCTGCAGGTTCTACCTTCTGCCTTTCCACGGTTGCTTTACCAGTTAATACTGCGCAACCATTGTTGTCAAGACTCCATGTCTCAACTGTTCCTGGCTTTATTTGTGCAACATCCTTCAGCAGTGTTGTTCCATCTAAAGGGTACTCCCAAGCCAACCTTGCCACCAATGCAAGTTCATCGATTTGGGGAATATGTCCTTCATGGGCCCTAAGGGCTTTGGCTTCACTTGCAAATAGTAGACTACCATCAACCTCGGTCCTCATCAATGGCTTAATCCCCATAGGGTCTCTAGCCAATAGCAATTGCTTATCTTTTGGATTCCATATCGCTATCGCGTACATTCCATTGAGTTGAGAGAGCCATTGCGCATGTTGTTTAGCGGAAAGTTTACCGTTATTTGTCGCTAATGCATTCTCATGTAGAGCCAGTATGGTCTCACTATCACCATTTGTAGTCCATGGATAGTGAGCCTGATTTTTGCGGAGATTTAGATGATTGTAAATCTCTCCATTGGCGATCAAAATATTTCCACTCTGCGCAGATATCGGTTGGTCACTTCCACTGATATCAACAATCGCCAATCGAGTGTGTCCGAGTGCTATGCTTTCATCACTCCAAATGTCATTGCCATCTGGGCCTCGATGACGCATCAACAGATTCATTCGTTCTATTACGGCGGAATCGGGGTTTCCAAACATACCACCAATACCGCACACAGTAAAAGGTGTAAACCACCTCCTTTTCAATGGTTGTAAATAACCATGAATCAATTCACAGTAATACACTTAGACTGGCATCACCAAAGAGGCCATCTAAACATAGTAAATACAAGAGCTAAGACCGAAATACCAAAAAAGATGTAATATGATGTTTGAGGTGGGTCATTGGATTCGTTTTCCTCAGACATGGTAGTTCACTATTCCAAAGGGGAGAGCAACCACCATTTCAACATATTGAGGAATATGAATGGCTTTTTGCTAAATCATAGCAAACCAATGAATGGGTCAAACAGTAAAATTGCGCATAATGGAATTAACATCATTGTGGCATTGTCATCTATCCATCGCAGTCGAGGCCATTCACTTATCATACAAAGTGGCGCCATTATTGGAATTAACCATAGTGGAGTCGCAACTAAATTCCAGCATGCTAACCAAATAATTGTAATAGCCAGAGTTGAATATATCATGACCTGCTTATCATCAAATCCTTTTCTTCTCAATTCTCCCATCAAAGGATCGCCTAACGATAGAGAAAGAACAAGGGGCCAGATATATTCCTTAGTAGGCGCCATCAAAAATGCCAACCCGATTCCAATAGCACCCCATGCTAATGCTGAAACTTGGTGAGCCTCGTATTCTCTTTGGCCGAATATTGTTATTGAAAATTTAAGTCTAAACGCCTCAGCAGCGAGCATTGAAAGTATCAATGCAGAAACTAATTGAGGAAGTTCCAGTCCTACAAGTTCTGCACATTCCTCACCATATTCAAAGTAAATAAATGGAATGAAGGATAAACTCAAATGAATTACTCTTCTCAAGATATGCCCATAAACCCCACCCTTGGATTGTTGTATCGGGTCTGTCATCGCAACTTGTCCATTATTTTCATTCATAGCATTCACCTTTTATTCAATTATTCAAGTTATTAATCGCTTCATCTAATTCTATATAACCGGATGCTAATGACAATAATATTTCATCTAGATTTGGATTCTGTAATATTTTTTGTTCAAGACCAGACAACAGGCGTTCACGCCACCTAGCCTTTGAAGAACGTCCTGTAGACTGCAAAGTAAGCAAAACATCGGAAGCAAATTGGCATCCATCTCCATTCAACGCACAAGTCAATAATACTGGGGGAGATTGTCCATCACCTAACTCGAAAGACTCTTTGATCTCGTCAGCATGCTTTCTGGCACCCACAATATCTGATTTATTGACAATTACAGCATCTGCTAATTCTAATAATCCAGCCTTTTCTGCTTGTATTCCATCACCTCTGGCCGGACCTTCAACAACTACAATTCTATCTGCAATCGCTGCACATCTAACTTCGGACTGTCCTGCGCCAACCGTTTCGATCACGACTTTATTCCAGCCAAGCGCCAGCAATAACTGCGCCATATCGGAAACGACTGCTGGGACGCTGCTAGAAGATTTACGAGTAGCAACCGAACGAACATAAACCATATCTTTTAGCATAATATCATCGACTACAGACAAGCGAACTCGGTCGCCTAATAATGCTCCACCTGTTCTAGAAGATGAGGGGTCAACTGCTAGTAATGCAATCTTCTTACCTTGACTTGCCCACTGAGAAATGATTTTGTCCACCAAACATGATTTACCAACACCTGGGGCACCCGTAATCGCCATTATATTCCATTCAGATTGCTGAGAAGGATCATTTTCTATTTCACCCAGTAACGATAATGCATCAGCAATATCGAGAGTATTATTTTCAAGCGCTGATAGAGTTCGTGCTAATGACCTGCGGCAACCGTCTTTTGCGGCTAACACAATGTCGCTATTCACTCAAACACCCTGCCAATACCAATCGCTTGATTCTCCTACACCGACTTCATCCATTTCGCTTGCAATTTCAATGAAACTAAGTATTTCTGCAGTAGAGGTCCCTGGCCCAAAAATCGCTTTGAGTCCACAAGAGAAAAGGGCTTGTCTATCGGTTTTAGGAATGATACCTCCAGCGAATACAATCACATCATTCAATCCTGCTTTGCGCAGTTCTTCGCAAACCTTTGGGAATAAATGACTATGTGCGCCAGAAAGTGAGGATAACCCAAGGAATGCGGCATCCTCATCACGTACTGTTTCAACTATTTGACTCGCCGTTCTTCGCAATCCAGTATAGATTACTTCGTGCCCTGCATCTCTTAATGCTCGAGCCACAACCTTAGCTCCACGGTCATGCCCATCAAGACCCGGTTTTGCAACTACTACGCGAATCATTGCACCCATGTCAAAACCGAGTAGGGCTTAGCCTATCAATAAAACCCATCCTAAAGGTGCAAACATAGTAGTTTAGGTGTGGATATTAAACTGACCAAAGGAGTCATACAGGGTACATTTTGACTATATATTGTCGCAACGCATAAGGAGGGAGTTTTCTTAGAGATAATCGGCGAAGCCTATGGCATCCACCGAAGAACGACTCAAAGACCTACGTAATCGTAAGGCAAGAAGTGAAGCAGGAGGCGGTCAAGCACGTGTTGATTCTCAACATAATCGTGGTAAAATGACTGCTCGTGAGCGCATGGAATTACTTCTCGATGATGGTTCATTCCAAGAAATGGATGCTCTTGTTGAGCACCGATGTAAAGATTTTGGAATGGAGAAAAATATTATTCCAGGTGATGGAGTAGTAACTGGCCATGGAACAATAAATGGACGCGAAGTATTTGCATTTGCTCAAGATTTCACCGTTTATGGAGGTTCACTAGGAGAAATGCATGGCCTGAAAATCTGTAAAGTATTGGATATGGCTCTAAAAACAGGTAGACCTGTTATTGGAATGAATGATTCTGGAGGAGCCCGAATACAAGAAGGAGTGGCTAGTCTAGGAAGTTATGCTGAAATCTTTTTCAGAAATGTAAGATCCTCTGGAGTCATCCCTCAAATCTCGGTGATAATGGGGCCGTGTGCCGGTGGGGCAGTATATTCACCAGCGATAACAGACTTCGTAATAATGGTCGACAAAACTGCACATATGTTTATCACTGGACCTGAGGTTATCAAGACGGTAACAAATGAAGAAGTTTCTTTTGAAGACCTCGGAGGTGCGATGACGCATGGTAGTAAATCGGGAGTATCACATTTCACAGCAGTAAGTGATGAAGAAGCAATACAACTGGCAAGAGAACTAGCAGATTTACTTCCTCAGAATAATATGGAAAAGCCACCGATTAGAAAGACATCTGATCCAAAAGATCGGATATGTGAGAAATTGGATACTATTATTCCAACAGAATCCAACAAACCATACGACGTAATTGATGTAATCAATGAAATCGTTGATGATGGAGCATTCTTAGAAGTTCAGGCAGATTGGGCAAAGAATATCGTAATCGGTTTTTCACACTTAGGTGGAAATACAATTGGTGTTGTCGCAAACCAACCGAAGTTCCTTGCAGGTTGCTTGGATATTGATGCGAGTGACAAAGCCGCAAGGTTTGTCCGGTTTTGTGATGCTTTCAATATCCCAATTCTAACTTTGGAAGATGTCCCTGGTTTCTTGCCAGGTACTAGCCAAGAATGGGGTGGCATTATTCGACACGGTGCAAAATTATTGTATGCATATGCAGAGGCAACTGTACCTTTGTTGACAGTGATATTGAGAAAGGCTTACGGAGGTGCGTACGACGTTATGTCCAGTAAACATATCCGCGGTGACTACAATGTTGCATGGCCAAATGCTGAACTAGCGGTCATGGGTGCTGATGGTGCTGTAGAAATTATTCATCGTAGGCGTATCGCAAATTCGCGTAATGCAGAAGAAGAGAGAACGAGATTAACCGAAGATTTCAACGATACTTTCGCAAATCCATACAAGGCTGCAGCTCTGGGATATCTAGATGATGTCATCGAACCTAGTGAGACTCGAAGTAAGTTGATTCGTTCTCTTGAGATGCTAATGGATAAAGAAGAATTAAGACCAGCAAGAAAGCATGGTAATATTCCACTTTGAGGAGGTTTTGGTATGACTAAAACAGATCAACAAACTCTGAGAATGGCCGCAATTGCTGGAGTTTTAGCCATGATCCAATCTCAAGGAGATGACCCCGGACAAATCGCAAGGAATCCTGGTATGCCTTGGTCACAAGACCATAGAAGAATGTTTTCTGGGAAATCTTCATTATTAAATCACAGAGCTAGTCGCTCACCATGGAAGTGAAATTATGTCTGAGACAAGAAAGGTCATCATTGATGGAACTGAATTTGAAGTTGAAATCGAAGGCGAAGGCACTACCTTTTCTGCAACCGTGGAAGGTAGAACTTTTGAAATTCAAATACCAGATGCAGCACCTGTGATTAAGAAAAAGCGCAGTGCTGGTGGAAAGAAAAAGAAATCAGGAACTGTTACCTCCAGCATTCCAGGAAAAATAGTAACCGTTGAAGTAAAGAAGGGTGACGAAGTTACTGAAGGCCAGGTCGTATTGATCTTAGAAGCGATGAAAATGCAGAATGAAGTTCAAGCACCAGTTACTGGAACTGTGATATCAGTAAATATATCTGAAGGCGATGCTATTGAAGCAAATATACCTCTTCTTGTGATTGAGCCTGCTGCTACAGAGGAAGATTCCGAATAAGTTGTAATTATACTCTAACCTCGCGCCCTTGCAAAAAAGTGGCACTTTTTTAACATTAATACAATAGTTAAAGTGAGTTGTATGTCAGCGCTATACCATGGCGGAGACTGCAGTCTGTGATTTACCTGGTTGTGGAGATGAAGGAGTTATTGTTTCCCGCCTTTCTCCCGAAGGATATCTCGTTGCAACTGGCAAAAAAGCCTATTCATTTAGAGAGGCATATCGCCGTTTTCATTACTGTCAAAATCATCATGATGAATTGATGAGCGGAGTTTGGTCAAGGGTCAGAACTCCTGAAGATAAGAAAGAAGGACATGTTGCACCGACTGCGATTTGAGCAAAAAGTGCTATTTTAGAGTGATTCTCCCCTACATGACTATGATAAGGGGGTTGTCGTTGCATGGTTCATGCGTGATAATGCAATACCTGCCACATCTGCAAAAATTAGACCTATACTCGTTGCATTATTGATGCTATTGAGCACCGTTGTAGCCGTTGCTGGCCCAGTTCAAGCAGTCGGTGCAAATCAAACCGACCTCGGACTACAAGGCGATTTACCAGACAACATGTCGGCCGTCACTTCTAACTTTACAGCACCCCTCGCAGGAATGGCACCATTTAGCGGTACTGACTATGGCCAGTTAGACGTCAATGATGACGAAGATTGGCTTGCAATCAACCTCTCGGCTAACGAAGGTGTAGCAATTAGCCTCTCTTTCAATACGACATATACTTCTTCAAATGGTTCAACA
>Ga0209830_10000241_pt1 | contig 61671 bp, 51 predicted proteins | sample ArcticOcean_MG_C_12_FD_187439 | JGI IMG/M metagenome (GOLD analysis project Ga0209830, IMG submission 187439) | Marine microbial communities from western Arctic Ocean - ArcticOcean_MG_CB8_130 (SPAdes) (version 2) | ecosystem: Environmental > Aquatic > Marine > Oceanic | place: Arctic Ocean...
TATTATCATGATATAAATGTATTATCTTCAATATTTTTAACACGATAAAATAAAATGATGACACATGAATGACAGAAAAATGCCAAAATGAATGACATAAAAATGCCGAAAATGCCAGATTATATTAGTAACAATATTGTTTCGTAAATTGCTGGTATAAATAAATTATATTAAATGTTTTTAACACGATAAAATAAAATGATGACACATGAATGACATAAAAATGCCGTCAAGTTCGTTTTTTTGTTTTGGGCAAAGTATTTTCAGCAAATCAAAAATGGACATTTTAAAATGTCCATTTTCTATTTTCCATTTGACTTTTGCGTAAAGAAAAAAGTGAAAAAAGGGGGTCAGAGCATAATGCTCACAATTCCATTTTCGGATTTTTGAAACGAGAGCATAAGGGAAAAAATGATTTTTAATAAAAAGTATTTAGGCATTTTTTTGTCATTCAATATATATATAGAATGAATGACAAAAAAATGCCGAAAAATGCCGAAAAATATTATTGTAAAAAATGTACCTTTGAATGCTCTAAAAAAAGTAATTATATAAATCACATATCCACACGCAAACATAAAATGATGACAGTGAATGACGGAAAAAACGCCGATATTCACTATTGTGATTGTGGTAAAGTTTACAAGTATAGACAAGGATTATTTAATCATAAAAAAAAATGTAGTTTTAGTGTTGTTATTGAATGTAGTAATAATGAAAATACCAATAATGAAGAAGAAGACATTTTGGAAAATGAATATGAAAATGAATATGAATCATCACCAAATAAACCAAATATCTTCATGATGTTCAATCAAATGATGACCGAAAATAAGGAATTGCGAGTGATATTGAACGAACAAAGCAAACAAATGTCGCAACTGACAAATGAGACAAAAATAATAAATAACAATTCTAACAATACGAATAATAATACTATAAATAATCGCTTCAATATGAACATTTTCTTGAATGAACAATGTAAAGATGCTATGAATCTTTCTGATTTTCTGAATAATATTGATGTTAGTTTGGATGATGTGAGCAACGTTGGGCGCCTAGGATACGCAGACGGAATCAGTAGGATCATAATCAATGCGCTCAAGGATATGGATGTATACGAACGCCCGATTCATTGCAGTGATATCAAGCGGGAGATAATGTACATCAAAGATAATGATATTTGGGAGAAAGACGACGAGAGAAAATATCAAATGAAACGTGTGTTGAAACTTATCTCTCACAAGAATGTGAAACGATTATTGGATTGGAGGGAAGCGCATCCAGGATGGCTCGTCTATGATAGCAAAGAGGAAGCCGAGTGTTTACGTATCACAAGTGAAAGCATGGGAGGTGGATCAGATGAGGAGAATGAGAGGCTATACAAGAAAATGATTCGCAAAATAGCACACGAGACACTGATTGACAAGAATTTAGTAGAATAGTTATATCCGAAATCCGATATAGCATAAATGCAAAAAAATGTTTTGGGCAAAGTATTTTCAGCAAATCAAAAATGGACATTTTAAAATGTCCATTTTCTATTTCCCAATTTACTTTTGCGTAAAGAAAAAAGTGAAAAAAGGGTTCACAGCATAATGCTCTTATTTCCATTTTTGGATTTTTGAAATGAGAGCATAAGGAAAAAAACGGTTTTTAATAAAAAGTATTTAGGCATTTTTTTTGTAAGTATTATATATAGAATTATGACTTACAAAAAAAATGCCGAAAATGCCGATAAATATCATTGCGAAAAATGCCAGTTTGTATGCTCTAAAAAAAGTAATTATATTAATCATATAACTACCCGTAAGCATGAAATACTTACAAATACTTACAAAAAACTGCCAGATGAATATGCATGTTTTTGTGGAAAAGTATACAGACATCGTCAATCATTACATAGTCATAAAAAAACTTGTGAAATGAATATTTCTCAAGAATTAGATGTAAAATCAGAAGTAGGCATAGTACTAGATTGATAGTAGTTCAAACTACCTAAAAATAGTTATAAAAAAAAATCAAAGATGGGAAAAATAAGATATACCATCAAAAATAAAAAACCATTATACTATAACATGGTGACAGCCATATTATATTATTTCTTCATTCTATTAGTAATATATATAATTTCTTTTGCAGCATATATCAAACTAAAGTATCATTTCTGGTCGTTACAACCAGTGTTTCATTTTTATGATTATCATTACCATTTTTATAAACCTCAAGTAATTCAAATGGAATTGCCTGAGACAAACCGGTATTGTAATCTCAAAAATATAGAATATTCTACTTATAATGAATTAAGACAACAACAAAAACTGGAATTTTATAGATTAATACGTTCCCATTTTTTACAAAACGAAGAAAGTAAATATACACCAACAGATGCCCAAATAGAACCTTATTTCTCTGGACACAATAGTCCTTCACATATAAGTTTGTACTATTCGGATGATATTTTAGTAGAATCTAAGACAAACAATACAATTACTAGACAGAAACTAGTTGGGACAATGACGTCCAGACCATTACATGTTACAATTCAAACCAATACTGGACTGTTCCAGGGAAAAAATATCAAAACGTTCGATTGTAACTACGTGGATTATTTATGTGTTCATAGTGATTATCGAAAGAATAATATTGCGTCGGAGTTAATACAGACACATTATTATCATAATCGGAGAGAGAAGAAAGGGCTAGCCATTTCCCTATTCAAGCGAGAAGGTATATTAACGGGTATTGTGCCGTTGTGTGTATATAACTCGCATCTATTCAATATGGTTTCCTGGCGAAAACCTCTCGATTTCTTACCTACAGAAGCAGTTGTAATCTCCTGTGGTTCCACCAATATTCATTTATTGTTCGAGTTCTTGAGGAAAAGCTCTATTAAGTTTTCTCTCACCATCACTACAGATATATCTAATTTTATGGAGTTAATCAAAAGCGAAAATATACATGTATTTATGTTGTTGGAAAATGATGAAATAACAGCGGTATATATTTTCAGAGATACTTGTTCAATTATGAATACTGCTACTAATAATAATAATAATAATAATAATAATAATGTAGGTAACACAATCTTAGCATGTATCGGGTCAATTAATGATACTACTTGCGATTATTTTGTACATGGATATAAAGTGGCATTATGGAAAATAATTGAAAAGCATCCTAAATACGTATTCAATGTAGTGGAAGATATATCAGATAATGGTGTCATTTTAGACAATTTATTAATGAAAACATCAGCAATATTACAATACCCATGTGCTTATTTTTTCTATAATTATATTTATGGAACGTATCCATCAAAGAAGATTTTCATGATTCATTGATATTTTTCCCTAAAGAATATCAATGAAAATAGTTCCATTTCCATATTTAGATGGGTTCAATAACCCTTGTTTTATCTAACATATTTGCCTACACGAACGAAAGAGTCCACTAAGAATATGATGAATATTCCTAAAAAACAGTATAATACCACTTCTTCGGTGACATGATTCGTTTTTTCATCTTGTTGTTGTTCAAGAAGGTTAATCATATAATTTAATTTTTGTAACAGTTCGTTGTCATTAGTTCCAGTATTCATGATATATCCTTGTCCTTGTCCTTGTCCTTGTGTTGATGAATGGTTATTATACGATCCAGTTTCTGAAGTGTTTTTGTACATTTCTTCATATTTAGGTCTAAACCGCTTATATGTTTCGTTATCATGTTCTACCGGACCCATCGCGTCTGAGTGGTTGTTAGTAGCATATTGAGACGTATAGTCATCTTCACTAGAATATTCGGATACTTGTTTCTCACTTGTAAAGTTCTCTTTAATTTTCGTATTTTCTACTCCAGCCGAGATGGGGGGAGATAAAGGCGTAAAGTTTCCTAAACCAGAATTATCTTCTTCTTCGTATGGTAAGTTATGTATAGTTTGTAAGATAGAATTAACCTTATCTGATTGGTCCTTAGGATATCGTTTTTGAGTTTTATTGCTATGTCGTCTTTTGGCAATTACATTATTATTTTTATAATTCGAGTTATTCATCCCGTCATTTTTATTATTATTAATATTATTCATATTGTCATTGTCATTGTCATTATCAAAAGGGGCTGCATTCATTGCTATCGACATTAATATTCTCTCTTATAAAAAAATAAGATAATAATTTTATATCGAAACGGAAATTAATATCTAATTACATTATATCGAAATGGATAAAATAATTCATTTCATTCAGGAAAATAATGTGATATACATTGTTTTACTAGTATTAATTGTGTATATTACTGCGTTATCTCCTACCATGGGAGTTATATGTGCTATCATTTTAATGGTTTATTATAACCAAAACACATATATATTTGAACCGAAAAAGCTTTATAAACAGATAGAAAGGTCTATTCAAAAATTAGAAGACGATACTCGTAACATGTTGAAAAAAGAAATACATGATAAACGAGAACCAGATAAGATCACGATTGAAAAAAATATAAGACCGATTGATTCAAATAGCATAAAGATTACCACAGAATATAATATTGAACCTGACGACCCGGTTGCGTATGATTCGAGTAAAGTAGACACATCAACAACCTCTACAATGTAAAAAAGATTATATGTGTAATATGTATAATATGTATATGAACCCCACAATAAAGAAAAAACTATTCGTATGTATTGTCTTCATCCTAATATTGTATTTAATTTATTCACTATGTTTAGTATTATTATTATCAAATAAACCGAATCAAGGAAAACTAGAAGGATTCACCCCAATTATTCCTGCCATCAATGGATATTATCGTCCACTGGTGAGAAGTATACGTAAATCGCGCGATGGTATGACAAATCAAGTCAAAAATAATTTTAATCGTCTATCTAGACAAATTGTAGGAGTCGAATTCTTGTAATTTATGTGGATTTTTTTATCACTATATAATAGTATATATAGTGATGTCGAAAAAAACATCAACAAAAAATATTTCACAAGTAAATCAACAAGGTGAGTCATCATATCTGGGTGGTGGTATGGGCAAAAACATAGTAATGAATGTTGGAACAATATTACATAATAATATTATGTCTTTGAACAACAGCAAATACTTTGCGGGTATAGTAATGATTTTGTTAAATGTAGGTTCAAAGTTTGTTCCTATTTCATTTAGTAAATCGTTGGAAGAATATTTGAAAAATGGACTGAGCAAACAGATGTTAGTATTTGCGATGGCCTGGATGGGAACTAGGGATATATATACTGCTTTGGGATTAACAATATTGTTCACGATTTTTTCAGAATATATTTTCAATGAGGAGAGTCGATTGTGTATTATTCCCGATAAATATAAGATGATGAATAAAGAGACTTTTAGTAATTCTGATGTACCTTTGAGTGATGCGGATATAACAAGTGCGATTGTTACCTTAGAAAAAGCCCGAAAAATCAAAAACGAATGTGCTAAAACTAAAGAACAACATCAAAGTACCGATGGTGCGAAAAGTATGGGCAATATTTACAACTCCCAATAACTTGTTGTGTATAACATGTAGTGTCTAACATGTTATACATTTATTTTATGAAAATAATATTTATTTTTTGGATTTCTTTTGTTTTCTGGTTTGATTAGGTCTTTTGGTTTTCTTTTGTTTTCTGGTTTGATTAGGTATTTTGGATTTCGTTTGTCCTCCCTGTTGGTTTGTCATATTTCGTTCATTTTCCATATTTTCTTTGTTTTCTTTGTTTTCTTTGTTTTCTTTGTTTTCTTTGTTTTCTTTATTTTTAGCTTTTATTATATCGTCGTAACCAATCGAAGCATCAGGAATATATGGTTTCCCTTGATAGTCTGCCAAGTCTTTTATTATTTGTTGCCAACTTTTAGCACACCCTAATTTAGGTCGCAAATATGCTGGTATTTTTTTCCCTGGATACAATGCTAAATGAAGGTCTATTTTATAGCTTAAATTAGATTTTTGTTTAACAATAGGAGGAGTATAATATTGAGATTGAGATTGAGATTGAGATTGAAATGGTCTTCTATTAAGGAGTTGATTCTGGTTTTGATTTTGATATGGATTCTGGTTTTGATTTTGGTAAGGATTTTGATTTTGATATGGATTCTGGTTTTGATTTTGGTAAGGATTTTGATTTTGATACAGGTTTGGATTTTGATATTGATATGGATTTCCTCCTTTCTTATTCTGATTAGTTACAGATGATGATTGAAGGACAAATATTTTATTGTAAAAATACATAAAAGGTTTATTGGATTCAGAACGATAATTATTATTACTATCTCTTAGATTTATTATCATATTATCTTCTGTAAGTGCCTCTGTATTGTCCAGGTCTATTTGATATAGTTTATTCTTCAAACTATCTATTTGATTAAATAATTTATTAAATATAGGATTCATATTCATTATGTATTCTTGAAATGAAGTATTAGATGTAAAATCACCATATCCTGTTTTACCAATTACACAATCACCTATAATTTTATTTTTAATATTAATTGGTAATGTATCAAATGTAAATAGAACCTTATTATCATAACTAATCAACTCATAATGATTTCCATTTTTATAATTAAATATAATATATTCTTTTGGATTTTCAATACCACTATTTAAAGAACACGCAACAGTTTTATTGTCTTGACCTAATATTATAAACTTGTATCCTAATTTTTTTTCTAGTATAACGATAGCACTGTTATCAGCCCAGTATTTGCGGGTCTTGATTATTTGTTTTAATTCCTCTAGTGTATTAATACCATACATAAACTTTAAATCTGGGTTATCAACGTCATTTTCATAATATAGCTTGTATGTTTCAAAAATCTCCTGGGTGATATTGTCTGAGACTATACTACGATATTGTTCTATACATTTGTTATCATCTTTGTCATTTGTATCTTTTGATGCAATACATAGTGAGTGGAAAAAACAATCACCATTAGCATTCGTTGGAATTATTTGATATTTTGTATCTTTTAACCATTGATTGACCCAATTATCGCCCTTCAATACGACATCAGTTGATGATGATAAATCAACCGATGGCAATATTTTGGTATAGTCTACGAAACCATACAACATCATAATAATATAAAACGGAGGTATTTTTTGTGTATCGTGAGCACCTTGTGAAATATCATCTCGTTTATAAATAACATTATTTTTAATGATTTTATTAGTTTTATTAGTCTGATTTGTTGTATTGAATGATATTAAATTATATGTGTCGTTGTCATACTTATACAAAAATAAATAAAGTTGGATGTCCTTCTTGTCGTCATCTAATACTGAATATTGTTGTGTAAAAAGTTGAGGGACTTGTTCATCCTTTTTTCTATCATTATTGGATATGCTCTGAGTACATATTGTTCTACCCAATGGCGTCAGTTTTTCTTTATTGTTGGTTGGTTCTATTCGTAATTTATAATTATTTCTGATTTTGACTCTTTTTTTATTTACATCAATAGAAGGATAATCTATTATATTATTTGTGTTTTTGATTACATAGGATAATATATTGAGTTGTTTAATAATAGCATAAACAATTGTTTCTTCATTCATACTCTTCGAGAACTCTATTAATGAACTGAAGTTAATATCAGAAACGTTCGGCAACGTATCAGGATTATTACAATAATATTGGTATACAATCCAAAGAATTGTATTATGTGTAAATCCACTACCATTGTATATTTTACCATTATTTACATATTTTATATTACCCTGAGGTTTGTTCGGATTATCAACGTTATATTTATTGATAGCTTGTGCTATTGAATTATATAATGTCCAATAGGGATAGCTATCATCCAGTTTGGATTGTTCAACTAAAGAAATAACATTATTAATAGTGTTATTTCGATAATTATCAAATCTGTAAGATAACCCGTCAGAGTTTGTATCGGAATTATTGATATTAAACATCTTAATAAATATATCTTCGGTTTTTTTATTATTTTTATCAATAGCTACAGCTTTTTCTATTATACTCCATACTAGAAAATAAAACCCACAACTTCTAAAGTAATTGCGAAGCTTAGCTAGTTCTTTTGTTTCAGGTGTATTTATTTTACTTACTAATGTAAAATCGTTTATATCTTTATCTTCATATTCTGGTGCTTTAATATTATTATCACATTTATTTTTAGGTTCATTAGCGATAGCAGGTCTAATTTTATTGTTATTGTTATTTGGCTCATTAGTAATAGCGGGTCTAACTTTATTGTTATTAGGTCTGGAAACAAAAGGAACCATATCAGTAGACTTGGGAACAGTAGCACTCTTAGCAATAGTCACAACATTATCCTTATCGTCATCAAGAACAACCTTAGCATTCTTAGCATCCTTAGTAATTGTAATTCTCCTCACCAAAGGTTTATTGCCACTTTCTCCCGCTAATATTTCTGAAGGTATTTTTCCTAATTCCTCATTACCTTCTTTGGTTTGTTTATCTATGAATTGTTGTTGTACTATATTCATTGGCGAATATTCGATAATAGGTTTTACTTCCATATTCCATGCGTTCAGTTTCACATCACTATTATAAATAGTATACGGCTGACCACCAATATAAATCACACTATCATTTGAAAAAAGATTATTTAATGTAAGTTTAATATTATTTTCTATGTATTTTCTCTTTGTAGCAATAATTAAATCATTCACATCATTGCTAGCATTACTATTTTTCGTTTTTTGAACTAACATCTTAAATAAACTAGTATCGACAAATTGTTTGGCCCTCAAAGTTTTCGATATACTATCAATGATTGATTGTGATAAATCTACTAACGGGTCAAAACGAACGATTTTATCTACGTTTTCGTTTGGAAAAGTCATCTTAGGTTGATACTTTATTTTAGAATAACCCTCAATATTAGTGACTATATCTATATCCAAACTGTCTGGTATCTGTTTTTCATCAGTAACTGGTTTCAAAATAACATCATTGGATTGTACTTTTGGGTTATCTGTAATATTATTTTTACTACTCGATTTTGTTATTTCTCCATCCACAAAGAACCCTTCTTCAATCTTTCCGTCTTTATATATCATTTTACCCATACCATTTGGCTTATCATCATTCCATTCTCCTATGTATTTTTTGTTGTCTCCATTTTTATATATCATTGTTCCCATACCGGATTTTTTATTATTTTTCCACATACCTTGGTAAGAATCACCATTTTTGTAGTTCATGAAACCTAATCCATTGATTACATTGTCTTTCCATTGTCCTTGATATATATTCCCTTTCTTGTCATGAAACTCTCCTATACCGTTCATCTTGTTATCCATCCATTTCCCTTTATATTTTATGTCAGCGTTTTGATAGTCATCCATTATCTCTACAAAGGGTATATCAGTATCGGATGATAGGGTATTCTTTGATGTCCCAGCTCCATCGGTAATCATGAGCTGTGTATCATTGTTATCATTTTGATCATTTTGACCGCCTTTATAACCAGTTGATTTTGAACCCTTTTCTGTTTTTATATTACTATTACTAATATACCATATACCATGATAATCAGAGACAGAATTGTATAATTCTCCATAATATACTCCATCATATTTGGTATCAAAATAATTTATACTTAGTTTGGTCACAAGATGTTTCTTATTTGATGGATCATGTAAAACATCATATGTTTCATTTAATATGTTATTTACTACCATATCAAGATTCCCATCACCAATAAATATATCATTGCTCCATGTCCCATTTTTCACACCACCCATGGAATCAACAAGTATACCTTCACCGTTTTTTATTCCATTATACCAGTTTCCCCAATAATAATCCGATACATTAGTCTTCATTAAACCATATCCAGATGGTTTATTGTCTCTATTTATGCTACCATCATATATATCGCCATTTTTATATTGAAATCGTCCAATTTCAGCTATATTCTCACCAATCATCTTTCCTTGAAACATTATATTTCCATCGCTGGTAGTAAATGTCCCATATCCGGATATTTTGCTTTCTCTGGACTTTACAATTGCATCATATACTTCTTTCATCGGACCTTCATATTGATGATCATTACTCTGTGTATTTGTAAATCGACCAGATATAGATAATTCGTCAGGATATAATAATATTCCTATTCCAACTCCACTATTTATATCATATGAGCCTTCATATGTGATACCCGAAGGTTTAATTATAGTTCCTTTTTCAAAGACACCCTTATTCCATTGACCTGCAAGTAATAACTTATTTTTTGTGATAAACAATCCATAACCATTCGGGTTTTTTGTATTTTTCTTATCTTCTGTGGATACATACTCACCGTAATACGTACCAGATAATTTTGGCGAAGATTTTGTTTTATGAACACTCGTTAAAAAGGAATCACTAGTTCCAGTAGGTCCAGTAGCGAAATACTGTTTATAACCTTTCTTTATAATATCGTCCATATTTGGTCCCGGACCATAAAAAATATCATCTATCCATAAACCCATCGGTTCTTCATCTTCATCTTCATCTTCATAATCCTCCTCATCCTCATCTTCGTCCTCATCTTCGTCCTCATCTTCGTCCTCATCATCATCCTCATCATCATCCTCATCATCATCCTCATCATCATCCTCATCATCATCCTCATCATCATCCTCATCATCATCCTCATCATCATCCTCATCATCATCCTCATCATCATCCTCATCATCATCATCATCGCTTTCACTTGTTTCGTCCTGTTCATTTTGAGAAATAAAACCTACACCATTTCGTTTATTATCTTTAAAAAATCCAATATATGTGTTTGTACCTTCTTTATTGTAGTTGTATTTTGTTCCCCAACCATACATTTTATCTAATCTCCATTCTCCAGAGTAATCCACAACTTGTTTGAAATCGTGGGTGGAATCATATATACTTCTATATGAAAAACCATTTCCATTTCTCATATCATGTTTCCATTCCCCTTGATATATATATTTTTCATTCCCATCTTGTTCTTGTTTTTTTTCCTTTAATATACCTTTTCCATCTTTCAAACCATATTTCATTTCCCCCTGATAAATAAGATTATTCTTAGCATAGATGACTTCACCGTATCCATGAGGGTTATCATACAACATTCCTCCTTTGTAAATATCACCATTAGAATAAGTATAGATACCATAGCCCTGTTTTATACCAAACTGCCATTGTCCCTCATATCGATTACCATTATTATCACTCCAAATACCAGGTCCATTGGCCTTCATTCCATTTTTGTTTTCAGGACCTTCGGTATATTCTTCCATTTGACCACGAAATACCCCTACTATATGATTTGTAATGAGTTGTTTTGTAGTTGAATTAGGACCATCATTGATTTTTGTTGATTGTTCAGCCCAACGAACTGCGTCTTTGACCGATTTATCTACCTGTGATATTGTATTATCTAACAATTTGGCTGGAGTCCTATCATTTTCAAACAACTCGTATGGAATCTGCTGGTCACATATATATAGAGAATCAGTTTTCTTCGTTTTATTTTCATCTGTTTTAACACGCATAATTCCACGACCATGTTTCATATTTTCAGAAAAAGAACCTCGGTATGTATGTCCATTTTTGTATGTCATTAAACCTTCACCTTCAAGCATACCATTTTTCCATTGACCTGAATATTCATCTTCAGTTCTATATTTCATTATACCATACCCTCCCATACGGTTTATATTCCATTCGCCTGAGTATATATCACCATTTTCCCATATCATTTCACCATAGCCATGTCGATAAAAGGTTTTTATTCCATTCTTTTCAGTTTCTTCATATATCCACTGACCTTTGTAGGATATATTTTGGTCAATATTTTTCCAGACTCCACTAGCTTTATATTTTTTTTTATCTGATAAAGGTAATCCAGTAATGATTTTATCTGTTATTTCATTAAGAGTGATGCCATCAAAGGAACCTTTGTGTAAACCAATTGTGGTATTTATTTTGAAGGAGGAATTGGGTATATTGATATTTTCTTCTGCTTTACGTATTTCTTTATTTACATTTATGCGGGTATTTTTTTTTTTTTTATTCATTTTACTTATAATAACTCTACAAAATAATAAAAATAAATTGAACTAATAATCCGTCAATAGGTAATATCAAAAATAACTATCAATATTACCTTATTCACTATTGAATAAAATATAATACAACTATGCTATATACAAAAGCTACTTTATCACTCATTGTAAATATAGAAAAAATATATGAGAATAATAACATGGAAAAAATAAGCTATTTGTGTATAGATACTGCCTTAAATACATTACATTACATCAAGAATAAGATGTCCCCCACCAACTTGTTTCGAAAAACTCAACTAGGTCATAAACCATATGTAGTTACAAAAATAAAATATCCTGAAGTTTGTGAGATGGTGTAAGAGAAATAAAGAGAAAAATGAAAAAATAGTATATAATTGTCTACATGTATGCTATTTTTTTTTAATATTATTCAAAATTAGTAAGTAATATACAATTTATGTGAGTAATATATAATTATTATATAAATATATATTAATGAAGACTCATAAAAACGCTGTCAGAAAACCGAAAAGAATCAAAAAAACAAAGAGAACAAGGCGTTCAAAAAATAAACGAGGCGGAGGCGTCGGTTGCTCAAGCTCAGTACATTGCACCACTGAACAAAACTTCATCGTCTACGGCAAAGTCTACGACGACTTACTTGATGCTTTAGATAAAAAAAAACCACAAAAGGTGGAAAGGCTGCTATTGAAGTATAAAGATATTGCGCATCGTTTTGACCAGTCGGCACTCGACGAAGCAAGTATGATGGGACACACAGAAATCGTGGAAATGCTATTGAATGATGGAGCTCGGTTGGCGCCGGGTAAGGGTGGCTTCGTTCTCATGATATCAAGTCAAAACGGATACATAGAAATCGTGGAAATGCTATTGAATAAGGAAGCAGTTAATGTGAATGCGACCGAACATTATTTTGGGGATACGGCTCTCCATCGGGCAAGTTTAACGGGACGCAAAGATGTAGTGGAAATGCTACTGGAGAAGGGAGCTGATGTGAATGCGATGAATAAAGGAGGCTTTACGGCTCTCCATATGGCAAGTTTAATGGGACACGAAGATATCGTGACAATACTACTGGAGAAGGGACTGGAGAAGGGAGCTGATGTGAATGCGGAGAATAACTCGGGCGATACGGCTCTCATTTTGGCAAGTAAGAATGGACACCCAGAAATTGTAAAATTAATAAATGAATACCCCAAAAATCAAAGCGAAGCAGACAAAAAAAACTGGGGCATTGTTCAAGAGGACTTACGAAAACAAGGACCCATTTCTACGAGGAATATTGTGCTTGGCATGAAACCTGGAAAAGGACCAGGTCCTATAGATTTTTTAGGTGGAAAAAAGAATAAAAAAAAAACAAAAAAACAGAGAAGATGAACAATTTGTATGTGGGTATGAAAACACGCTAGTTTGAAATTAATTTTTAGTATAATATATTATACTATACTAAAACATTGATGTCCTACAATAACAGTAAAAACGCAGGATTACAACAAACGGAACCAAAAATAAAAGAAACTCACGTCCCAATGAAAGAACAAGAAGTGTGGCGCCAAAAACAGTTGTCTATATATTATCGTGAAGGGCGTCCTATTTTTGATTACGACCATAATAAACAAGATCCTCTTTCTCCGATTGACCTATCAATACCTAACAGACAAATCATATATTTTTGTGAGTCATCAATGAAACACAAGAAGAAATACGTAATCTAGAAACTAGCGGATAATCATTCCATTCATATGAATATTTTTTTATACATTTCAATTGCCTTTTCTCTCTGTATTTCGTAAATAACAATAGGTTTAGGATAATTTGTATTTGGTTTGTTTTCAGAATACGAATCGTACCATGTATGAATGTCTTTTATAGAAATATTTTGTAGCTCAGGTATCCATTTTTTTATAAAAATACATTGCGGGTCGTGTTTCACAGATTGTGACCATGGATTGAAAATCCGAAAATAAGGTTGTGAATCGGCACCTGTGCTGGCTACCCATTGCCAGTTTCCATTATTCGACGCTGGGTCGTAATCAGTGAGCATTGTAGCAAAATATTTCTCTCCTTCTTCCCAGTTGATAAGCAATGTTTTAATCAAAAACGACGCTACGATGAGACGACCTCGGTTATGCATATACCCGCTTTGATTCATTTGGCGCATAGATGCGTCTACTATCGGATATCCAGTCTTACCTTCACACCAGGCTTTAAAATGACTAGGACTTTTACGCCATCGTATAGCAGAATAGGACGATTTCATAGGGTTTCCTAGAACGTACGGAAACGAATATAAAATATTAGCATAGAAGTCACGCCATACAAGTTGTCGAACAAACTCGGGGTTTTTACGAAATGCTTGGTATACTTCACGGATACTGATACACCCAAACTTGATATAAGCAGACAGTTCACTTGTTTGTTTTGTCAGATTATCACGAATCTCGTCATATTCCTTGAGCGAAGACGATGCGTGTTTTAGTCTTTTTAATGCGTAGATTCTGCCACCATGAACTAAAATCTCCTTATTTTGTTTTGTAAACTTTCTCATGGCATCTTCTAACGATATGAACCTTTTGTCTAGGCTAGTTTCTTGTTTATTTTCATTAGGTTTGGGTATCGTAAAATGAACTTTTATATTACTTTGAGGCAACGGAAACTTCGATTGAATACATGTCTTATAGTAAGGGGTAAACTTTTGATATGGTGTCCCTGCCCCCGAAAAAATAGTATCCGGTTCATTTAAATAATAATCTTGACCTATCGCACAATTAATTTTCTTTTTTTCACATAGTTGGAAAATCTTATCGTCACGTTCAGTCGCATAAGGAGTATAATCTTGATTAAAACCTACACATTGAATATTCCAATCTTTAATACAGTCGTAAATGATCTTGTCATTGTGACCATAAAAACTCACAAGTTTCCCCCCTGATTTATGAATCGCAGTTGACAGTTCCATTAAGCTTTCAATCATGAATTGAACCGCATTATTCGATTTAAACTCATTTTTAGTGGAGCTGACTTGTTCAGGTGTAAAAATAAAAATCGTATAAATGTTTTTACATAATGCGTTAATTTTATACAATCCATTATTATCTACGAAACGAAAGTCTCGACGGAAAATAAAGAGCCCGTTTTCATATTTTTTGTTTGTCATTCGTATAATATATTATATTATATGAATAAATTATTCCTTTGTAAAATCTGTATTACCTCGATAATATTTTATAATCTCTAAATATCTAAATATCTAAGCTGACCGTGTTCTTATCAGAACGTTGCCGTCTCTTAGTTCGTTTTGGCATATTTCCTACGTTTGACTGTATATCTTTCAAATCAGAAATACTGATAGTGCTACTTTCGGCAGGCATAGTAGAATCATGAATGCCTGGATTAGAAGCAGGTTCTTCTTGAATATTTATCGTTTTTGTCTTTAAACCGGATAACAAATCACTAATATCTGCAGGACCCTTCATTTCAGGACGTACCGATTGATTGTTAGATTGTCTTGAACTGCGTGGGACATCTGTAGCCGAGGAGAAGTTTTCACTAATACTAATACCATCATTTTGATTGTTTGATCCAGCAACACTGCTACGACCCATTCCCATAGAACCATAATTATTATTACCACCTCTTCCATTAGGAGGTTCAGGTGCCCCATATCCTTGTGTAGCCATAGCAGGAGGAGGACCTGAACCGGTGCCTACACTCGGTTCAGGGTTCATTACATTATTCATAAAGCCCGAAAATCCAGGATTGGATTGACCCATTGAGTTGACAGCAGCCGATTGAAATTGTTGCATCAAATCAGGATTTTGTCTTAAAATATCATCCATGCCTGGAACAGCAGACTTGAACATCGTGTTTGTCATATGAATCATCATACCACCTCCTCCAAGTTGAAATAATAATTTTAGTTCGGGTGCCATACTTGCCTTACTTTTATATTTGTCATATAATTCACCAAATACATCGTCATAATCGTTGATATTTTCATTTACTTGGTCACCCCATCCATCAAGCTTAATATCAAAAGGATCAAACCGACCATTCAAAAACTCTATACCATTAATACATGCCATCAACATGTTGCCTTGAAATTTCACAGAGTTTGTCTTATTTTTTTCTTCAACAATAGTTTCATATTCGCCTTGCATTTCACTCAAGGAAGACTCCATTGAATATTTTTTACTAAGATTAATACCCTTCGACTCGAGTCCCTCTAGCTTACGTAAATAACTGAACTTCTCGCGCAGGAGTTCTTCCTTGCTTAATTGTGGTTGAACAGGTTTGTCGGGATAAATAGGTACATCATTGAACTTTTGAAATCCATCCCATGTGCTATTGACCTCTTCTTTTTCTAAAGGATCATTGGGCTTGAACTTAACAGAAGGTTTGTCCTGATTAATATTCATATTATTGCTAAATAAATCAGACTTGATTGATATTTTTTCACTCTCATTGTCCAGATTCATATCTGATAAACCATTTAGTTCGTTTTCTAAATTGTCTAATTCCCTTAAATCGTTGTTACTATCCCTGTTTTCACTGGAATCTTTTTTTTTTTCGTTCATAAGAAGTTCAATGCCTCCACCAAAACTATTTGAAGGTCCTCCGTTTTCATTATCAAAATTAATTTCGGTTATATCAATAATTTCGCTATCCATTATACTATGTTTTAATAAGAAACATAATTTTTAAGTAATACGAATAATATATATTATATTAATCAACTTCTATTTTTATTTCTATTTCTATTTCTATTTCTGTAAATACCATAATAATTGTAAAAAGGCATCTGATAAATCATCCTTTTTTGAATGTTTTTTGAAAAAAGATTCCCATGTAACATATTCAGGATGATTAATTATTTTCTCCAAACACAAGGTAATCCCTAGTTTTTTTCGTTCACTATACTTGAGTTCCTTTTTCTGTTCATTATTATATCCTTTTAGTTTATTTGCAGCAGAAATAAACTCAATCTTTGCCTGTGGACTCCGAATAATAAAGTATTGTGTAACCATTCCTTGGATTGTTTTCATACGATTCGCAATAGGACTAATCTGGTTTTCTATAATAACAGCATCAATTGAACCAAAATCATCTTGAAATATTTCATCCATTCTTATTTGAATGTTTCTTCCAATAGTTATTAAATCCATTTTTGAAGAGTTTACCATTTCTACATTTTCAAAACATTTGATATTGACATATTCATAAAAAAGAGACAAGAGTTCTACTTTCTTGATTGGATTACTATAAGCGATATCATATTTATCAGCCAACTCGTATAATTTCATGATTTTCTGTTTTCTTAAACTTGTCGCATCTAATTCACGATGAGGTGCGATAAAAGTTTGTTTCTTAGAATGTTTCATACAATAATGATTGCCTTCTTTTTCGAACTTGACAATACACTCACATTGGTTACCCTCTTTGGTTTTTCCACAACATTTTAAGTCGATGGGTTGCGATACATTTACAATATCCCATTTTAAAATACGATTCTGTTCTGGCGATGGATTCGATTCTATGAAACAAAACGCCATATTTTTTATACCTACATCAATACTTAAAATTTTCATATAAGTATTCTGGTCTATACATATGAGTTAAAATAATATTTATATTAAAAAAAATATTATGTTAATTATTCGGAAGTAAGTAGATTGATTTTGAGTTTAATTCAAATGAGGCGAGAACAGGCGAGCTTGTAATTGTTCTCTCGATAAATAAGGATTCTTCAAATCACTATTGTTATATCCAAAACCAGGATGACTCGTATCAAAAGTAGACTTATATAAATGGGGAACATTTTTGGAGGGCGTATTGTCATTCTGAAAATGAACTGGTAAACCCAAAGCACCACATGCTTCACTAGAGTTGAACTTCATAATTTCATTCCCATTCTGCGTTAAATATTGGCGATATTTCCAACTTGTAGTAATATCTGCTTCTTTTTGAATACGTTCATTTGTTACTGCTTCTGGTTGCCACGAGGCATAATTTCTTCCATCTGCCATAATTGGCGGAAAATTAAAATGAATATTATTAGAACCACTAAAACAAGTGCCCCAGGACATATTGATATTGATATATTATAACAAGAAAAAATCTTATAATGAACTTAACAATTTAATCAGTTCAGTTTTCTTTGATTTGTCGCTTTCAGAAATGAGTCCCTTCTGGATAGCAATTTCTTTCAAGGATGCTACAGACATTTTTTTAAAATCACTATTAATAGATTGTGATACTTCATCACTTTTTTCACCATCTTTACTGTTATCAGTAATACTTTCTTCTAAAACAATAATCTTTGATTCTTCATGATTATCTGGCATATCGTTTCCTTTGAACATTTGATTTAATCCTGATTGAAGAGAAGGAAACACAACGGTGTCAGTATCATTTTGTTCATCTAAAGAAATACTAATTTGTTTTACCTGTAAACCTTCTAGGTCCTCGTCATCATCATCCTCGTCATCATCATCATCGTCATCATCGTCATCATCATCATCATCGTCATCATCATCATCATCATCGTCATCATCATCATCGTCATCATCATCATCCCCGGAACTATCATTATCCTCTTTTTCACCGTCAGATACATCAATTAATCCAGTATTACTTATAGATATATCAATAGCGTTCTCTCCAGCATGATTCATAGGAAGTTGATGAGGATCCAGCGATGTAGGACGTTGCTGTATCATAAAACGACTCTTAATCATATTTACTTCATCTGCTAAAGTAGAAATTAATTCTACCATTGATGTAATTTTATGATTTTGTTCGGCTAACTTGTTATTCAAATACATTCCTAAGAAACCAATAATAATAAACAAAATACCTACATAAATAATAGTTCTAGTATTTAAAAAACTCATCATGACTCTTTATTTAAAAAGAAGTTATATTTTTAAATAGTATATTAAACGAAAAATATAATTTTTAATAAATTAATCAAATAATACGTGATTATAAAATATTCAATGTATCCATAATTTCAGTAGGATAATTCATTTGTTTCAAAACTTCAATTCCACCATTCACCTGAGTAATACCCTTTTTAATAGTATATTTATATTTCATTGGCTCGTCATCTTTTTTGTCAACTACCATCTGGTAATTTCCTGTGTTATTAATGTCAGCATTGTTTTGAATATTTTTACATATGTCCAAATAATGAGTTGTCAACGCAAATGATACATTTTTTTGCTGAGAAAGATATAATAAAAATGCGTATCCACATTTGGCAGCTTCTTCAGGATTCGTTCCTGAATATAATTCATCGAACACACAAAAGTGAGTTTCTTTTACAGAGTTTTCTTTGATAGAATTAATTATGTCATTACATTTTCGGGTTTCAGACTGGAATAGACTATCACGACCAGACGTATCGGGAATGTTTAAATAACAATGGATATGATTAAATGGATACATGGTCGCTTCACTATAAAAACCACATCCGAACTGCTGAGTCAAAATCGTATTAATCAAAGTAGTTTTTAATATGGTCGTTTTACCTGACGCGTTAGGACCAGTAATTATCATATTCTTTTTGAAATTACAATTATTTTTCACAGGCTTTTCATTCATCAGTGAGGGATGGTATGCTTGCTTAAAGGAAGATTTCATTTTCATTTTTGATTTGGATTTCTTAGAAAGTTTAGCAAATGATATCTTTTTTTCTTGAATATTTTCTTGTAATCCCTCGATTAATTCTAAATATCCACAAAACCCAAATGAGTATAATAATGTTTCATTATAATCTTCGCTGGAATATATGTCATAAAAACATTTCAATACAGTTCCTAAATCTTTCACTTTAAAAATAGTAAGTTCATAAGGCGTAATTCTTTCTAGTTGTTTTCGCATCTCGTGTAGTTTTTCTAATTTATGTTTCAGTATAATATTGAACTGTGTGTATGTATTACATTCGGAGGAATAACATAAAAAATGATTGATTTTCTCAATGGATGACTGAATATGTAATAATATTTTATTCAAATACTCATGAATCTTATACATATTCTGATGGAAACGATAACATACCAGAGCATTTTGGTAAATTGAAAATACATAAAATGCAGCAGAGACTAACAAGTATGTCTTGCCCTGTAAATCAACAGAATTAAAATCAGTAAATAACTTACCGATAGAGTGGTTTGCCGCGATTGTTTTCAATACATCTAAATATTCTTTTACTGATACTTGTAATCCTTTTACTCGAATAACGAAAAAAGGGATAATAAGTAATAATATAGGAATACATAACGAAATCACAGGAGATGCTAAATTATAAATACTCATCAGTTCTAAAAATCCTTCAGAGTGATTCAAATGCTCCCAATAATTCCAATCGATATAATGATATTTTTCTTTGAAACCCGTATCATTTTTGATTTCCATCCATATGTTTTGAGTTTCTTCTAGATTAGACGAATTGACGTCTGTTTCTATTGTTTCCGACCCTTTTGTCATTTGTTTTATTATTTTTTGGGTATCCTTTAAAAAATCTACATTCGATGAATAATAACGCGATATCTGTTTCATTATAATTGAACCTGAAGTGGAACGTGGTTTAAATGTGTATTCGTATATAGGTTTACATTCAGTATCCATAGTCTCTACTAATTCTAAATCATTTATTGTATCAATATGTAATTCCTTAGAATCTGTATATTGGACTGGTAATTTAAAATGTAAGTTCATTTCAGTTAATTGATGTTTTTGTATGTTTTCTGTCGTTGAACCTTCTTCATTTTCTTCTGTATTTGATATGGTCATCTATATCAAATACAAAGACATTTAATCTTTTATTATTACGAAATTACAAGGTGTCAAAATTACTAGGCAATTCCTCAATCTGGGTGCTATAATAACTTTCAATCTCACGCAACTTATCTACATCTCTACGGGTCACCATATTAATACCCATACCTTTTCTCCCCCATCTACCACTACGTCCAATTCTGTGTAAATATGTGCTAATATCTCTAGGAATATCAAAATTAATGACAATGCTTACTTGTTGAATATCAATTCCACGGGCAGTCACATTCGACGATATCAATATTCTATAGGACCCACTTTTGAAACTTTGTAATGAAGATTCTCTTTCTTCTTTTGACATATTACTATGAATACAACATACAGCAAATCCTTCGCCGCATAAGGCTTCGTATAAATCATTTACTCGTTTCACACTGTTTGCATATATAATAGACTGTGAAACACATAATGAACTATATAAATCCTTCAACGTTTCATATTTTTCGACATCATTTTCTAAAGCAATATAATATTGGGATATTCCTTCTAATGTAAGTTGTTCCGTTTTGACATATATGTTGATTGGATTGTTCATAATTTTCGTGGTTAATTGTTTAATATGGTTTGGCATAGTAGCACTACATACTACAAACTGGGTATCTTTATGTAAATATTGAAAAATACTATGGATTTGCTCTTCAAACCCAGATGACAATATTTCATCCGCTTCATCCAATATAATCATACGAATATCAGATACAATACTTGGGTTTCGACGGAATACATCATGAACACGTCCAGGACAGCCAGATAGTATTTGGTTTGGATTTGAACGAAGATTTTTCATATCATTGTCAATAGAACTTCCACCCACTAATGTCATTACATTAAAATTAGACATCATGGACCCTAAGTTTTTAATAACATCTGCTGTTTGATTTGCTAACTCTCTAGTAGGAGATAGACACAATACTTGGGGTTTTTTATTTTCTAAAGATATTTTTGCAAGAGCTCCAATGGCAAATGTGGCAGTTTTACCTGTTCCTGATTGAGCCTGTGCAATCACGTCTTTGTTTGTAAGGATAGGCTTAATAGCTTTACATTGAATCGGACTAGGTGATTCGAAACCCATGGCATATATTCCACGTAAAAGCTGTGATGGAATATCAAGGTCATCCCATTTTGTTATATTATATTCTGATTCTTCATTGATATCAATTGATGATTCGATGCTTTCAGTATTTTCGATGTTTTCGATGTTTTCGATGTTTCTTCGAACATTTGGTGACGAAGTAAATATGTTTTCTTTTATAGATTGCATTATACTATCATTATACGTATATATGATTTTAAGTGGATTTATAAATATTTATTAGTTAAAAACACATATAAATATTTCATGTATATTATAAGTATATTATCGTTATAGTATTTAATAATATGTATACATTGATTCAGTTTCAACATCTAATACATGAAGGATTTCAAAATACATTATCAGACGAAATTATGGATATTATTTCGGATTTAACTGTGAAAGTAGCTTCGCCTAGCTATATTCGCACACCCACATTTCAATCTGATAACCATAACACAAAAGATAATACTTACAATTCTAATAATAATAATAATCACAATCACAATCACAATAAACGTCGACGAGGAGGAAGACGAAATGGGAATGACTATAATAATAATAATAATAATGATTCTAATAATAAAGTTGGAGGCATCCCATTCAAGAAAACAGAAATAGTGAAGACTGATGGAATCGCAAAAGATATCAATGAAATACGTTCTTACTTAAATCGGATTACAGATAAAAATTATGATAATTTAATTCAAAAAATAATGGATGCTATAAGTGAGTTTTTAGAAAAAACAAGCTCTGTGGATGATTTAAATATATTGAGTGAATCGGTTTTTACTATTGCGTCTACTAATCGTTTCTATTCTGAATTATATGCAAACTTGTATGCGGAACTTATATCGAAATATGATGTGTTAGAACAAGTGTTTTATGATAATCTAAAAATATTTATCAAAATGTTTGATAATATAGAATATGTTGATTCTGTCGATGATTACGATTTGTTTTGTAAAATCAATACAACGAATGAAAAAAGAAAGGCATTTGGGTGTTTTTTGTTGAATCTTACACGTAATAATATGATAGATAAAACAGAGTACATATCCATAGTACATAAATTGGTTACCATGTTATTACAAATGATAAAAGAAGATGGAAAACAGAATGAGGTCAATGAAATTGCTGAAAACATCGCTGTATTGTATGATCCTATACAATTAGCAGGAATGAAGGAAACATTTGATGGCGCTTCAATAATAGATGTTCTTAAACATTTAGCATCTTCCAAGGTAAAAAATTATCCTAGTTTATCAAGCAAAACAATATTTAAGTTTATGGATATCGTAGGAATGTAAAAAAATATTTTTTATGTCTTTATAGTATATGTCTAATACTACACCAAACTCGAAAAGAAGTATAATAGGGTCAGATACACCAGATACCGTTATAGAAGGAGAAAATAATGAGAATATAATGATGACATCACCTAAGAAAAAAAAAAAAAGAGTCTACTCCCACACACCAGCAACAGAGTTATCTACAAATGATGGAGGAAAAATATTCAAACTTGTATTGTATCGAATGCCTATTATGATATTTAATACAGGGGATAACACGTATCAAAATATAAATCATGATGTAAATCAACATACGTCTTCATATTATCTACTAGAACCTTATACTAGTGATGATCGTAATAATAATATAAAATCATATGATGCTTCTGGAAATGAAATACTTATAGAAGAAATAGATTTTAACAGAGGTGGGCAAAAAACAAAGCATTCTAACAGTAGAAGGAAAACTACATTGAAAAATAAAAAAAAAAGACATACTAAGAAGAAAAAATAAATATATTCAAAGACATAACTGACTCAAATATTGAATCGTTATGTTATGATATGTAATCAAAATGAAACACTACACTCCGTTTAGAAGAAATATGGCTTCATAATGAACATAAAATTAAGATAAGACAACAAGGTACAATTATACTGTGGAAGGTGATAGATACCCTCATATAATGTTGATTTTATGAGAATATATATATTCATTGTGAATATAAGTTAAAGTACCAATGATAAAAATTAATATTTCATAGTATATGATATTAAATATTAATTGTCTGTATAAAATATAAGTATAGTAAATGGTTGTATCAAAACTCGATAAAAGTATTAGTTATCCGGAACGTAAACATATTGAGATTGATGACAAAAATGATAGTGAAGAAATTAATATGTATCAAATAAACGCAAAGGATGTGGATATTATAATTGCCGTTGGAAAAGCAAACTCCATGTTTGAAGAATACAACATTACTTATTTTCCAATTTATTTGATAAAAAAGGATGGCAAAGCGATGCAAATAGGTGTATATGAACTGAAATCATCAGATTTGATGGAATATACAGATGATGAAGGTAGCTTAGAAGTAGATAGGTTAAATAATCCTTTACTCTATGTTTTTGTAAATACTAATTTGTTGGAAGGAAATCGAATGATTCCTGAATTATCGGACTCAGAAAAAGAGAATGATAGTAGTACAGAAAAGGAACCAGATGAAAACAAACCAGAGGAAAAGGAATCAGATGAAAAGGAATCAGATGAAAAGGAATCAGAGGAAAAGGAATCAGAGGAAGATGACGACAATGAGAATCAATCTAATATTATTCCCAAAATCAGACAAGACATATTTGTAGCAACCAAAGGTTCCCAGCTACCAGAAGAATTAGAACAAGAAACAAAAAAACAATCACAAGACTATCGAAAAAAATACCAAGAAAAAGATACTCATAAATGGGTAAATAAGTTTATGAAAAATAAACATTATTATTTAGTAGATAATGAAGGCGGGGGAAATTGTTTCTTTGCCACAGTACGTGATGCGTTCTCTCAGATTGGACAACAGACAACGGTTGAAAAACTCAGGAAAAAAATAGCAAACGAAGTCACTCCAGAGTTATTTGAAAATAATAAATTATTATATGATAGTTTTAATGCCCAAATCGTTACAGATAAACAAATTGTATTGGAAATGGAACAAGAATATAATAAATACAAACAATTATTTTTTGAGGCAAAAGACAGGGAACAAAAAAAACAATATGCTTCGTTGGCGAAAGAAATATCTATCAAATGGGAACAAACAAAAATGGATTTGGTGGTAACAAAGAAATGGATAGAAGATGTTGCCTTTATGAAAAAAGTAAATAATGTTGAACAATTTAAGAAAATTGTCCAGACCTGCGAGTTTTGGGCAGAGGCATGGGCATTATCCACGATGGAAAGAGTATTAAATATCAAGTTTATACTACTGTCAAGTGATGCTTACTCCGATAAGGATATGGGAAATGTACTACAATGCGGGCAAATGATTGATGATTTATTAGAGTCACGTGGCGTTTTTCAACCAGAATATTATATTCTATTGGATTACCTCGGTTATCATTACAAATTAATTGGATACAAAAAGAAACAAATATTCAAGTTTCATGAACTACCTTATGATATAAAACAAATGGTGAATGATAAGTGTATGGAACGTAACAGTGGGGCGTTTTCTCTCATACCTGACTTTATAGAGTTCAATAAAGCAGAAGGAAAAGGTGATGTAAATGGAAGTATTGGCTTAAAAAAAGGCACCAATATAGAAGATTTATCAGATGCGAAGATTCGTGGGTTATATGACGATAATATCCTATTTCAGTATTATAGCAAATCAAGTGATAAACCGGTTCCTGGAAAAGGTTCTGGAGAGAAAATGCCGGTCGAATCGAAAGGGTTGTTTTCTACCTTGAATGCGATTCCGCAATGGAGACGTAAATTGGATAATTCGTGGGTGTTATTGGAGAAAGATAAAACCAAACCGTTTGAGTTGGACAATCATTTATGGCGCAGTGTAGACCATTACTACCAAGCAAATAAGTTCAAGGAGGGGTCTCCACAATTTTATAGATTATTTGCTGCCGAGTCTGGAAGTAAAATGTCGACAGATGTCGCAATGGCGAAAGCGGCGGGAAGTAAAACGGGAACATATAAAGGAGAACAGATACGTCCGGATGATGTAAGGGTAGACCCAGATTTTTATGGTAAGCGTAGAGAGAAAGTTACAAAAGATGCTATCGAAGCAAAGTTCTCTCAAATTGTGGAAATGAAGAGGGTTTTATTAGAGACAAAGAATGCGAAGTTAATGTTGTTTAGACAAGGTATGGAACCAGAAGTTCAAAATGACTTGATGGTTCTTCGTGAACAAATGCGCGAAATATAGTTCGTATAATATATGATTTTTAATTGTTATCAATATACACATATATATATCTTTATTACTATTCTACATGAAAATAAAGATATCAAATAATGTAGGCATTGTATTATTACGTCATGTAAAAAACGAAGAACAAAATAAATTATGGCAATTATGTTATAAATGTATTCGTAAATATTATCCTATCACTAAAATAATGATCATAGATGATAATAGTAACACTCAGTATATTCAAGGACAGCATGAACTAACAAATACAATAATTATTAAGTCTGAATATAAAGGTAGAGGTGAAATATTACCTTATTATTATATGTTTAAAACCCAAATTTTTGATAAGGCCCTCATTATTCATGATAGTTGTTTTATACAAAAATATATAGATATAGATAATATCAAAACTAATATACAATTTCTATGGTATGTTGAACATTGTTATGATGAAGTTTTAGCCGGATATGTACACGATCCAACCATGAATCGTCCTTTGATTAAATATTTGAATAATAGTGATAAATTGTTGGACTATTATGAAAAAAAAGATGAGAATAAACCACCATGGTATGGTTGTTTTGGATTAATGTCTATTACAAAGTTGAGTTTTATAAATAAGTTACAAGAAAAATATAATTTATTCAATACGATGAACTATATCAAAGTTAGAAGAAATCGTGCCGAAATGGAAAGAGTTTTTGGGCTGTTATGTTGTTATGAAGAAGATTTTATCAATAAAAATATTTCTTTTGCGCTTAATGGTAATATTCATGCTTATCTTCAACAAAATGATTTATGGAAGTATTGTCACCAAAATGGTATTGAAAACTTTCAAAAAGATTATAATAATATTAATTTTAAATTTAATGATAATGTTAACATAATCAAAAGTATTGGTTGCGGTAGATAAAAGAGAAACAAAGGAATATCAATATATCGCTAAAATAATTATATAATATATAAATATAAATATATATTGTATACTTATTCACAATGGAACTAACTGAACATAGTAAAAACATGATTCATTATTTTATGAAAACATATGGATTGAAAACGATTCCAAAAATGAAGGAAAAAACTGCCAAGGTTTTACAAAAAATATACGATGATATGCGTTCTGCCGATTCTTTTCTTCGTAGTTTGAAATCAAAAAAAAAAAACATTTACCAATTGAAAACATCCAAAATATCTAGAGTTTCACAAATTCCGTGGCCACATACTTTCCAAAAAAGCGCATTTCCAACCGAGATTAAGAAACATATTGAAGAGAGAAGTCATACACTTTTGAATTACACCCTTTCTCTCTTGGGTATGAAAATACAAATTAAAATTGTAGTAGAAGATACCGAAGCAAATATTCCAATAGAAACATATAATAATTATGTTGACCAAATGATTATGTGGCTCTATATAGCAAATGATTACGCTCGTTCAGAATGTGTAAAGAATCTCAATATATTTATGTACTTTACATCGCTTCCCAAAACATTACCTTCTTCTACAATTGATATTTTAGGAGAAAATCATGTAAATACTGCGTTTACATATTCATGTCCAGTTGGACAAGACTCGGAGATAATTATATTTCGTAAGGAGGAATGGTTTAAAGTATTTATTCACGAAACTTTTCATAATTTAGGATTAGACTTTTCCGAGATGATGCGTAGCTTACATAAAGCGAACAAAGACATTTTATCAATGTTCAAGGTAAATATACCCGAGGTGAACTTGTTTGAAGCGTATACTGAAGTATGGGCGGAAATAATGAATGCCTCTTTTTGTGCGTATCATATTCTCTCGGATAAACAAGATAAGAATGAGTTTATCAGAGACATTCATTTTCTTATAACTATGGAACAACACCACAAGATGTTTCAAATGGTGAAAATACTAAAGTTTATGGGATTGACATACAAACAATTATATTCTGATTCAAAGATGGCTATTGGAATGCGAGAGACATTATACAAGGAGAAAAGTAGTATACTTTCCTATTATGTCATATCGTCTGTATTAATGAATAATTACGAAGATTTTTTAATATGGTGTGACCAAAATAATCTTTCTCTCCTACAATTTAAAAAAACAACTGGTAATGTTGATAAGTTTGTAACGTTCATACAGAAACATTATAAAACAAAAAATATGTTAGATAATGTAAAAAAATCGGAAGAATTAGTTAATAAATTACATATAGATAGTGAGAATAAGAATAAAACAAATACAAATGACGGTTTATTATTTTTGATGAACAATACACGAATGAGTTTATGTGAGATGAAATAATTGGAGGTGATTATGTATATTGGAAACATCCATTTCCAATATATGTTTTGTTTTCTCTCCATGCTTTACTAGCTTCGTCAAAATCAATGTTCACTTCTAGGGATAACTTGGAACGTGTTATCATAGAATGAACCTGTGGTGGAGGTGGACTAGGTTGAATGTATTGACTTATCACATGAGTCTTTTTTGTTTTTTTGACAAGAACATTGGTACTATGTTTGTCTTGTTCTTCTGACAGTAGCCTTTGTTTCGATCTTGTAAAAACCATATTTATTACAACAATGAGTATATATGGTTTATCACAAATTATATTATAAATGATTCAATTTTATTATATTTTTTTGAAGAACTAGAAGCCATGAGGATTCAATAATCGAATCCTGTCCCGCATATCAGGATGATAGTTTGTTTACTTGAGGGGGACATTATCAGTTCCGACTGACATATATATAATTTGAATACCAAATAACCCAGTCTAATAAAAATTGAAAACATACCAAATATTAGTGATATCTATAAATAACAAATCAATATATAAACAGTAATTGTTACATACGAACAAAAAATATATATATATAACTGTTCAATAATATTATCAAAATATGGGAATCAGATTTTTGAATAAATATTTGAGAAAAAAATGTATTAATGCTATTCAATGTGTATCCTTTAAAGAATTAGAAAATAAAAAAATAGCTGTTGATATTAGTATATATATATACAAATATTTAGCCGACAATACCCTTATAGAAAGTTTCTATATGATGATGGGATTTTTCAGGAAATATAATATCACCCCGGTATTTATATTTGATGGAAAACCACCTGCTCAAAAAAAAGAACTTTTGAAAGCACGTCGAAATACACGAATGGAGTCAGAAAGAGAATATGCAGTTCTCAAAGATAAAATAGATGAGTTATCAGATGATGAAGATAAGAAAGAATTATTGGGTGAACTAGAAGTTCTAAAACGTAAAATTATTTACATCACAAAAAAACAAATCGCCGACGTGAAAGAATTAATTAGTGCCTTTGGATATTCTTATTATGAGGCATTGGGCGAAGCAGATGAATTATGCGCAAATCTGGTTCTAACGAATCAAGTATGGGGATGTATGAGTGAAGATATGGATATGTTTGTATATGGATGTCATCGTGTAATACGATATTTTAGTTTACTAAAAGGTACATTTGTAGTGTACAATATGAAAGAGATACTGGAAATACTAAAAATGAACCAAGATGAGTTTCGTCGGGTATGTATTTTATCAGGAACCGATTATCATATTCCATATCACACCAATAAACTATGCGAACAATCTATAGATAATGTAATTCAAGAAAGAACTAAATCGCCAGACATTAATATATTTACAATGATGGAATTATTTGATAAGTATAAAATATCGATAGATAATAGTCATAATGTTACGACATTTTACCAGTGGTTGAAATGTAGTGAGAATAACAATGATATAAATATTGATATTAACGAGTTAATTGCGATTGAAGATATGTTTATCTTGTTAGGAAATGATATTACAAACATAAATAATACTGGTACCAATACTAACAAATATCAATATTTATTAGATATTAATGAGGTGTGTTATGATAGACATAAGGTCAGAACTATTTTAGAAAACAATGGTTTCATATTTGGTATATAAAAGTATTTCAATAAATAAAACAAAATAAAATCTTTTTTATTTTGTTTTGCAGTGTTTATGGTTTGTAGTGTTTATGATTTGTAGTTTTGTAGTGTTTATGATTTGTAGTTTTGTAATTTTTGTATTTTATCACATTAAAAATAAATGTTTGTTTTGTTTATGTGATGTAACAAGGTTACATGCTGGAAACAGCAGGAACAGGATTAGGAACGAAAAGGTGACTTAGGTGCTTCTGAAGGTTAAAGTAAGTTAGGTTATCATCCTTGCTTAGCTTAAGAAGGGTAGATAGACCGGCATCGGGATTGATGTTACGACCATTATCCTTATCCTGGAGCTTCTTTGCGCGAATATACTGGTTAATCTCCTTAGTGACATCGGTTCTAGCCATCTCAGCACCATGAGGCTTTCCAATGAAATCGGCTAGAGCGTCAGTGATAGGCTTAGGCTTGGTGAACCCACTAGGAGCGCGAGTTCCGGGAGCAGAAGCACGCTTACCCTTCTTCTTCTGAAGAGTCTTAATCTCACGAGAATAGTTCTTCTCAAGGAGACGGAACTCAGTCTTCATGGAAGAAATCATTACACTCATCTGTTGAAGCTTTGCTAGGAATCCCATAGACTGCTCCGCAAGGACATTTGCCTCGGGAACAACAACAGGAGTCTCAACAGGAGGAGCAGGGGGGGCAACCTCAGTCTCCTTCTTGGCCGCTACCTTCTTCTTGGTATCAATAGCAACGGGTGCCTTAGAGGCAGTGGTCACGGGCTTGGTCGTCTTAGTGTTAGTTGTCTTTACCATTATATATTACTATATGGTTAGTTTTTAAGTATATTTAGACATAATATAATATTTTGTTAGGTCAATGCCTCTAAAAATAATAATATTACGCGTTTCATTATCAATATTTGTTAGATAATACAAAACATATTTATGAGTAATATACATTTATAAATATGTTTCAAATATCTTAGCTTGTTAGATGGTTCGTACGTCATTTTCATACAATAAGAAAGATATCGAACAATCAATCAAACAAAAGTATTCCTTGTTGAAGACTTCTATGTATTTGAGTGTATAAAAGATTGATACAACCAAGGCATTGCCATTGCAGCATCTTGACTCACCATAGTTAATGCCCCAAGAAGGTAATATGCTCCTAGATGTTGACTGTCATTATCAATTCCAGTATTTATGATTTGCTCTAAAGAAGGGATAATCATTCGTTTTATCATAATAATATCAACATCATCATTCAAATAGGACATATTAATACACTCAAACGGATTTCCTCGAGGACAAATATTTCTACGAACTTGTTGTGATAACTGTGCTCGATAGCACCATATATCTATTAATTCTCTTATGAATTTGATAAGTTGGTATTTATTCAATGACTCGAACCATTGCGAGTCTGTGTAATTTCCTAATAAATCTATGTTATAAAATAAGTCAATTATGCGTTCCGGTAATGTTTTCACCGGAAGTTCGTCTTGTTCAATTGTTATATTTATTTGATGATTCAATATTTTACTCATTTTTAGTATTTTATTTATATTTTTATGCGTATTCTTAGGTAATAAATCACGTGTATATGGATTTTTAGTAGTCTTACCAGTTCTTGATATTAAATTAGATAATGAAATCAAGTCAAATCCATATACAAAATGGTCTTTGTCTTCAAATGTATATAGTTGTGCATATTTAATGTCGCATATATTATCTCCACTCAAGAAATCGGTTTCGTTTACACATAATTGTCTATTGAATAATCCAGGACCACGTAATAAATTGTAGTGCTTCACTATATGTGTTCTATACATTGATTGTATTTTCACTATTTTTGACGACAACTCTAAAAAAACATAAATACGATTGTGTAATTCATTTTTATTTCCACTTATTTTTAGATTATAGTGTTTACAAAACTTCTTCAACTGTTGCAAATTATAATTATATTTGATTAAGATATGATAATTATGAATCGTTGGTATGATAATATCTGAATCTTTAATTTTCATTCCCTTTTTGTCACTCTTCATTGTGTTTTCACAACCCTTATATAATTTTGTTAAATAGGATGATATGCTACGTTTCAATGGTATTTTGACGGATAATGCTTTCATATTATCATCGTCGTCACTATTATCACTATTATTACTATTATTAATATAATTATTATCTTCGTTGTTCATTTATACTATACATATACAATGTTTTTAACTATTTTATTTTACATCTTTTTTTATATTATTATTCGTTCCGATAAACGGTGTATTATGTATTTGTTTTCATTACGTTTTCTTCACTAAAAAAAAATTGATTTAAAGGATTTTTAGTATCTATAGTTATCATATAAATCATCATGGCAGATACAATCATTGACAGCACACAGTTTAACGTAGAGGACATCAGATATTCGCCTATTAAGGCTAATGCTTCTGGTGGAAAGGCTCTTAGTATTCTCAATCCTAAGACCAAGTCTGGTCTACGATTATCTACTCCACTTATGCTAACCTGGGGAGCTTCGGATTATGAAGGCAATCAGAAGTTTGAGATGTCTCTTCAATTCCCTAGCGAGGATTATAAGACCGACGACGCAACCGCTTTCTTGGAGAATATGAAGGCGTTTGAAGAGAAGATCAAGAATGATGCCCTCACACATTCAAAGGAATGGTTCGGTAAGGTTCATAAGACTGCTGATGTTGTGGACGCATTATTCACTCCTATGTTGAAGTATCCTAAGGATAAGGAGACAGGCGAGCCTGATAAGAACAGGGACCCTCTACTACGTGTAAAGATTCCAATGTGGGATGGAGTATGGAAGACACTTATTTGCGACGAAGACGGTAAGAAGTTATTTCCTAGTCATGATAACCCCATGGTATCTCCTCTAGACTTCTTGTCGAAGGGTACGAATCTAGCAATCATTATGCAGTGTGGAGGTATTTGGTTTGCTAATGGAAAGTTTGGTGTTACCTGGAAGCTAGTTCAAGCAGTTGTTCAAAAGCCTAAGGCATCTTTGTTAGATGAATGTCTAATTAAGTTGAAGCCTAGTGATAAGGAAAAGTTGAAGTCCCTTGCTCCTGTAGAACCAGAAGATAGGTCATGTAATGAAATCCCTACCCATGTAGAAGATTCTGATGAAGAGGAGGAGCATGATGAAGTGGAGGAGGAGGAGGAAGAAGATATCCCAATTCCAGCTCCTGTCATTGAAGAGAAGCCTGTTATCAAGAAGAAGGTAGTTAGAAAGAAGACAGTAGCATAAATGTTGTCGAAAAAAATACGCAAATAAAAATACGCAAATAAAAATACGCAAATAAAAATACGCAAACAAAAATACGCAAATAAAAATACGCAAATAAAAATACGCAAACAAAAATACGCAAACAAAAATACGCAAATAAAAATATTATTAATGTTAATAATATTTTTTTGTTTTGGTCCTTCTTGTTAAACCGACGTGGTGCATTCTATGTTGTATAATAGATAATAATCATATTCCATTTGAATATATATATATCTATAATATAGATTTATGTGGCTCTGGTCCTTTATTATTCTGAGGTATTCTCCATTTTTCACCATATCTATGAAGTAATTTTGTTTCATAATTAGCAGGTAAATATAGTATATGTCCCTTCCACATCTGTTGTATTAATTCGTTTTTTTCGTTATAACATTCGCTCCATATTACATTTTCCCAGGTATCGTTAAAATTACCTTTTGCATCAAGTCCTGTCATATAAAAATCAACACTACAATAATTATCGTTTGATTTTGTTTTTAAAATGTTTTTATTATTATGTTTATAAAATACATCTTCAAATATGATATTATTGACATTTTCAATCAATAATTTTTTTACTATATCATAATAACTTCTATCTATAATTATATCAATATCGTCATCTCCTTCAATACAAGAATTATTTCGGACTATACCTAAAAGAGTACCATAGGCAATAAACCAGTCTTTTATATTATTATCATTAAGCAACTTTATAATAAACATAAGAGTATTGTTCAGTTTAATTTTAGAGTTTTTTTCCCTATCCATATGTTATATATTTACTATTATAACATATATATATATCATAATTTAAACGAATATATATATGTATTATATAATAATATATGGACGATACTAATTATTGGCAATCATTTTATTCAACTAATCAGAATATAGAATGTTCTGACTTCTGTAATTTTGTTATGAATTATGTAAAAAATAATAATGTATTAAATGTATTAGATTGTGGATGTGGTAATGGTCGTGATAGTTATGCTCTATCAAATAGATATAATGTTGCAGCAGTTGATAATTGTGGATTTTTACCAACTAATAGAAATAATGTAAACTTTTTTGTTGATGATTTTGTATCAATGGATAAAAATAAATATGATTTGATTTATTCACGTTTTACCTTTCATAGTATAACTAATGAACAACATAATATTTTTTTAGATACAATAAATGATAATAGTTATTTAGTTATTGAAACAAGAAGCAAAAAAGGTGAGGATGACGATGTTGTTCATGGAAAAACACATTATAGAAATTATACAGATTTGGAGTATTTAAAAACAATATTAAAGTCCAACAGATTTGAAATTATTTATATTGAGGAAGATATAAACTTCGCCAAATATAAAAATGAAAATCCTGTTTGTATAAGAGTAATATGTAAAAAAACGAGTATTTGAATGTTCAAAGGTCTAAATGATAAACATGTATAATATTTGATACAATACTATAAATGTCTGTATTTATTATATATTAATTGTATATCCTATATTATTATGGAAGCTAGTGGTGAAAAACAATATATTGAACTTCTCTCTGCCATATTAACTCAAGGCGATGTAAGAGATACACGTAATTCAATAACACGTTCTATATTCGGCGAACGTCTCGTATTTGACCTAAAAAAAGGGTTTCCGCTATTAACAACCAAACAAATGTTTCTACGAGGAATATTCGAAGAATTAATGTGGTTCCTTCGAGGAGAAACAGACAGTAAAATATTAGAGGGAAAGAAAGTAAATATTTGGAAAGAAAATACAAGTAAAGAGTTCTTAGAAAAAATGAATCTTCCTTATCAAGAAGGAGATGTAGGCAACATGTATGGTTATCAATTATGTCATTCTGGAACCTCTTATCAAGGATGCGACCAGGACTATAGTGGAAAAGGATTCAATCAAATCGATTACTGTTTGAAATTACTGAGAGAAGACAAATATTCAAGAAGGATTATTATGAGTACTTTTTCTCCAAGTGATTCAGACAAGGGTGTTCTCTATCCCTGTCACGGAATTGTTATACAATTTTATGTAAAGGAGACAAATGGGATTAACTATCTCTCATGTCATATGTACCAACGTTCGGCTGATATGTTTCTAGGAGTTCCATTTAATATTGCCTCTTATGCATTACTTACTGAATTAATATGTTCTACATTGAATCAAGAGAGAAGAGAAGACCCTACAGAATTATTATTTTTTCCTGATCGTTTGATAATGTCTTTTGGAGACTTACATATCTACAATTCTCATATAAAACAAGTCGAAGAACAAATATCGAGAGAACCACTCGACCCTCCGAAATTATCGATATGTTGTGAAAAAAGAACCAGTTATAAACAGTTTGAATGGGAACATATTCATATAGAAAACTATCAATCTCATCCACGAATTATAGCCAAGATGATTGCATAAATTATTTTATATACATAATATAAAATAAATTAGATATATTGTAAAAAAATGAGCTATCTTCCTTTTTTACGTTATTACATATTATCTTTACTATTTATCAAAATTAGTTATATTATTTTGACCTTTCGCATAGTACATTTGAAAATAGTAGAAAAAAGAAATCCTTCTACAGAACTTAGTATTGACATTGTAAACACGGAGAATATAAAAGAGTTTTCCGACTATACCTTTTTATCAGGTACCTATCTGTTAATGATATATATATTTAATCCATGGAAACAAAGAGAGAACATCCTTAAAGACTCGCATGTAAAACTCATACTTTTTTCCACCGGAGTGATTAGTTTGATTCATATGTTCCAAGAACTATTGTATAAACCTGAGAAACGTTAAGTATAATTATTTTATATAAAGACTACTTTTACTATGATATCCCCTTTCTTGTCAATATTATACATGTCGGTTTCGTTTATTCTTGATATTCCACATCCTTTGAATGTGTAGTATTGCTCTCTCTGTATCGTTAACTCATGTGTTGGAATAGAAAAGGTATGTTTTCCAATAGAAATATCCACGTATAACAGTTCCAACATTGATGAAAAAACGACTTTTTCGGTGATGAACAAATTGTTATTGTCGTCGATTACAACATTTTCTAGTAAATCTGCTTCGCATCTGACAATTAAGTCCATTTGTCCATCTTCAATATCATCAAAATATACTTCGCTATGCCATAACGGACAATAGTATATTTGTTCATTCACTTCTAATTTATATATATTGTGTTCTAACAAATCATTAATCGATGGATTAAGCACATACAAATCTATATTGTGGAACTTTTCTATAATAATGGTGCGTATTTTTTCTATCGTTTCTTCTTTCAGGTGTAGAACTTTTCGATATTTCGTAATGAAATTATAGATGGACATCATATGTTCTTTACTGATATCTTCAAACAGTTTGGCTGTGACTTCTTTGTAGCCATTTACAATTTCTTTGATGATACTTGCCACAAATACGTTGTATTTTCCATCCACCATATTTTCTATAAATGTTTGTAGAAAATACATATAATCCATCTTGGGTGGAAACCCGAAATGACTACTATTTGTATTGTCATTTTCGGTATCATTATGATTGTTGTTATTCTCATTGTTCTCATTGTTCTCATTCTTGTTAGTGTCTGTGTCTGAAATAATTACCAACGAATCATTCACAACATCATAAGCTTCTTTTATATGTTTAAATAAAAGTGTAGATGTTTCCGAGTTATTGTTTTTATCTGGATGATGTTGTAAAGCCAACTTGTGATATTGTTTTTTTACTAAGGATAGTGTGATATCGCTATATCGAACATCTGACAACTCTAATATTTGTATTGCCTCGTCTAATTGCATGAGAGGTAGTAAATATTTTCAAATATTCGTACTGAACTGAATATACTAGTATACTTAACTAAACTACGTCTAAATAACTTGAAATAAGTTTTATTTTGTGGAGTTTACAAATAATGAAATAAATAAATCTTTCCAAATGAAATATGGGTCTATAATTGTTGTTGTAATATTTAAAGAATAGATATGAGTTATCTATAATCTCGCTCATATCTGCCTCGTCAATCGCACACGAATCCTGATTTATACTATTTCTTAAAATATACCATATACACTCACTAATATTTAATTCATATACTAATAATTCGTACAATAATTCCCGACATTCACTGAAATCATGTGGTCCTTTTTGTAAAATATATTGAATAATCTTATCGCATATTTGTTTATGTGGATTAATATTCGATACATTATTTTCAATATCCACGATATTAGATATATTTTCTAAAGATTTTATTTTCATTTTTTTCCCAGTAATTTTTTCATAACTAGCCTTCGAAGGTCGAGGAATATGAATGTGTTGGCTATTATTTATAATATTTTGGGGTATAAAACTAATTTGTTCACTAATTAGTACGAACTTTATATCAATATGTAAAAAATAATTTTGTTGCATATAACTATAAAAAACGTCCAATAGGTCATTATGTATCATATGAAAGTTTTTACATAAGATAATTCCGATTTTACTGGGTTTCGAACAAATGATGTCTATTATCTGAATATATAACTCATGCCAGTTGGTTTTAGCATTGCATCCTAGTAGTGACATATCTACTTCATAATGGATATCACTTATTTTGTAAAAGTTTTCCGTTTTATTTATAGAAATACTGATTTTTTTATCATATTTTAATTGTGACGGGCTATATTTTTTGATGAGATTCAACGTTTGGGTATATTTCCCGACACCAGAAGGTCCGTAAATTATTACATTAGGCAATGATTCTAAATTATCCGGCATTTTATCAAATACATTCTTTAGTTTTGGATGTAAATCATTTTTATGATTAGCAGATAAATAGTGTTCAAAATGATTGTGTGTTATTTTCATTGCGGATATTATAATTACTATCGAAGTTTCTTTATTCTATTTCATTACAAGTGATTATATTGAAATCATATAGAAATATAATCATGATATCAAATAATGTTTCTTACAATTAATATAAATGAATATAACAGTGAAAATATATACTATTGCGAACCTATAAAAAACACGGTTCTTACGGAAGGAAAGTTTATCAGAATATTATATGCGGTATATGAGATGACCTTAAACGGAATATATAATACAATTACTTTTACCGATGGAACAGGTCATATGTACTATAATAAACAAAAGTATATTTTTGATATTAATAAGAACAATATGGTTATTGATAAGTTAATTCATTTTGAAAATGAATTATTAAAAAAATATGATACAACCAAAACCCCTGTGTATAATTTGAAACAACAATTATTATCGGGGAGTATACGAATATTTAACGATTCTACAGAAGAATATCGCCAGAATCAACATCAACCTCTAAAACACCATCAGAAAAAGAAAATACCCTGTAGTAATGACCATATGAAAAAAAATAATTCAAATCATTCAAATGGATTATATATATTAAAGGTTGCGGGCATATGGGAAGACAAAACAACATATGGAATTACCTATAAGTTTAATCAACCTAACCATCAGTACGATAGGTTGTAAGCATTATTTTAATACGTGAAATAAGAATGAAGTATAAGATGGATAACCCTACTATAGGAATAAAAAATGCTAAAGAATAACCAATAGTAAGTTTTTGGTCAGAAAAATATATATTTTTGAATATTACAAGACTACCCATTAATGTCGATAGAAACATGGTGATCGCCAAATATAGGTTTGTCTGGTGAGATATATTCCCTTTTTCTATTTCTGGCTTAACACCATACATCGAAAAGGAAAAAAACATAACACATCCTAAAACCAATATAGACCCTGCCAGAATGAAGATATGACTATTCTTTTGTGATAATTCTTTTGCGCTATTTAATAATAATCCCGATGCCATTAAAGTTGCTGCTACAATAATTCCATTAAACAACGAATTACTCAGACTATTAAGGTCAGAAACTTGTATTATAGCAATAATTAATCCTGTTAGGGTCCCCGATCCCAACAAGGCGTTAGAAGTATTTTGAAATAATTCCATATTTACACTTTGTAATTATATTATATTATGATACAAAAATATAAAATAATCGTATATTACTATATATTAGATATTATAGTAATGAACAACTTGAATCTTTCTACAAATCATCCATTGATCTCCAATTCACAAGAATATATGTATGAAAATAAGTTGGTTAATATTAATTCAGAAGACCGAGATGTTTTGAAATATCCTAATTCTACTGAGTTTGAAATAGAATTACCCCAAGATTATACTAATGTTGTAGCAGTATCTTTGAACCAATGGTCTTTTCCGTCTAATTTTCATGTTTTCACTCGTTCCAATAGAAATATTTCGCTCTCCTTTGTAATAGATAAACCATATCATCCAAGTGTTCTAAACCTGGTTCAATCCACCATATATGACGCAATTATAGATTTCCACAATCAAAAAAAAGAGTTCATTATTACCATTGAAGAAGGGTCGTATACAAGTCAAAATATGACAACTGAACTAAATCGTAAGTTTAATGAAGCTGTTACCACAATGGTTGATGAATATATGACAATAAATACACCCACTTTGTTACCAGCATTTCAAGCTACTGGGTATGACCAGTTTGTTATAGTGTATAATGAGGTAGAAAATAAACTATGGTACGGTAACAAAAGTTCGGGATTTACAATCACAAACGAATCAGACCTTTATAATCCTGACTATCAAGAACCATGTCAAGGAAATGGGGTGACTGGTTATGAGTTTTGGGGACTACCTGCTTATTTAGGACAAAGTAAAAACACTACTATTTCAGTAGATTCTGGTAAAGAAACGTTACGATTTTATTACGGGGATGTGGTTCCTGGAGATAATGGTTACTGGATTAAGGTAGACCCAACCTATCTTAATTCCAGTATTTTTTTTATTCAGTCATACAATCCAATCAACTTGATTGGGAATAATTTCATATATATTGAGATTGATTATTTGAATAATATAGATGAAACTAAACCGTTTGTATTGTCCGAAAAAAATCCTTATTATCGTGTAAATACCAATGAAACCAATGGATATGTGAACTCGGCTTTTGCTATTGTTCAATATCCAATAGTAGAAGGATTGAGTTATAAGAAAAACTCTGATTCATATAAATTATATAATCCTCCGGCAGAAAGAATACGTAAAGCTAAAGTTCGCCTTAGACAACATAATGGACAATTGATAGATTTTAAAAGTCGCAATTTTTCCATTTTACTAAACTTCTTTTGTTTACGTTCTCAAAATACACGTTCCTATAAGATATATGACCCAATTGGAGGTGGTATGCTTTTTTAATTCAATATTGCTTAATACCAAGTATCATTATGTTGGATAAACATTATAACATACAAAAATATGTTATATTGTGATAAAAATATACCGATACCGATACCCTTACTCTACATTATATTTTTCTTTTATCCATGATAGAATAATATCATCGTCGCAACTTTTATAATCTTCTTCAAACTCGCCTAATTTAAAAAAGGAAGGTTTTTTCATCTGTGGCTTTTTATAAAAAATATAATCACCGTATTTACCACTACGTATACTTACATGTGGTCCCAAATTACGGACCACTCCACTGCCTCCCGACTTCTGATTGTCTTCTATAACACTAACCACATCCGCAAGGGAGATGTTTTTCATTGGACGGTTTCCAAAGCTTTTGAGTGAAATTGTTTTCTCCCCCCATCTAGCAAACAAACCATATTTTCCTTTTTTCACGCTAATATCATTGTCTTTATATTTTCCAATCCCTTCACCATGAAGAATCTCTTCTTCTTGTGAGTGGTCTAGTAGTTCTGCTAATGTATATTCGTTTCTCTCTAATTTTTTCGTATCTATATCAGTTCTTACAGGTTTGAATGATACGTTCCCCTTTTTTTTAGAGTCTGGTTCCACACACTTGATTACAGGACCATATTTTCCAATAATATACGTATGACAATCGTCAATCTTTATTTCCAGTTTGTTTCCGGGGAGGGTATTACATATTCTATCTATCTCATCGAGACATATTCTACATAATGATTGAATCGTATATTCGCCTTTACTTATTTTATCTAATTGTTCTTCCATGTTACTTGTATATTCATAGTTGAATATATCGTTGAAATGAGAGATTAAAAACTCGATAACAATTGTTCCTAGAGGCTGGATGACTAACTTGTTGTTCTCTCTACCAAACTCTTTGGTATGTTCTTTTTGAGTAATTGTGAAGTCGTTGGCCAATTCATAATCTATACATTTGTGTTCTTTACCATCTACATCCTGTTTCTTTACATACCCGCGTTCTTGTATTTTATCCACCAAGCTGGAATAGGTGGAAGGGCGGCCTATACCGCGCTCCTCCAACATTTGAACCAATTTTGCTTCTGTATAATGTTGCTTACTATTCTTCAATGACACATTCGAAACAATAGTAACAAATGGAACTTCTATATGTTGTTCTAGAGAGAAAAGATAATGAAACAATTCAGTGTTTCTCTCTTCTTCCTTTTTTTTGGCGCTTGTTTTCGCATTATCTTTTACTACTTGCCATCCAAGGAAGTGTACATTTTCAGATTTATTTGCGTATTGGGTGTTTTCAAATCCGGTAAGGTAACTTGTAAACGTCCAATATTCACCTGGAGACATACAGCTTTCCAAAGTAGTTTCTCTAATAATCTTATACATTTTGTGTTCTCTCGGAGATAATTCTTTGGGAAGAGTTGTGAGAGAAATATTTGTTGGACGGATCGCCTCATGTGCTTCCTGTGCGAGGTTTTCCTTTTTATCTTTTTTATCTTTTTTATCTTTTTTATCTTTTTTCGTCGTTTCTATATTATTCGCCAGATTATCTACCTTGTCATGAATATATTTCTCTCCGTTATATGTCTGAAGAATATGTTTTTTTACATCCTCTATAAACTCTTTGCTGTATTTTTTACTATCTGTGCGCATATAGCTAATGTATCCACCTTCATATAACTTCTGACAAATACTCATGGTTTCTTTCGGAGAACAATGTATTTCATTACTGGCAACTTGCTGTAGTCTCGATGTTGTCAATGGTGTAGGTGGTTGTTTATAGGCCAGTTTTTGTTCCCCTCGTGTAAAAACATGGGAGAAGCTTGCGGTTTCTTCTAAAAAATGATACATCTCTTCACTATCAGTATATTGTTTGTTCAAATCAAAAGGAATACATTTCTTAGTAAAATAACCTGTTGTATTATATATCTTTTCTCCTGGATTTGTCTCGACCTCTTTCTGATTGTCGTATATAATACGTAATGCTGGACTTTGACAACGACCTGCGCTCAAACTATTTTTATTACGCTTCACTATATTTTCCCATAATTTTGGAGAGACCTTGAAGCCCACTATTAAATCCAGTATCTGGCGGGCTTGTTGGGCATATACCATATCTAGGTTTATTCTTATAGGCCGATTTACCGCCTCTACTATTGCATGCTTTGTAACCTCATGAAAAATAATTCTCTTGGTCATTGTCAGAGAGAGACCAAATAGTATACAAATATGCCAAGCTATGGCTTCTCCTTCCCGGTCATCATCTGTAGCTAATAACACTTCTGATGCCAGATTAATTTGACTTCTCATGGTTTGTATATGTTTGCGTTTTTTTGTATCATCCACTTCATGATACGTTACCCCAAAATCACCTTTTAGATTAATATCATTGAGAGAAGTCAGCTCGCGAAGATGTCCGAAACTCGCTATACACTTGTATCCTGGACCTAGGAAGTCTTCGATTTTTTTACATTTTGCGGGAGATTCTACTATAAGTAAAATATAACCCATATTTATTTAGATTGACAGGGTGGTATATATATATGCGCAATTATAGTTATATTATTTTTAATTAATGTATAATATTTTAGGGATTCGGGTGTAATATAGTTAAATTATAGTATTATACACATTACATATCAAAAGAGAGACATTATTATGATAATGTTATATTATTTTAACTTGTGCGTTATAGTATTATGTAAACTAACTTGAAGATTATTATTATATATATATATAACAAATATGTTTACTATGAATACTGTTATTTTTACTATTTTTGCTTTTTCGTGTTCCATCTATAACGTAGATGCTAGCATTCGTGCGAATCTTCGTGATCGCTTTGAAGATTGGATTTCTCATTATAATGTTCATGTTGATAATACTGACCATGAGGATTCCATGTTTACTAAGTGGGTTATGAACGACAAGTATATTGATACTATCAACTCTCAAAATCTAACCTATACTCTAGGTCATAATCATTTCTCGGGTATGGATTCAAATGATTTTAAAGAGTTTTTGGCATTTTCTTCCAAGTTTAAGGACTTTCATCCTGAAGAGAGTTTTGATAAAATCAAGAACAAGGTAGCTGAAGTCAGATGTCTCAGTGATTGCGTAAAGCATTACGATACTGAACAAAAGATGGAGACTATTGGTTGTGTCAAGGATTGTTTAAGAAGTCAGACTACCCTACTATCCCGTTCCTCTACACCTTCTTCGGTTGATTGGGTTTCAAAGGGAGGGGTTACTCCTGTAAAGAATCAAGGACAATGTGGTTCTTGTTGGAGTTTTTCTACAACGGGTGCTCTGGAAGGTGCTTATTTTGTCACTTATGGAACCCTACCTTCTTTTTCTGAACAACAACTGGTAGACTGTGATACTGTTCGAAACGGAGGCAAAGATCATGGTTGTAATGGTGGATTAATGGATAATGCATTTTCTTGGATTAAGAAAAATGGAGGCTTATGTTCTGAGGAAGCATATCCGTATGTGTCTGGAACAACAAAGACTGGTGGAACTTGTGAGACAACATGTGAAGTGATTGATAAAAGTGATGTTTCTAGTTGGGTTGATGTTCCTCACAAGTCTGATGATGATATGATGGTAGCAATTGCTCAACAACCAGTTTCGGTTGCTATTGAGGCGGATCAGCAATCATTTCAGTTGTATAAAACCGGTGTTTTTTCTGGAACATGTGGAACCAATTTAGACCATGGAGTGTTGGTTGTAGGATATGGTTCTGATTCTAGTGGCAATGATTATTATCGTATCAAGAATTCTTGGGGTACAACCTGGGGTGATGATGGTTATATTTATATTGGTCGTGGTTCTGAATATAATAGTGGACAAGGACAGTGTGGCGTGCTTCTACAAGCAAGTTATCCAGTATTATAAAGATATAATGATTGTGATAATCCAAAATTAATAAATGACCCATTCGTTTATATCATACAAAATATAAAAGTATAATATATAAATAATAATGAATAACGATAAAGGGAGTGAAAAAACAGAAGTTGAGTATATGAAAAGACTGAATAATTTGATTAATACAAATCAGATGACTATTCATGATTATTTGTATAAATTACATTGTAGGGTCCCTGTTCATCCTAATCATATAAATTATTTGAAAAAAATGAAGGATGATTTTATCGACGAGCCGAAAATAATATACGACATAGGTTCTTGTGTAATTCATTGGACCCATATAGCTGAAACTGTATGGACGGATGCTGAATATATATTATTTGACGCGTTTCGTGAAGTAGAACCATTATATAAAAACAATAAATATAAATATCATATTGGATTGTTAGGAGATGAACAGGATAAAGAAGTTACATGGTATCAGAATGATTTATTACCTGGTGGAAATTCGATGTATCGAGAAAAAAATGATATAGTTTTTCCTCCCAGTCATTTTACAATGAGAAGAATGGAAACCCTAGCGAATGTTGTAGCAAAACATAATTTTCCTTTACCAGATATAATTAAGATTGACGTTCAAGGTTGTGAAAAAAATATTTTACTCGGTGGAAAAGATATAATAAAACATGCCAAGCATTTGATTATTGAGATGCAACATACTGAATATAATGAAGGGGCGCCATTAAATACAGAGGTAATTCCGGTGATTGAAGAAATGGGATTCCGTCTAGTAACTCCGTTATTTTGTAATAATGGACCGGATGGAGATTATCATTTTGAAAATATATCTTTATCTAAAAACTAAAAACAATAATGTTACCAGTCACCTTATTTCGTTTATATTTTATTATATCATAGATTATAATAAAATAAAAAATATTTACCTAAGACAAGTTTTTAAACTTTCTCCAGGAAATATTAATACCTTCTCTTTTAGGCTCTTCTACCTCCTTGTCATTCCTGCCTTGTTCTTCTAATTTATCTGCTTTTTTCAACGCACTATCTACATACATCTCTTTCAAAAGGGTTCCTACTAAAAAAGCGCCATCGTGTTGGTCTATTTCACCATCCTCAATTCTACGTAGGACATTCAGAAACTTATTTAGAATGCTCAGGTCGATTTCATCCTTGCGAACTTTGTTATAAATATCGGTATAATAAGTAAATAAAAATCCACAATCGTTCATTGCTTCCATATGTGTTTTATCCTGGTCTCCCTTATATTTATTCTTAAGCACCAATAAATTATTGATGTCATTTTGTAGAATATGGCTATGCTTTAACTGACGGATAAGGTCCGTTTGATCTTCCACATTATTGGCCGCCACCATTTTTTGTAGTTGTAGTCTTGACTTATCGTCCATATAATAAATAAAGATATTATGCTTTAAACTCTATTTGTATTAAATTATAAATTATTATATAATGATAATATAAGTCACAATGGTTTTTTCTAGTGAGATGCCGTCTATGAAAGTAACGTCTAGTATGGGGTCACCATATCAGAGCGCACAAAATACACAAAATAATAACAATAATATCCAAGCTAGTTTGCTCAAAACTGCGTCTGGTGGTTCTAAGAAAAAACGCGGGGGCAGTGTGACTGTTTCTAAGTTGCCTTCAATAACTCAAAGTCATTTAACTGGTGGACAAGATGTTAATTCAACTAATATAAATCTTGTTCATAATACTAACCAAACTAATCAAAATGGTGTATATGATGGTGCAGTTAAACTGGTAACACCGAATACTGGTGGAAGTAGAAAACGCAAGAAAAGCAAGAAAAGCAAGAAAAACAAGAAAAGCAAGAAAAGCAAGAAAAACAAGAAAAGTAGAAAAAGCAAGAAAAGTAGAAAATAATACAACTAATTAGTGAAAGTATTACTAATAAAATATCATAATAATATAAGTAATGCCAAAAGGTTCTGATTGGGTTAATTTCCTATATATTAACTTGGGATTTTTAGCACAAATATTAGTCTTATATTATTTTAGTGCATTAATAAAATTAAAGAAGGAATGGCCTATGCATCGATGTAACCCGTTGTTTATGCCTTTTGCCGATAATGTAGGTGAGAACTTCACCCATTGTGTTCAAAACTCACAGACTGCTTTTATGGGATATATTTTAGCTCCAATTGAATATTTGATTAGTTCATTGACAAGTTTTGCTGGAGATATAACTGGGTCGATTCAGTTTATTCGTATTATGTTGTCAAATATACGAACTTTTATGGCAAAAATAGCAAAAGATATTTACGGAGTGTTTTTAAATATTATTATCGAGTTTCAGAAAATTATTATTAATATCAAGGACCTAATGGGAAAATTAATCGGAATCATGGTCTCGTTAATGTATGTTATGGAAGGAAGTATGATGACTATGCAAAGTGCGTGGAATGGTCCTCCAGGACAAATGACACGGGCAATAGGCAATTGTTTTCATCCATCGACAAAAATACAGTTGTTTAATAGGAAAGTTGTTTGTATGAAAGATGTAAACGTGGGTGATATTTTGATAGATGGAGGTAGAGTGAAATCCGTAATGAAAATAGACAATTCTTTAAATGAAGAATTTTATGTATTGCGGAACAAAGGAGTGAAAAACGAGGATATTTATGTAACAGGAACGCATATGATATATGATAAAACAAGATGTAAGTATGTAGAGGTTAGACAACATTCAGACGCAGAAGAACAAAACAAAATAGTGGACCAACCATGGGAACAAGTATTTAGACATAATCCGGCGAATACAGTGAAATCAAAATGGTTTAGCTGTTTAATTACGACCACACATAAAATACCATTGGGTGAATGTATTTTTTGGGATTGGGAAGATGATATTTTAAAAAGATTTCAATAATAGATATGAATACAATAGAATACAATAGAATACAATAGAATACAATAGAATACTAGATAATAATATAATAAGTATTTTCACAAATGAATATTATTCATATATTATAGTAGATATATGAATAATCCAATATTAAATACAACCAAAACGATAGATAAAATGTATGCAAAACTCACATATTTTGACCAATATAGTGGTTCGGTCATTATATTCGTTGTATTACTAATCGTGTTGGGACTTGTATATGCTTATACAAGCGTAATGAGAAAGGCTAGCAAAATCAAAGAAAACTGGATAAATGAACGATGTTATCCGACAGTAATACCTTTTGCTGGTTTCATTAATAAACCATATGATAAAAACGCAGTAGAGTTTACTGGAGAAAACTTTCAGTTTTGTTTGAATGATATATTAAAGAATATTACTGGATATGCTACAGCACCATTAGAATACTTATTGTCCGGTTTGACTGATGTGTTCAAAACTGCTTCAGTTGCTATTCAATATATCCGAGTTCTCATTTCAAACATACGAACAAGTTTATCAAAAATTGGAGCAGGGGTATATCAAAGACTATTGAACTTTATTATTCCTGTTCAAGGATTAATTGTTTCCATACGAGATACACTAGGTAAAATACACGGAACACTTGTAACTTCCTTATATAGTAGTTTATCAGTATATTATATTTTGAAATCTTTCCTGGGGTCTATTGCACAACTGATTGTAGGTTTTTTAGGAATGTTAGTAACAATTATTATTGCGATGTGGATTTTTCCTTGGACATGGCCTGCTGCCCTTACTATGACAGCGGTTTTCATAAGTATATCGATTCCCTTGACTATCATGCTCGTGTTTATGCAAGAAAACTTTGGGATTCTTAGTTCCCCTATTCCCGGGGTTCCAACACGTCCTCCTCCAGTATGTTTTGATGCTCACACTATATTTATTATGAAGAATGGAAACATGAAAAAAATTATGGATATACAACCCGGGGATATTTTTGATAACAACAGTGTATGTACATCTTTATTGAAATTATACCGAGGAAAAAATCATGTATATAATTTAGATGGAACTCTTGTTAGTGGGCGACATATGGTTCTGTATAAGGATGAATGGATCTACGTAGAGAAACATCCATTTGCGGTTCATGTAAAATCATACCAAGAACCTTATTTATATTGTATGAATACAAATACTAAAAGTATTATTCATAATGGACATGTATATTGTGACTGGGACGAAATACTTAACAAACAATATTCAACCGAATTATTGAATAATCTTGTTAATATATGTAGATTGCGAAGTCCATCCCGACACATTACACAAGACAATTTATATGAGTATTTAGAAGGCGGATTTATCGGCAGTACTTTATTAAAAATGGATGATGCTACTATCACACCCATCAAAAATATTCGTGTAGGTGATATTTTACAAAACAATATTAAAGTATTAGGTATCGTTGAGATAGATGGAACGAAAGTAAAAGAACAAAATGAATATCAAGTTGATATGTTAGATAATGATGGTACATTTGACAATACATGTATGTCAACAAAAATAGAATGTTCGCCAAATGTAATTTGTTATAGTCCTGAACTGAAAACATGTTATTCTTTTTTGGAAATAAATAATAATAAGAAGAATAATAATAATAGATTTCACTATTGTTCACTAAATAAAAAACATGATAAATTATATCATTTAATAACTGAATCACAGTATTTCTTTATAGATAATTTATGTTTTCAACATTATAGTTCTAATATTGAGTATTTTTTTGATTAAAATCAATATTTTTTACCATTGTATATATATATAGAATGGAAGTATCACTTTTTGGTATGAAAATGCGTTTAGAAGTCATTATTGCAGTGATTATATTATATTTTGTAATATGGGGTAATGTATTATGTTCATGTGTGGGTGACACTAGTCAAAATATTAAAAAGGGGAAAGACCTTATTGAAACTTTTTCCAACTTAAAAGGCAAAGAAATGACATTTAGTTTAGGAGATGCTGCATCAGCAAATGCGAAAGCTCCCAACACAAATAAATGGTTTTCACCGAATCTAACATATGTTCAAGGTGAGACACCTAACTCAAATGTGAAAGCTATATTAGATCGCCCGTCACAACCCGTTCCACTTCCTGAAGGTCAACTGGATTTTTTTGGTTCAACCCAGTTCAAGCCCGAATGTTGTCCTAATGCGTACTCCACTGGTTCTGGTTGTGCTTGTATGACTGTTCCCCAATACAAAAATCTGAGAGAACGTGGAGGTAATAACGTTCCTTATCGTGATTTATAAATTAGAATGACAGTACGGAAACAATGAACAACAATCGGAACAATAAGTAATACGAATACTTTTATTCTTATTTTCAATATCAGTAACGATTGTATCCTTGTACTTGTGTTTACATTCTGCTTTGATTTTCTGGTCAATATCAGATTGAAAAGAATCCATCATGGATACAATTAACGAGATATCCTTGTCGTTGTTGTTTGATTTAATTTTTTGTTTACATTTATCGACATTCTTTTTCAGTTTATTTAGATTCTTAATAATATCACTAATGCTACTCGTCATGTTATAGTTCTATTTGATATTATTGATATACCAGTATGTTTATATCCATTTTGTATAATATATACCTACCTTCTATGATTCTATCATGCGGTTTATTACCCAGAGAAAAAATATAATTACATTATCATCTAATTATATTTTATCTACTATTTTATCTACTATTTTTTATCTGATTCACTAGAAACATATATTTATACATACATTGCGTTCCAAGAGATATTCTCATTTTTATCAGTCTTAATCAACTTACTTACAATATCTGGAGTTACGGTAAAAGGGAACTCAACCTTGATTGACATGTCTTCTTCGAATAAGTTCGATTCGGGTTTCATTAGTCTATATAAGTTCAACTTGGTATGAATGATTTCTAGACATCGCTTCAAATTACGAACACCATCTTCCTTTTCGCAATATGTTTCTGTGATATAGTGTAATGTTTCCTCTGGAACAATGACATCCTCATCTTTGAATAATACTTGTTCTCGGATTTTTGGAAGCAGATAATCATTTGATATTACCGTTTTTTGCTTCTTATCATATCCTTTTGTCTGAATACGATACATTCTATCTCTTAAGATAGGATTGACCTTACTTTCATCATTATAACTGAAGATAAACAGACATTTACTTAAATCAAAATCAACCTCGGAAAAGTATTTATCATGGAATTGACTGTTTTGGCTGGTGTCCGTTAAATGAGTTAGAATACCAGCAATCTCTTCACCTTTGGGTGTATCGCTAATTTTGTCCAACTCATCAAAGTAAATAACTGGATTCATACATTTACTATCAATAATGATTTGAACTATTTTACCCCATATACTACCCTCATATGTATATGAATGACCTTCTAAGAAACTACTATCTGTAGCACCGCCAAGAGCAATGAACGCAAAGGGTCGATTTAGGATTTTGCTAATACCTTCTTTCACTAATGTGGTCTTGCCGGTTCCCATGGGACCCTTGATGGCAATCGCAGTTCCAAGCGCATTAGGGTTCGTAACTAATTGTCCAAGCATCTGCATTATCTGCATTTTCGCATCATTCAATCCATATACCGATTTATTCAATATTGATAAAGAGTTTTCCATAAACTCGTGACATTTATCTACACCATCTGTAATATGAATAGGTAGCTTCTCATAAACATTGAATGGAATACGCATGAACGTATCAACCCAGTTTTTAATCTTGTAAAACTCGCCACTACCTGGCTCCATATATCGAAGTGAATTGATTTTCTTCATAGCAGTAGCTTTGAATATTGCTGGGATATTGGATTCCAACAAAGCAATACGATAGGGTTTTTCAACCCGCGTAATCTTGTTTACTTCTCGCACTTCTTTAATAATTTTTACTTGCTGTTCTTTTTCCATTTTTTCGAAGAAGGTAAAATCATTCATCGTATTTTTATCCCGAACTATTTTTTTGAAAATGCGTCCATTTTTCTCCTTCTGTTTGGTTACTTTCTTTTCATTCTTCTTCTTTTTTTCTTCAATGCCCTCCTCACACTCCTTAATACACTTTTCAAACATTTTACTTTTATTGATTCCATACATTTGCTTCATTTCTTCCAAAGCACTTTGGTCTTCCTCAATTGTAGAATCTTTTTTATTTGTTTTTTTTTGTTTTAGTTCAATAATATCTGTATTCATTTCTGATTTGTCTTCATTCGATGTTGTACTAATTACAGTATTAATTAAGTCATACGAACGTTTCGCACTTGAACGAATCGGACGTTTTTTCTTACTGTCTTTATTCACCTCCTCCTCTTCTTCCTCTTCTTCCTCTTCTTCTTCCTCTGCTTCCTCTTCTTCATCATTATCATCATCGCTAGATTCATCGCTAGATTCATCTGTTGATACACTCACATCTTCATCTTCTGATTCTTCGTCTTCATCTTCCCATTCACTATCATCTTCATCTTCCTCCTCCCATTCATCATCATCTTCTTCACTATTTTCTTGACCACCAATCGTAAAGATTATATTGTAATTGTTTGATTTACCTTTGCCTTTGCCATTTTTTTTAGAATTAATTACGATTTCTTCATCATCCTCTTCATCATCCTCTTCCTCCTCCTCTTCATTTTTTTTATCAACTATTCTCTTCTTTTTTTTACTAGGTTTTTCAACCTTGTTTTCATTTTCCTTGATAAGTTGTTTTATTTTTTGTGTATCCTTGAGTTTTTTACTCATATGACTCGATGGAAACAGAGAACTCAATAGCTTGGTATATTCTTCAGCGTCCATCTCTTCTTCATCATCATCATCATCATCATCATCACACTCTTCATATTCATCATCATCATCGTCTGAAGTGTCATCAGAACGCAACTTTCTATCCTCCTCTTTTTTTTGCTTATTGTTTTTGTTATTGTTTTTGGTTTTCTTGAACGAAGAAACTGTAGTTGTGTTCATTTTAGAGTCTTTTCCCATAATGCTTATTGTTAATATTATCTTATATATATATTTTTATATGATTATCAATTTTTTTTTTTAAGATAATGTTAGATATATCAAATAGAACCCGAAAAAGTTTTTAGCAAATATGTCTAAAATATTATAACAAATATTCTTTAGGTCGTATGATAATAGCGCACTAATGCCATATAATGACCAGATAATAAACATAATCCAAAATAAATATAACCCGTGTGTTGTACTATGTTTGGCATATACCTCATATATCACATAAAAATAATATAAAAAAGGAATGAACCCTAGTATCACTGATGTATATGTATTCATAATATTCATCTCAGATAAGTACCCAAAGAGTAACATAATAGCATTCAATACCACCACCAATGATAATGTTTGCTTGTTTTCATTTACTAGAGAATACAGAGAATGTTGATTTCCGTATTTATTATCATGTTCAACATTTCGTAAATAAACCAGTGTAATACATAATGTTACAAGCATGGTAGGTGTGGTTATGAACCAATCATAATAACGAAAATGTGTCATATCTGTCATCTGTTTGAAGGATGAAGCAAACCAAATATAAAAGAATAATTCTATTAATTGAACGGCATATTCCATAACTACTAGGTCATTTAATACTTTATTAGACACTTCTCCTGATGAGTATACAATAAATCCTAATCCAAAAGTTAACAACTGGACGATGATCGAATAGTGAAAACTTTGTTGTAATAGTTTCATTATAGATAAAGTACAGACATTTTATTTAGATTACATAGAATCATGAATAAATAAATTGATTTTTAAATAACATAAATATATATAGATAAATATAAGAGAATGTCACGAACTATGAAAAAGAGCAATCCGTCTAAAATTGTTGGGATTCAATTTAGTATTTTATCGCCAGATGAAATACGTAATGGTTCTGTTGCTGAAATAACGAACCGAGATACTTATATGAATAACAAACCAGTTACTGGAGGTTTATTTGATCCTAGAATGGGTGTTTTAGAACCAGGACTCATTTGTCCAACAGATGGACTCGATTACATCGAAACCCCTGGTTATTTTGGACATATTGAATTAGCTAAACCTGTGTTCTATATTCAATATTTAACAACCATATTAAAAATATTACGATGCGTGTGTTTTAAATGTAGTAAATTATTGATTGCTAAAGATAAATATAGCCAAGCTATGAAAATGGATAGCGAAAATCGTTGGAAGTACGTGTTTTCAATAGCTAGTAAAATCAAACGTTGTGGTGAAGATACAACTGATGGTTGTGGATGTTTACAGCCAAAAAAAATTAAAAAGGAGGGTTTAGCTACGATTTATGCTGAGTGGAGTGATAGCAATACAAAAGAAGACATCTCTATCAAATTAACTCCTGAAATTGTTTTAAAAATATTCAAAAGAATATCTGATGAAGATGTTGGTTTTATGGGATTTAATCCTACTTGGTCCCGTCCTGATTGGATGATTTGTCAAGTAATGGCTGTACCTCCTCCAGCAGTTCGTCCATCAGTAAAACATGATGCGCAACAACGAAGTGAAGATGATTTAAGTCATATTTTAGTAAACATTATCAAAAAGAATAAGATTCTACAAGAAAAAATACAGAATAATGCTCCTGCTAATGTTATCGAGGACTGGGCAACTGTTCTACAATATTATGTTGCTACACAAGTGGATAATAAAATACCTGGTGCAGCTCCCGTAGCACAACGTTCAGGACGTCCCTTAAAATCAATTAAGGACCGATTAAATGGTAAGGGTGGGAGAATGAGAGGAAATCTAATGGCCAAGCGTGTGGACTTTAGTGCTCGGTCTGTAATTACAGCCGATCCAAATATTGGAATTAGAGAATTGGGAATACCTATGAAAATCGCAAAAAACTTGACCAAACCCGTCATTGTAAATAATAGAAACCGTGACTTCTTAAAAGGATTAGTAGATAATGGACCGGATATTCATCCTGGTGCTAAAATATTAGAAAAGAAGAATGGTGATTCTATCACATTGAGATATGTAGATAAAAAATCAATTCATTTAGAAAATGGTGATGTGGTTCATCGTCATATGATGAATGGTGATCCAGTCTTATTCAATAGACAACCTACATTACATAGAATGAGTATGATGTGTCATCTTGCGCGGGTGATGGATGTAGGCGATACATTTAGAATGAATGTTGCGGATACAAAGCCATATAATGCGGATTTTGATGGTGATGAAATGAATTTACACATGCCACAAGATATGGAATCTGAATCTGAATTATTTAATTTAGCAGCAGTTCCTCACCAAATTATTAGTCCTGCTAATAATGCAGCAATTGTTGGTATATATCAAGATTCTTTACTAGGATGTTATCGTATTTCGCGGGATAATATACAATTTACCCCTCGACACGCAATGAACTTACTTATGATGTGTAATCATATCAATGAAAATGAATTGTTAAAACACAATGGAAAAATCAGTAATTTTGATGTATTATCACAAATTCTTCCACCTCTTTCATTGAAATATAAAACTAGATTCTTTAATGATTCTGATGATCCTTCAAAATCTAATAACGTACTAGAAATTGTAAATGGGAAATATATTCGTGGTCAAATGGAAAAAAGTGTTTTGGGTGGAGGCACAAAAGGGTTAATTCATAGAATCTGTAATGATTACGGAAATATGCAATCTGCTCGCTTTATTGATGATATTCAAAATATTGTAACTGAATATTTATGTTCCAGTTCATTTAGTGTTGGCATTAGTGACTTATTATCTAACGAAAAAACAAACCAAGAAATTGTCAAGATTATTGATAAAAAGAAGCATGATGTGAAAGAACTGATTGACCAAACACAGATTGGAGTATTCGAGAATAAAACAGGTAAAACAAATAATGAAGAATTTGAGACACAAGTCAACAATATATTGAATCAGGCTACAGCAGAATCGGGTAAGATTGGTCTAAAGAGTCTAGACAAAGATAATCGTTTTGTTACCATGGTAAACGCTGGCTCCAAGGGGAGTGAGCTCAACATTTCCTTTATGATTTCTTGTTTGGGGCAACAAAATGTGGATGGAAAACGTATTCCTTATGGTTTCGACCACAGAACGCTCCCACATTTTACAAAATACGATGATAGTCCTAGTGCTCGTGGTTTTGTCGAAAGTTCCTATATCAATGGATTGTCACCTCAAGAGTTATTCTTCCATGCTATGGGTGGTCGTGTTGGTTTGATTGATACTGCTGTAAAGACATCTACTACTGGATATATTCAACGAAGATTAATTAAAGGTCTTGAAGATTTGATGGTTAATTATGATATGACTGTAAGAACAAATAAGGCTCGAGTTATTCAGTTTACTTATGGTGACGATGGTATTGACCCTATTAAAGTGGAAAATCAATCTCTTCCATTAGTCTATATGAGTATTCAAGAGATTTATTCACATTTTAATTTGCCTGATGATAATAGTAAAAATAAATTATTGTCAGAAATATACCAGAAAGATACTTTAAAGCGTCATAAAAAACAGGTCAACGAATTACAAGAGAAATGTAAGGAATATACAGAATATATGATTATACAACGCGGTCTAATCATCAAAAACGTATTCAAAAATAAAGGCAATGATATCATTAATTCCCCTGTTGCTTTTATACATATGATTAACAATGTCATTGGACAACAGCATATTAATTCTAATTCTGTTGTTGATATTACAATCCTGGAAGCATATGAAATGATTGAAAGTGCATTTAGTATATTGGAAAATATTAGATGTGCCCCACCCAACCCATTATTCAAGACATTGTATTATTATAACCTATCGCCCAAGGAACTGATTGTAAATAAACGTTTCAATCGTGATGCTCTTGTAATATTGTTGGAAACGATTATATTGAACTACAAGAAAGCAGTTGTCGCACCAGGTGAAATGGTTGGAATGATTGCCGCTCAATCTATTGGTGAACCAACTACCCAAATGACATTGAATACCTTTCATTTTGCGGGAGTGGCTTCGAAATCAAACGTAACACGAGGTGTTCCTCGTATTGAAGAAATCTTATCGCTATCATCTGAACCAAAGAACCCATCGATGACTGTTCACTTAAAGAGTGAGGACGAACAAGATCAGGATAAGGCGTTGTCAATTATGTCGATGTTGGAACATACTAAATTAAAGGATGTAGTAAGCTCACTGGACATCTACTTCGACCCTGATGATATGAACTCAGTTATATCTCAAGATAAGACTACAATGGAACAATATCAGGCTTTTGAAAATATGATTAATGAATGTAATTCAATTAATGTATTAGATGATAATAACGACCGTTCTAAGTGGATACTACGTATGGAAATGAACGAAGAAATCATGTTGGAGAAGAATATCACTATGGATGATATTCATTTTGTTATTAAGAATAGTCATGGCGATGATGTATCATGTATTTATTCCGATTATAATGATGATAAATTAGTATTCCGTATTCGTATGAAGCGTGTAAAAGAATCCAAAAATCATAGTAAAGACAATGCGAATCCATTAGACCAGACAGACGAAATATATCTATTGAAAAACTTTCAAGAAAACCTTTTAGAGAATATTGTCATACGTGGTATCAAAAACATCAACAAGGTTGTTCTTCGTACGATTAAAGATAATGTTATCGAGAAAAATGGCAAGTTTGTAAAAGAAGAAATATGGGTATTAGATACTATAGGTACAAACTTGATTGATATCTTAGCATTAGATTATATTGATGCTACCCGTTCATTTAGTAATGATATTATTGAAGTATTCAATGTATTTGGTATTGAAGCTGCCAGACAAGCAATTTATAATGAGTTGATTGAAGTTATTGAGTTCGATGGAACATATATCAACTTCCACCATTTGTCTATCTTATGTGACCGCATGACTTATACACAAAAATTAATATCTATATTCCGTCATGGTATTAATAATGATAATATTGGTGTCATTGCCAAAGCATCTTTTGAGGAAACTCCTGAGATGTTCTTAAGAGCGGCTAGACATGGTGAACTAGATATGATGCGTGGCATATCTGCTAATGTAATGTGTGGCCAGGAAGGATTATTCGGTACAGGTTTATTTCAAACTGTGTTGAATATGGATGAGATGAAAAAGTTACAGGATACTGTAGATATGGAAATGATGGATGAAGATGAATTGATAGAAAAAATGTATACAGTAGAAGGTAGTAGTGATATGAAAGATAAATGTGATGAAAGTAATTTAATTATACAAAACAATGTAAATACGATTAAAGTAAAAAATCTCGGAAACGATAATGATTATAATCCTGGATTTTAATATGAAAATAGGAACAAACAAATACAAATATACCTGTCGTATCGTGTATAGATATAGTTTTTTTTATTGTATAATACATAACAACTTAAATATATATATACGTTATTTATTATAGTATAAATAAACAACCTTTATAATAATTTATTGGTTACATGTCGATTACATTTTGTGATATTTTACAAAAGATATTATATGAGTCTACTCATAATGAACACGTGAAAGTGAATAATAACAGCTTTATCCTATACGAATATTGTTATCATCCAAATAAATATAATGATGAAGATAAAGAAGATAAAATACATCTACAAAATATTGTATTTCAGTTGATTACAAAAATTGTTTATAATCGAAATAATAGTATTATTGAAAATAAATCTAATTCTGATTCGAATAGAATACATAAGCGAAAAGAAATAAAAAGGATTCACAATTTACGAAAATGTAAGAAAAAAAAGAAAATTAACAAGAACAACAATACAGACAATCATGAATCTTATCATTTTCAATCACGGATACATAAATATTGTAATAACACTCATAAAAAACTCGTTTTTTTCAGAAATATTGTATGTAAGGATACTATTTTGTACTACCAATTATATAACGATAATATAATTGAGTCATTTATAGATGTATTTTCAAAAACACAAAGACATTATAGAGCATTAAGTAATTTTGCGCATATATGTAAATACAAACTATGTAAAAATGTTATTGAAACAGATTTATGTGGAGATGTACTTAACGAATATAATCCATCAACTATAGCTATTTTACAAGAAAATAAGAAATATTTATTTTCTATCCATGATTTAAAAAAAATAATAACAAATGACTTAACAAACGCTTCTAATTTTTTCCCGGATATTTTGATTACAAAGAATCCGTACAATAACATTGTTTTAACCAAAACTCATTTATATAACATTTATTTTTTTATGAAACAAAGACAAATAAATATTCCCGAATTGTTTCATGGTTTTTTTATGAATAACTGGGACATCAACATATTTGAAAGTAAATATGAATGTATCTTAAGAAGTTATGCTATAAAGAATAGATTGAACTGTAGCGATATAATTGAATTATATTATGATATTACTGATATGTGGGACGAAATGTTACTGAGATTTATTATTCATAAGGAGTTTCCTATGAAAGAATTAATTAGTATCATGAAACCATATTTAGAATTGTTTTATAAATGGAAAAATGGTATCAAGGGATTGTCCGAAAGTAATAATTCATACTTATTGTTGAGAAAGCATTTAATTGCTTTCAAAAATTATAATCCATCTTTTGGATATATTACCAATGAACTTGTTTTTGGACGAATTGTTCCCACAGAAACAACAATTAATAAAAATCATATTGATTTCAATAATAAAGAACTCGTTCATAAATATTACACGTCCATTCCTTTGATATCATCATATTCTTCAAACGGGTCGAATACTCCATATAACATAATAAATACAAATGTTACTACACATAATGATGATAATACATCCATTGTTGGTATTATCGGACATGATGATGATCACGAGGATAAGGAAGATGATACGGAAGATGATACGGAAGATGCTACGGAAGATGCTACGGAAGATGATATAGAAGATGCTACTGAAGATGATACGGAAGATGTTACGGAAGATGTTACTGAAGATGATACGGAAGATGCTAAGAAAGGTTCTGATGACGAGGATGAAAATATAAGTGGTGTATGGAATGACATCGATGAATCGATGAATGATATTGATATTGATTATTTATTATCTCATTTCGAACAAGATGAATCTTATGATAGCAATTAGTTAATAAAACAAAAAAATATAGTATTTCATTATTTTATATTTTTTACGGTATATTCATTTCAAAAATCACTATCTTCCACTTAATAAACATCAAGAAAAACACGAATATCATCCTCTATTTGATAATACAGACATCAGTAAATACATTGCTTGTTATTTATAAAATTGATTATATTATATGTTTTTTATTCAGTAACAAATACAGAACAATATAATTACAATGGAGTTTAATAACGAAACCATACGAATAGCGGTAGAACTATATTTGAAAAATGAAACAGAAGGAGAGGAAAAGTACGGACATATTAATACCTGGAACGTTAGTAATGTTACTGATATACATGGCTTGTTTTATGAAGCCAAATCATTCAATCAACCATTAAACAATTGGGATGTTAGTAATGTTACTAATATGACGAGTATGTTTTGCGATGCCAGATCATTTAATCGACCATTAAACAATTGGGATGTTAGTAATGTTACTAATATGAAGTGTATGTTTTGCAATGCCATGTCATTTAATCAACCATTAAACAATTGGGATGTTAGTAATGTTACAAATATGGCTCGCGTGTTTAATCACGCTAAATCATTCAATCGACCTCTAAACAATTGGGATGTTAGTAATGTTACTAATACGCATAGTATGTTTGGTGGTGCCGAATCATTCAATCAACCATTAAACGAGTGGGATGTTAGTAATGTTACAAATATGGACTGGATGTTTAATCACGCTAAATCATTCAATCAACCTCTAAACGAGTGGAATGTTGGTAATGTTACTAATATGGAATGGATGTTATTTATGGCCCGATCATTCAACAAATCCATAAATAATTGGGATGTTCGCAATGTTACAAATATGGGTCGTATGTTTTGCGGTGCCGAATCATTCAACCAACCTCTAAACGAGTGGGATGTTAGTCATGTTACTAATATGCGTTTTATGTTTCAGCATACCAATATTGGTTCAATGTTAGAAAAGCATAATTTATCAGAGAAACAATTCTTCGTATCACCCACAAATAAAAAAGTGTATCACGAATTATTTGACTGGCCAAGAAAGAAGGATTATGTTACGTTTCTAGTCAATAATCACTATCTTCCACTTAATACACATCAAGAAGAACACGAATATCACCCTCTATTTGATAATACAGACATCAGTAAATACATTTCTTGTTATTTATAAAATTAAAATTGATTATATTATATGTTTTTTATTCAGTAACAAATACAAATCATAAATTACAATGGAGTTTAATAACGAAACCATACGAACAGCGGTACAACTATATTTGAAAAATGAAACAGAAGGAGAGGAAAAGTACGGACATATTAATACTTGGAACGTTAGTAATGTTACTAATATGCGTTGTATGTTTTGTAATGCTGGATTATTCAACCAACCATTGGACAAATGGAATGTTAGTAATGTTACTAATATGAGTATGATGTTTCATTTTACAACATCATTCAATCAACCATTAAACGAATGGGATGTTAGTAATGTTACTAATATGAGTTTGATGTTTCGTGGTACAAAATCATTCAATCAACCATTAAACGAATGGGATGTTAGTAATGTTACTAATATGAAATGGATGTTTATAGATACTATATCATTCAATCAACCTCTAAATAATTGGAATGTTAGCAATGTTACTAATATGATTTGTATGTTTGGTGGTGCCGAATCATTCAATCAACCATTAAACGAGTGGGATGTTAGTAATGTTACAAATATGGACTGGATGTTTAATAGTACAACAATTGGCGAAATGCTACAAAAGCACAATTTAACCACCAAAAATTACTTCGATAAAAATGTGTATCACGAATTATTTGTCTGGCCAAGAAAGAAGGATTATGTTACGTTTCTAGTCAATAATCACTATCTTCCACTTAATAA